>WBZY01000631.1_pt1 | contig 25013 bp, 20 predicted proteins | sample 5204191 | NCBI WGS metagenome assembly WBZY01 (sample SAMN12344363, study PRJNA552823) | activated sludge metagenome | biome: Activated sludge suspended growth; feature: Anammox Sidestream; material: Wastewater; isolation source: activated sludge from anammox sidestream of wastewater treatment...
AGCAATTGATCTGGATAAATTCTGTGCCGATGTCGATGTGATCATGGGGATCAATATCATCAGCAAGGATGGTGGTGCCTTTGTCGGGACCAAGATTCGCGCGCTGGCAGAAGCTTCCGGCTTCCGGCTGGAATCCGACGGTGTGTTCAAATATCGTGACAGTGAAACTAATGAGGTAATGTTTTCACTGGGCAATTTTGAGTCGGCCCCATTTTTGCCTGCCAACATGCGAACACTGACTACCCACGGCATCACTTTTCTGCTGGATGTTCCCAGAGTCGCAAATGGTGAAAGAGTATTTGACCAGATGGCGCATATTGCCAGACTTTTTTCATCGACACTGAACGGTATTCTGGTTGATGACAACAGGGTGCCGTTAAGCGAGAACGGTGTGAAAAGAAGCCGGCAGCGATTGGCCGATATCCAGTCCACCATGGCAGCGCGTAATATTGCTGCGGGTAGTGAGACAGCGTTGAATCTGTTTGACTGACAGTATCCGTAACTCGTCAGCCGAAATCGAACCATGGGTGAATCCGGGACGAAATCCAGATTTCCGATCCGGGTTCAATTGGAAGCCAATAAACAGTATTACTGGTGCCGATGTGGACTCAGCCAGTCACAGCCATTTTGTGATGGTGCTCACCGGGGGACCGGGATGAATCCTGTAGTATTTGTCGTCAGAGAAACCAGTCCAGTCTGGCTCTGTGTCTGTAAGGAAACAAAAAATATCCCTTTTTGTGATTGTTTCCGTACTGACTGAATCAAGAAGATTGGAACTTTAGGAATTACTGTGGTTGATTGGTGGTTCTACCGATTCCTGATGATAATTCCGCTTAGATATCGAAGTCTGATCAAACATTGCTTCAAATACCAGCAGTTTCTGGTTGGGTTTGCGCCGATCTGCCACACGTTTATTTCCTGAAGGATTGCTTTGATTCTGTATCCTTCTGTCATTCCGCGGGTTATGTTCTACAAAAGGACGCAACTGGATGCCGCAGCGTTCGTTTATGCGCTTCTGAGCTGAAGTTACGAAATTCTCGATTTTATCTTTTATTGTTCTGACATCTGCATCCAGTAAACGTATATTGACGACGACGGCGTATTGGTCTTCGTCGCTTGATGACGGGGCTTTATTTTTGATTACATGTACCAGTGAGTCCATGCTGGGCCTCAGTTCCTGTGAAAGCATACGGACCAGGTTTTCCGCTTCCTTGGGAGTATAGCTGCCCAGGAAGAAACCATGACTTTGTGTCGGGGTAAGTCCCCAAAGTGTATGAAATTGGCGCAAGGCCGTAATAAAGTACCAGGGATGGAGAGACAGGTAGAAATACCCGGAAAAAAACAGCAGAAAACCCGTGAGCATTGTGAGCTCATTGACTCCCAGATACAGGCCGGTGAGCCCGATCAGACCAAACAGCAAATGTATTGAGACAATGGCAAATATGACATCGCTGACACGATAGCCGGCATTGAGAAGGATATGGTGTAAATGATTATGATCCGGCTCAAATGGTGATTTATGCTGCCAAACCCGACGTAGAATGACGCCAACGGTATCCATCAACGGAATAGAAAACAGCCAGAGAGCTGTAACAGGTGTCATGGAGCGGTTACTGCCCTGCGAGAGTTCTATCAGAAGCCAGGCAATCAAAAATCCCAGCAGCATGCTGCCGTTGTCACCAAGAAATACTGTGGCGTGACGTTGCAGAGGGTGGCGAAGATTAAAAAACAGAAATCCCGTGACACCACCGGCAAGTGCGATAGTGATGATGAGGCTGGGTTGGTTATCAGCTATAAAGGCTACTGTACCAAGCAATATCAGGCTCACTAATGACACGGATCCAGATAATCCATCGATTCCGTCTATCATATTAACTGCATTGATACCTCCGATGACGGCAAAGAGTGTAAAGGGTATCGCTATGGCTGGCAGAGCCAGTATTTCTGCAGGTAATAATTTACCGAGATCAGCTAGCATGACCTCGCTTACCAGGATCATGACCAGTACGGCTGCAGCCTGTACAACCAGTCGTATTTTGTAATTTAGATGAAAGATGTCATCGGCAAAACCCATGATAAAGATAATAGCGGAACTGATCCCCAGTCCCAGCCACTTCACTGATTGTTCCGGATAATAGCCGATTAAAAAACAGAGGGCGATGAGCAGGGCAGCGAAGATTCCGGTCCCTCCTACGAATGGTGTGAGGTGCTTGTGCTGTTTGTGCTGCCCCGGGCGATCCAGAATGCCGTAAGTATGTGCCAGAGAAATTGCCAGCCGGATGATAAGGCCGGCCAGTATTGTACTGATGGTAAATAGAGTAATTTGTTCTGAAAGATCAGGCCTGACTGGTTGGCTTATGTCTGTAGAAATACTGAAAAATGTAGAGGTGAGTTCATTCATCGTTTTTTACTCCGGTAATCGTACTGGTATACATACTGACCATATCTGTGGCGTGACAAGGTTTCAGGGATGCCATTGAATATCACTCCTTTCAGATTCACGCCCGCCTGTACAAGTTTCTTTACACTCTGTTCAAGTTCCCGTAGGGGGTGAGTTCCGGCTCTGACTGCCATTAGGGTGACACTGGCCAGACGGCCGATGATGGCGGCATCAGTGGCAGCCAGAATGGGGGGCGAATCGACGATAACCAGGTCATATTGTTTACTGACGGTTTCCAGAAGTTGTCCAAATCGTTCATGCAGTAATAATTCTGATGGGTTGGGTGGAATTTCACCGGTAGAAATAAAATCGATGTTTGCTTGCGGAATCGGTTTGATCGCGCTATTCAGGTCAATTGTCTGGCTGATTAATTCAGAAAGGCCGTTTCTTCGTGTTTGATGCAGAAATTTATTGATATCACCTCTGCGCAGATCACCATCGATCAGCAGGGTTCTTTTGCCGGCATTTGCCATGACGACGGCCAGATTCATTGAAACGAATGTTTTGCCAACCTCGGGACTCGGCCCGGTGATCATGATGATATTGTTACGTGCTTCCAGAAATGCAAAATGTAAGGTCGTACGTAAACTGCGCAGGCTTTCTATCGCGGGATCTTCCTTGTTTTCCAGCGCAAGAAGAGTGGGTGGATGATCGCCTGGTGCGGTATCGTTTTTCAGTCTTTTTTCAATTAATTTCTGGTATTTGCTGTGCTGGATCGTTACATAAACCGGCAAACCCAGAGATTTTTCGATCAAATTCGGGTCTTCTATACCATGACTAAGTGATCGGCGAACAAAGGCGGTTACAACTCCCAGCATTAGCCCCGCCATCAATGCAATACCCATGATCATCGGTTTTTTGGGTTTGATTGGTTGATCAGGCTGCATGGCATAATCAACTATTCTGGCGTTACCTACCGTGCCTGCCTTTGCTACGCGTATCGTTTGGGCGTGATTCAGCAGGGTGGTATAGAGCTCGGCATTGACTTCCACATCCCGGGATAGTCTCAGAATGATTTGCTGGGTTTCCGGCAACCTTCCGATTTTTTTATCAAAAGCATTGATTTGTGCCTGCAGTCTGCTGATTTGTTTGTCAACTGCAATGACATTAGGGTGGGATTCCGTGAATCTCTGGCGTAACTCATCTCGCTTTTGCTGCAGGAGCGTAACCTGGGTATTCAGTTCGACCGTGCCTGTCAGTATATTCTGGGTTTCAAGGTCAAGATTGATCGACCCTTTACGGATTCTGTAATCGTTCAGGGCATTGGTAGCGGTTTCCAATTGTTCCTTGAGCGCGGGCAGTTGTTTTTCCAGAAACTCCAGGGTTTTTTGAGATTCTGCTGATTTCTGCTCGACGTTCTGCTGAAGATAAGTGTTGGCAATTTCATTGACAATCTGGACAGCCTTTTTTCGATTATCTGATTCAACAGTTAATTCGAGTATGCCGGTTCCTTTGCCAATTTCTGCAATAGAGAGACTTTCCTTCAATTGCTGGATGGCAACTCCCTTTGAGCGACGTATCAGGGTGAAACAGGTATCAGGATGAGATCGTAACTCTGTAACAAATAGTTTGACCGGCTGTAGGTAACCTTCCAGTTGCTTGACAGCTAATTTGCCAACCTCTCCCTCGAAAATGAACTCATCCTGATAGATAAGCCCAAAGCGATTTTCGCCGAGTGATTGCAAAATGATTTCTTTATTTTTCCAACTATCAGGTACTTCAAGTGTATCCACCTGAATGGCTTCACCCCCCCAAGCATAATGCGACAACCCGAATGGTGGATTGGATAGCGTATCGTTCCCATTGGATCGCTGAAGCCACCTTGCAGCAGCCTCACCTATGAGCGGGAAAAATTTGGGTGTTGCAATAATGTCGAGATGCAGATTCCTGATCGTTTTGCCCAGAATCATCCTGGATTTGATTAACTCGATTTCAGCCTGTACAGGTGTTTTAGTTTCAAAGAATGTGGACAGCGAATCCAGTTGCTCCACCATGGATTGGCTGTTTTCCTTGATCTGTAGCAGACTATCTGCTTTGTAGATTGGCCGGCCCAGGGATGATATGGCAGCACCAATGAGGCAGGCAATCAACGTGATGGCAAGGATCAGTTTTTTGCTATCTGCCAGTACATCCAGCAGTTCTCCCAGATCGATTTCATCATTGTTCTGATCAACTGGTTGATATATCTGGTTTCTGGATAAGTCTGTCGGCATATCAGGTTGCGGGTGTGTCATAAAATTCGGGAAGCTGGTTTGTTGTTAAAATTCGGTACAATTGTTTAAGGAAACACTGATTTATTCTGGCATCGCGAAGCCTTCAGGCCGTGGTGATCCAGTACTCATCATTTATTGCCTTAAAAGGGGCTGAACCCTCAGTGCTCCATCGAACGCATTCAGCAGATTGATCGTAGGCTGAATTTGTCCGATGATCTGGTTCCAGCGTATTCCCTCGGCCCGATCAACATAAATGACATCGCGTGGCTGTAGTGGAAAGCGGTCTGCAAGCAGCAGTGCATCAGGCGATTTGGCATTCAAGTGATAGATCTCAGGCTTGCCCAACCCGCCACGGAAAACAAAAATTCTGGCCGGGTCTGAAGTTTCCTGATTAAAGCCACCGGCTTCGCTCAATGCTTCAGTCAATGTCATGCGTGCTTTATTCATTACCAGGCTGCGTGACCGGCCGGTAGCGCCGCCGGCAACGAAGTGATTAGTTTCACCCAGTACAAAAACCTTGTTCAGCGAGCTATCCGGCACATTCAGCACATCTCCGTGCCGGAGCAGTACATTTTGCGTAATATCGCCGCCTTCATAGAGGTTGAGCAGATTGATGCTGTAGGTTTTGTCATCCCGGGTCAGGATGATATTGCGCAAGTCGGCGTCCTGGTTTACTCCACCCGCATTGTTGATCGCTTCCAGGACAGTCAGAGGAATGTCTTTAACCAGTTGAACACCAGGGGTGGCCACTTCACCCACCACATAAACCCGCTGGCTGCGGTAGGCGGCTACTCGCACATCGAGCTGAACGAACTCGATGTATTTCGATAACTTTCTGGTCAGCTCCTCACGAATATCTTCCACCGTTCGCCCGGCTGCTTGCATGACTCCCACATAGGGATAAAAGAATGTGCCATCTTCACCGACTACGTTTCCTGCGGATTCGGCAGAACGGAATTCACCTGCTGGGATAGTGAGTTCAGGATGATCCCAGACAGTAATATTGAGAATATCCCTTGGCCCTACCCGGTATTGAGTATAAGGCTCATTTTTCACAGGAACACCTTTGGTAGTGTTTGAACCGATACGATAATCGAAATAGTAGTTGGCGACATTATCAGGAGCAAGGCTGAAGTTTTTGTAATTTTTCTCCAGCTCGATGATCAACTCGGCATCGATTGACTGAATATTGAGTTTCTTCAGAATGGCTTCATCATTTTCCCGGGTGGGTATTTCTGTACTGGATTGCCGGGAAAACGGACTCATATGCTGGCCTGGAACAATGGAGCAGGCAGTAAGCCCGCACAATGTCAGGAGAACAAGGTATTCTCTTGCGCGTTGTAAATTCATGGTTGAATGGAAGTAATAATTTTTTGGCAAAAGATATTTTTTGACAGGTTTTTACAATTTTGCTGCCCACTGGGCCACGGCTTTCTCGATTAGCGTCATTGAGCGTATGAATTCTGATTCATCTTTCCGATAGGGGTCATCAATATCAATTTTTTCCCATTCACCCAGGCGAAATACTTTTCCCCTCGCACTGGGTATACGTGTTTCAATTGCTGTTTTCTGCCATGTTTCCATTACCAGGATGAGATCAGCCTTGTGGATCATGTGGTCAGTAAGCTGCCGGGCGCGGTGAGCGGAAATATCCAGTCCTTTTTGTGCCATCAGTTGACAAGCCATGGGATCTGCTTCATATCCTGTCAATGCACCCAAACCGGCAGAACTGACGGAGCGATCTGTTTTCCCCGCTATGGCCAATACATGTTTCAGAATTCCTTCCGCCATGGGGCTCCTGCATATATTACCCATGCAAACGATCAAGATATTACTGAACATTCCTGATTTTTGAGTCAAATCAGGAGCAGATTTTGCCAAGCCGTCTTGCTGCGCTGAATATGCACTATATTATTGGAAACGCATAATAAATATGGCAATGTGATTTTATTAAAAAATGTTCTGTCTTTTACAATTTTTCGATGATATTTCATACGTAAAAGGGATGAGGTTTGTTTTTTGCTGCTTATAGAAACTCATGTATTGAGGAAGCCTTTATTTCCTGACTTGATCAGAGGTTTCTTAAGTAGAACAGGTGTAGTGGGCAATCTTCAGCTAACCTGCATTGCACGATTCTGATCTGTTTTCGAGATTGGATTACCACCATCTTGCGTCTTGCTAACTGGAAATGAGAATTGAAGTCTTCGATAGTCAGAAGTATAGGGATATTTGCCATGAAAGTTGAAACAAAATTGAAACAAAAATCGGTATTGGTCAAATGACGACCTGTTTATTTGAAAAGGAGAAGTTGTGAAAAAGGCGTTGATTACCGGCATTACTGGTCAGGATGGAGCTTATCTGGCTGAGTTGTTGCTGGAAAAAGGATATGAGGTACATGGTCTGAAGCGGCGTACTTCACTGTTTAATACTGATCGCATCGACCATCTCTATCAGGGGCCGGAGGTAAAAAATCGCCATTTTATTTTGCACCACGGTGACATGACGGATTCCAGCAGCCTGGTCCGCATCATTCAGCAGGTACAGCCGGATGAGATCTACAACCTGGCGGCACAAAGTCATGTGGCCGTATCGTTCGAGGAACCCGAATATACAGCCAACTCTGATGCGCTTGGCGTGCTGCGCCTGCTGGAGGCAATTCGTATTCTGGGGCTGGAGAAGAAAACACGTTTTTATCAGGCATCGACTTCGGAGCTATATGGCCTGGTGCAGGAAATTCCACAGAAAGAGACCACACCCTTTTACCCGCGCAGCCCTTATGCCGTGGCCAAGCTGTATGGCTTCTGGATAGTAGTAAATTATCGTGAGGCTTACGGCATCTATGCCTGCAACGGCATCCTTTTCAACCACGAATCACCCATTCGTGGCGAGACCTTTGTCACACGCAAGATTACCCGGGCGATGGCACGTATCAAACTGGGATTGCAGGAATGCCTGTATCTGGGCAACCTGAATGCCAGGCGTGACTGGGGACATGCGCGTGATTATGTCGAAATGCAATGGCTGATGTTGCAGCAAACGCAGCCGGAAGATTTTGTCATCGCTACTGGAGTACAACATTCAGTGCGCGATTTTGTCAGCGCAGCGGCAATTGAACTGGGGATACAGATCCGTTGGGAAGGCCAGGGTGCAGACGAAAAAGGGTATGATGCCGCTGGAAAGTGCAGAGTAGCAGTAGATCCACGCTATTTTCGTCCAACTGAAGTGGAAACGTTGCTGGGCGATCCCACCAGGGCACGCGAGAAGCTTGGCTGGTCACCCAGGACATCATTTTCTGAACTGGTTGCAGAGATGGTGCGTGAGGATTTAAAAGTGGCTGAACGTGATGAACTGGTGAAGAAGCATGGTTACAAGACCATGGATTATCACGAATAAGGTATGAACGTGTGCATTCATAGCTCCTGATATCACTCTTGAAAAAATGGATGTGCAGGGAAGTGGCTGGTGCAGGAATATCCGCAGGTGAATGCCAGGCTGTTACTGCAAGAGCGCTTCATGCACATGATGGCGTGATACACTTATTTGTGTGTTAAAAAATGAGGATCTTACGATTCAACCACAGTCAATTTCACGGGTTCTATTGACCGCGATTTGTTGAAACGAGCTAAGGTGATTGCCGCTAAATCAGATACGTCGATCAATGCACTGTTTAACGCCGAGCTGCGTCACCTGGTTGAGACCTTTGAAGCTGCTGAAGCCGGCGGCAATCAAAACTTTAAAACGTTGCTGGATTTTTCGCTGGGGCGGATTACTGACCACCAGGCGCTGGTTGCCTTGGGTATCGATAGCCAGGAAGATTTGTTCTTGCTGATGGCGCAGGCTCATCTTCCCATGCCTCGTCTGCCCGATGCCGGCCCGCTGATTACGCTGGCTTATGCAGATTCGCTTGATCTGTTATTCAAGCCGGGTTGGTCAGTAGCTCTGGTAGATATAGTGTTGCATGAAGTTACGCGCAACCCGACCCCAACCAATAAGACACTGGTACATTGGGTCGAGAATCGCCGAATCCCGGTGCTGCCAACAAAGATTTTTCAGCGCTATCAGCAGAACCTTGATACAAATGCGGTTTCGCCGAGAAAAGTGAACCTGGGTGAATTGGCGATTCAGGAAACAATGAATGACTTCGCCCTGGTGCAGCCGCCAAAAGCAGGTGTTTTCCTGTTCGAAGATCACAAAATCGCACGTGCCAGTTTTTTGCTGCCGGACAACTGCCGCAAGGTGAGCACGCGGGCATTTCTGCTGTTTCTTGAACAAAAGGGCTGGCTGGTATTGGCTACAGCGATTGAGCGTAAGGCGATCCAGGCTGGACGAGCATTTTCCAGCCTGCGGTTTCCGTAATAAACGAGGATCGCCATATCACTGTTCGCAATACCTTACTCGCGGCGAAAGTGTATTCGTGATGAACAATGTTGTGAAAAATTACGGCTGCTTTATTCTGATACATCGCTGGTTTGAAAGGAATTTTTATGACTTCAATTTTTGTGGCTGGCCATCGCGGCATGGTGGGTTCAGCCATTGTGCGGCAACTGCAGGCTCAAGGCGGGTGCAATGTTATCACCCGCACCCACGCTGAACTGGATTTAACGGATCAGGCAGCGGTACAGCGATTTTTTGCAACCGAACAGATCGATCAGGTGTATCTGGCAGCAGCCAAGGTGGGCGGCATCCATGCCAACAATACCTATCCGGCCGAGTTTATTTACGAAAACCTGATGATGGAGTGCAACCTGATTCACAGTGCACACCTGGCCGGAGTACAAAAGTTACTGCTTCTGGGTTCAAGCTGTATCTATCCGCGTAATGCACAACAGCCGATGCGTGAAGATGCCTTGTTGACTGGCGTGCTGGAATCAACCAACGAGCCATATGCGATTGCCAAGATTGCCGGTATCAAGCTATGCGAGAGCTATAACCGGCAGTACGGGCGGGATTATCGCAGCGTGATGCCGACCAATCTATATGGCCAGAATGATAATTTCCATCCCGAGAACAGCCATGTGATTCCCGCCTTGATGCGGCGCTTTCATGAAGCAGTACAGGCAGGCCAGGCAGAAGTAACAATTTGGGGTAGTGGCAAACCGATGCGAGAATTTTTGCATGTGGATGACATGGCGGCAGCGAGCGTGTTTGTCATGAACCTGGATGATGCAACCTACCAGGCCAATACCCGGCCAATGCTTTCGCATATCAATGTTGGAACCGGGGTGGATTGCACGATACGCGAACTGGCCGAGACACTGGCGCGGGTGACTGGTTTTACTGGCAAGTTAGTGTTCGATGCCAGCAAACCCGACGGCACACCCAGAAAACTCATGGATGTATCACGTCTGCAAGCATTGGGCTGGCAGGCTTCGATTGGCCTGGAAGAAGGACTGCGCGACACCTATCAATGGTTTGTTGAAAACCAGCAAACGTTCAGAGGTTCCTTGGTTGTTTAGGAAATATTGATTGCCGTGCGATTAACGGATTTACAACGCGCCATCATTCGTGAAACCGTTGCTGAAACGTTTGGTGCAAATGCCAATGTATGGCTTTTTGGATCGAGAGTGGATGATACCCAGCGGGGAGGTGACATCGATCTCCTGATTGAAACGGAACTAACAGATGCTGATGCCATTGCACGCGCTGAAATTGCTTTTCTTGCGAGAGTGCAAATGAAAATGGGGGAGCAGAAAATAGATGTGCTGCTGGATTATCCATCGCGCAAGGCTTATCCGCCAATTTATGCCATTGCCAGGCAAACCGGCGTTCCGTTATGAATGACGCTACCCCGTACTCCTATTGCAAGATGCCTGGCGCGAATGTGAACGGAATATTAGCCTGTGAAGTCATTGCAGAAATGCATGCCGATCCTGATTGGAATAGAAAAAAATTTAAAGCCAAACACCCATCTGACTTGAATTGGGAAATCTTTGTCAAAATTCATCTTGAATAAGGTGTAAGAAGAAAGAGAAAAAATGAATAACTCGTTCCAGTCGATTTTTATTAACCTGAAACACCACTGGAAGGCATTGGCTTTAAGCGGTACCAGTCAAATGGTCAATAGTCTGACCAATTTTGTGGTTGTACTGTATCTGGTTCGAGTGATGGATAAATCCGAATTTGGATTTTACAGCCTTGGATTCGCGTTGATGCTTACACTTGCCGGGCTGATTTCATCATCAATCATCATGCAATTTGTAGTCAATCTGCCTGATATACCTAAAATTCAGCGCGCAGATTATGCCATGCACCATTCCGCTGCTGTTTTTCTTCTTGGAATGATTCTGATTATATTGGGCCTGTTCGTTAATTCCATCCAAACAGAATTAATTATTGGCGAGATGGATCTGCGACAAATCATTTTGCCACTAGCAATAGCAACTTTTTTTTATAGTCAACGTGATGTGTTCGTACGGATTGCTTATTCGGAAAAGTTGGAGTTCACTGTGCTTTTGATTACCTTGTTTATTCCGATTGGTATGGTTATATTCTTTATAATTCAATGGTATACAGAACAACCTTTAACAGCTTTTTGTGCAATGTATGGGATAGCTGCAGGCCAAGCGGCTGGCTGCATGGCGGGATTACACTTTTTGAAATTGCCTTATAAGAAATTCAGAGTCGCGGGTGTTTATGAAGCATTCAAAGATTCCTGGCAAGGAGGGCGATGGAATATTCTTTCAAATATCGTATACAGTCTGCGTTCTCAGGCGCATAACTTAATAGCTGCCCCCCTTCTAGGGGCTGCTGCACTGGCTGAAATGAATGCAACCCGTGTACTGGTAACGCCCGCAGTAATGGCAATTCCACCGCTTACACAAATTTTGATGCCACGTCTGGGAGAGAAACGCAAACAAGGAGTGGAAGTGATCAAACGTTACGCTTTTTTATCAATTGGTATGTTAACAGCATTTTCATTGCTCTATACACTATTACTTCTTGTGCTGTTACCGTGGGTTTTGCCGCTCGCACTTGGCGAAGCTTATCAGCATACTGGAAATCTGGTCATGGCCTGGTGTCTGGTGACGGTATTCCTGGCGTTGCGTAATGGCCTGGCAATGGTGCTGCAAGTAGTTCGTGTTTTTCGTGAATTATTAACTGCAAATATGATTGCAGCAGCCGTGGCAATTCTGCTGGTGATTGTGTTATCCATGATGCTTGACAATCTGGGTGCAATTATTGCTATAGCAATTGCCGAAGTAGTTTTATGCTTTTGCTTGGGCAAGTTAATGCAATCCAGGCTGGTTAAGAATGCTGGTCCTGAGAAAATCAGCTTATTATAAAAAAATAATGAATAGCCTTGCTGTTTTTATTTCCGGCTTAACTTTGCTTGCTTTTGTTTCAATGTTTCAGCCGATGCGTGGGTGGTTAAATGATTTGTTGTCTCAATGGTATTTATTATTATTTATCTTGCCAATTCTCATTTTATTTGGTTGGCCAATTGATGATATGGAAGCTTATCGAGCAGGAAGTGAGCTGGGTTGGCAACGAGTTGCCCGTATTGTTCTTTTTACAGGTTTCTTTGGATTTAAAATAATCTTGAGCCTGTATCAACGCAGCTTAATAATTCCCCGGTCAGGGGTATTGGCCATATTTGTTGTTTACACTTTGCTTGCAGCAACTTCTGCATTCTATTCGCCTGAACCACTGCAATCACTATGGAAAGCTTTCGAACTTCTGGTGTTACTTATGTTTGCATCAGGTCTCTATGCACATCTTATTTCCAGACCAGAAAATAACGTAGTAGAGGTAACAAATGCACTACTATATCTGGTTTTTTCTTTATGCCTGATGTCAATCGTAGGTGGGTTTTTGGCTCCTGAGTTGGCTTGGCGTGACTTTGGTTATACGGGATTGGGTGTTCGCTCTATGGGTGGCGTTGCGCCTATGGTTAACCCTAATATGCTGGGGCAATTGGGTGGCATTGTAGCGCTCTCCGGGTTGGCTGGCTTGCTGATTACAACGGATGTCAGAGCTAGGAAAGAGGGTAACTGGTTTATTCTAATTGTCGGGTTATTGACTTTATTTCTTGCGTATTCGCGTACATCCATCTTGAGTTTTATTTTCTTTTTTGCGTTGTTATTTTTTCTGTTTAAACGCCGCTACTTTTTAGTATTTGTGATACCTGTTTTTTTATTGGTATGGGCACTATTTTCAAATAAAGTACTTGAGTACCTGGCTCGTGGACAAGATGTAGAGCATTTTGCCAGTATGTCGGGAAGAATTGGCATGTGGGAAGCATCGTTGGATGCGTGGTATCAGAGCCCGCTATTAGGACATGGTTTTTTCGTTGGACATAAGTATGTCCAGATTAGTAATGGTAAATTCCTGGCAACGACAGATAACACTTATGTTGAAACATTGGTTAACCTTGGTTTAACAGGATTTATGTTAATGGTTGTTTTCGCAGTGGGAGTATTCTATCTGGCTTGGCAGGTGCTGAATAAATGTCGCAATAGGAAACAAGAAGTACTGTACACAGCTACCGTACTATTCGTATTTGTCGGGTTCATGATCGTACGATCAATTACCGCTTCTTCTTTCCAAGTTTTGCACTATAACCTTTTATTTATGATGGTAGCGATTGTAACTTTGCATACTATCAAGTGGCGGATGTAATCGTAAGCTCTCAGTGCCAATAGATGATGCTTAATTCTGATAGAGATTATTTAATCTCTACAGACTTGATTCCCTATTCTTTGGAAAGTACAAGTTAATGTCCTTCTGTTTGCAGCAGGGAGCTTTATTTGAGTACCTCAGAAATTCTTTTATCAATAATATTAGATTTGTATGACTTTAAATAGTAAAGCTATCCATATTTCCAATCTGGAAAAGCTGATCGAGCCGAATATCTACCGTAATTTGAGCAGTGAGTACTATCCAGTTGAAGTACTCAGTCCGGAGAAGTTATTGCATCCCAACCGGTTCGATCTTGCATTTAAACTGTTTTATTTACGCATGGTCAAGTTCCACCCAGAGTTGGCGTGTGAAGTATATCTTGAGCATATACGGGCATTTGGCCTGGGTCGTTACTTTGAAGCAGGGCGTGTGGATAAAACAGGGCAAACGGCATTCATCAATCAGTTTGAAGAGATTTCGCAGGATATACGAAATAATGGTTTTGATTCTGAACGAACCATTATCCCTTTGTCTGTCAATGGTGTCGCGTGCAATGGCGCTCACCGTATTGCCAGTGCAATTGCGGCAAACCGCGAGATTTGTACTGTAGTGACTTCTGAAGCTGATCCGTGTTTTGATTATTGTTTTTTTCAGAGCCGTAATGTTAGTACTGATTTACTTGATTTGGCGGCTCGTGAAATGGTGCAATGTTCTCAGCAATCGTTTATTGCGCTGGTATGGCCGAGTGCCGTAGGGCATGAAGAAGAAATTGTACAATTATTGGGAAAAGTTCTTTATAAAAAAGAGGTTGCACTTAATTTTAATGGGGCAAAGAATTTTCTAACCCAGGTGTATGCATCGGAGCGATGGATTGGCACACCGGAACAGGATTTCAGTGGCGCTTATGGTAAACAGGTCGAATGTTTTCAGAGCAAGCAACCGCTGAGAGTATTTGCCTTTATGGCAGATGATGTTGAGAGTGCAACGGTAATTAAAAAGAAAATAAGGGATATTTTTGGTATAGGTAACAGTTCAATACATACTACTGATACGCATACAGAAGCAGTTTCATTAGCCTCCTTGTTGTTTAATGATCGAGCTATTCATTTTCTGAATTATGCTAAACCTAATCGCTTTTCATCATTTCGTCATCAACTGTTACGCTACAAGAAGTTCCTGGAACGTGAGGCTATTCATCCTGCAACTGTTGTGTTAGACAGCGGGATGGTTCTGGCTGCCTATGGTCTCCGTGAAGCGGACGATATCGATTTTCTTTATGCAGCCAACCAACAGCCAAGTTCCATGAAAGATGAAGGAATCGAGAATCATGAAGCTGAGTTACGCTACCATTCCGTTGATAAGCTTAGCCTGATTTATGATCCTCGCTATCACTTCGAATTTGGAGGGGCGAAGTTTGTGGCTTATAAGCAACTTTATGCCATGAAGAAAAGGCGAGCGGGCCGGAAAGACAAAATTGATGTTTCAATGATGGAAGCCTTGATTGAAGGCAAGAAGTTGCGTGAATATCTCACTCGATTCAAGCATTATTTGTATTATTTGCGCCTTAAATGCAGACGATATTTGGTTGATTTAACAAAGTTGATCGGGTTGTATGCAATCCTGAAGCGGTATTTTGCGAAACCGGTTCGAGGTGGAAAATCATAGTCATGGCAATCCATGGTTGACCTGTTTTGATAGACAAAAAATCATATTTGGATGAAGAAAAACACAATCAAGGTGTGTCTGGTGCAACCGGTTCAGTCACCCTACTGGACTGAACGTCTAAAAATACTGGCAATGCACAATGATCTCGATCTGACTTTATTATTAGAACGTGATTCATTTGCTCATCGTCCCGGATGGCGCCCGGAACCTGTGGATGGAGTATATGTTCAGGTGCTGGGAAGTATGCTTTCCAAAAGTATTCGCGAGAGTGATGATCTTGGTTTCCGCATTGATGGTGTTCGATCCATTCCCTGGCGTTTGATGGCTGAATTATTCCGAATGAGACCGGATATTGCTGTGGTGTGTAATGCCACCCAGCTTATCTTTACTTTGCCTGCCAAATGGTTGCTGGGTATACGGATTGCGTTGATTGTCGAAGATACCCCACATGCCACACGAGATCTGGGATTTCTTGCGAGGATAGTTAAGCGATTGCTGTATCGTCGGGCTGATTGCTGGTTTGCCTTTAGTGATGATGCCAGATTGTTTTTGGAACAGATGGGTATTGCCAAAAATGTGATGCGGTCATCCTGGAGTGTGGACATGCATCGTTTTGAACGTCTGCGAACCAATGATCGCCTTATGATGGAGGCAAGTGACGCAAATATAAAAATAGTGATATTTGTTGGTGCTTTTATTCCTAGAAAAGGCATTACTCAACTTCTTGCTGCCTGGAAAACGTTGCCGGCAAAAGTTCGTTATTCAACTCAACTCTTGCTGGTTGGATCTGGCCCTTTGCTGCATGATTTGCAGCAAACTATTGAAAATAATGCTTTGACTGAAGTAAAACTGCTCGGACAAAAATCGTATCCCGAGGTCATCGAATTATTAAAGAAATCTGATTTGTTTGTCTTGCCTACACTAGAGGATCTGTTCAGCCTGACCGTACTTGAAGCCATGGCATCAGGCTGCCCAGTAATCACCACACCTTATAACGGTGCGCGTGAATTGATCGAGATGAATCATACAGGCTGGCTGGTAGATCCTTTACAGACGGAAGCGTTCAAAAAGATTCTGGAAAACGCGCTTTCATCTGAAACCGACCTTGAAGCGATGAGCCGGGCTGCACGATGCCGGGTGGAAGGTATGGATAATGTTCTTGTAATGAATGAATTTGCCCAGTCATTACGTAATCTGGTTGTGAAATAAATGGAGTGCGAGGGACAAGAAAGCCACGATCCAGAAAGCGAATTTCTGCACAAGCTGTTTGCAGCACTTAATACATCCGGGGTTCATTATGCCGTCATGCGTAACTACGAACCGTTACCTTTTAGTTCGGGGGGGAGTGATCTGGATATTTATGTTCCTGCTGTTGAAGCGAAGATTGCGTATCAATCGTTATTTATGGTTGTTAGCGGTACAAATAGTAAGGTAATAGGAGTTGTTCGAACGTGGAATTTCTTTGAAGCCTATATCATTGGTTATCGTAATGGGCAATGGTGGGGTATTTGTGTCGAGTTTTATCATGGTATTGTTTTCAAAAGTACGGTTGAATTAGTAGATAACTCGGTATTACCTGATTTATTTGAGAGGCATCATGGTATTTCCGTTATTTCGCAGGATGCTGGAAATACGATTGGATATATTAAGGAAATTCTGGCACATAACAGATTCAGGGAAGACAAGCCGCAATATAAACAAAGTGCAGCATACCTTGCCGGCAAAAATACTGATTACTTTCTAAAGTATTTTTCTCCATTAGGTGAGCGTAGCCAAATGTTGCTATTAAAAACATTGGCGACAGCCCCGCAAGCCGTAGTAACACAACAAATCAAACAATTCCGTTGCTACGTTTTGATATCAGCATTCTTGAAATCACCGTTCAAATATTTATACCGGCGACTGGGACATGAGTTTTATAGATTAAGTAGGTACTTCAGGCCACCAGGCTCAGTAATCGCTATTCTGGGTGTTGATGGTGCGGGAAAATCCACTGTTATCAATGCGATTTTACCAGCCCTGAATGCGGCGACACATAATGCGGTGGTTGTTCAGCATTTGCGCCCCACTTTGCTTCCTCCGCTGGCACGTTTAAAGGGTAAAAAGCATTTATCGACGGGTCCGGTTCTGGAGCCGCATGGCTCTACGCCATCCGGAACAGTATTTTCCCTGTTACGTTTGATTTATCTGACTTGTGATTATCTGGCTGGTTACTGGCTGTGGACGCGCCTCAGAATTGCCAAACAACCCACAGTCGTGATTTTTGACCGTTATGCCTACGATATGGCGCTGGATCAGCGGCGTTTCCGCATTCGTTTGCCACAGCGTGTAGTGGAATGGTTTGTGGCCATGGCACCAAAACCCGATCTGATTTTTTGTTTGCACGGTGATCCGGAAATACTCGCTGCGCGCAAAGGTGAATTGCCGTTGGAGGAGACGAGGAGGCAAGTGAATGCGCTGCGCGAATTCGCCAGACGGGAACCTCGGGCGGTATTAATCTCCACCGATACTTCCATTGAAGAAACACGGGATCAGGTGCTGCAAACGTTATGTACTTTTCTCGAAAAGAGAGCGCAGGAACGTCTTTGATGTGCCAGGCAGCGCTGGATTACCGTTTCGGCTGGCGCTGGCTATTGCCGGCTGTGGCAGGGAGCATTCGAATGTATGGCTTTTCGGATGAAGAAGTGCAATTCTGGTATCAAATTTTTCCTGACGCAAGGCAGGAGACAGAAGACAGCCACCCCGCTATATTGCTGATTAATGCGGATCAGTGCGCAACGCAGGCACAACCCTCTCTTACCGATATACAAACTGCTGAATTGGTTTGTGTAACCGGGCAGCGGAAATCGAGCGGGCAATGGCGCGCGCTGCTGAGTAAATCTTTTTCCCGGGTGCAGGAATATGGTTTGCTGCCAGCAAATAATCCCCGAGTGGTGGTGCCACTTTCTTCCAGTCGCTACGCGATAGCTGCCTTACGTTTGCACCGGCCGGGAAGGTGGATTGCACGGCTGGGGTTGTGGCTGGCGCGTGTACTTGCAATGTTTGGTAATTTCTGGCTGCTACGCAGCCGCGTTTTGCTGATTGCTTCCCGTTCATCTGGTTTTATTCCACGGGGTGCTTTACAGGCTGGATTGCCCGGCCGTTCTGGCGAGCAATTGGTGGATTATGCACTCTATCTGGGAACACCCGACGATAACAGGAAAACCATCGTGCTGCCACTGGGGGATTCCCGTCTAAGCATGATACTCAAAGTGGCAGAAACCTCCAGAGCGCGTGCTTCACTGATTAATGAAGCAGAAGCGCTGTCTGCTCTTGCTTCAACACCGCTGTCAGCTTGTGTTCCAGCGTTGAAAGATCAGGTTTCAGCAAATTCATCTCTTGTGCTTTGGCTGGAATACCGGCTTCGTCTGCAAACAGACCAGAGCAATCTTGATAACGCCGCTGCAAGTTTTCTCGGGCAGCTCATGGCGCTTAACTGTAAAACGGAATCACTTTCGCAATATCTGGAGGATTTGCCGGTAACACTGGATGATAATTTGCCAGCCGATGTAGCGGATGCTTGCTGTACATTGTGTGAGAGGTTGCAGGATCAGGCGGAATCGGGTGAGAGAATTTTATTGCATCGCACGCATGGCGATTTTGCACCCTGGAATTGTGCATGGACAAGTCAGGGCTTGTTTGTTTTCGATTGGGAAGAAAGCCGGGAAAACGGTCTGGCGCTGGGAGATGCCTTTTACTATAGTGTTGCGCCGGCATTGCTGGTGCAGCGTAACGCCAGCGCGATAAAAACCTTGCAAACCGTGTTTGGTTTTGCAGATCAGGTAGTGGAAGCAGGCGGAATGAAGCTGGATATCCGGATTTATCTTGCGCTGTGGCTGCTGCCTCGTGCAGGGTACGCCAAATTGTATGGTGAATTGTGTGTATTGCTTGCGCAGAGGTGGCGGTGACAAAACGGTTGAAAGTACTGGTTTCTGCGTATGCCTGCAGCCCCTATAAAGGCTCCGAACCCGGCGTAGGCTGGGGCTTTGTTTCCGAATTGGCGAAGTACCATGATCTGTGGGTCATCGTTGAAGAAGAGAAATTCCGATCTGATATTGAGCGCTATCTGCTGGCGCATCCTGATTTTGGAAAAAGCGTTCATTTTTATTTTATTCACAAGCAGCGTAATCGCTGGTTGCGTAAATTGTGGCCGCCATCTTATTACTGGTATTACCGCCGCTGGCATCAGGATGCTTGTCAGTTGGCTCTCCAGTTGCACCAGGAAATCGGTTTTGATCTGGCGCACCAGTTAACCATGGTGGGTTTTCGGGAACCAGGCTATTTATGGAAACTGGATATGCCGTTTGTCTGGGGGCCGGTCGGCGGGATGGGATTGTTCCCCTGGCGCTTTCTGCCAGAAGTGGGGGCGTATGGTGCACTTTATTATCTGGGTTACAACCTGTTTAACCGGGTGCAGATAAGTTTTCTGCAGCGTCCGCGGCTAGCTGCTAAAAAAGCTGCATCCGGTTTGGTCACCGGGCTGATTGCGGCAACTCCGGAAAACCAGGCAGGCGCTGAAAAATACTGGGGGTGTGCGAGTACAGTACTGGCAGAGGTAGGGTTGCCACGCGAACCAGTGCTACATATTTGTGAACGAAAACCGGATGAACCTTTGCACCTAGTTTGGACAGGCCAACACACACCTAGGAAAGCATTGAATCTGGCGCTGAAAGCGTTGGCGCGTATATCTCCGGATGTGAAATGGGAATTGCATATTCTGGGTGAAGGGAAGCGATCAGCAGCGTGGCAGCTTCTCGCCAGAAAATTGGGAATTGATGCATATTGTCATTTTTACGGCTGGCTGCCGAGAGAGCAAGCCTTGCAAGTGATGCAAAAAGCCCATTGCATGCTGATTACCAGTTTGCGCGATTTAACTTCAACGGTTACGGTGGAAGCGCTGGCACTGGGATTACCCATTATCTGCCTGGATCATTGTGGCTTTGCCGGAGTGGTGGATGACACATGCGGAATCAAGATTGCCGTGACGACTCCTGATGAGGTGGTTGCAGCAATGGCAAAGGCTGTTGAGCAACTGGCTCAGGATGAAAACAGACGGCAGGCGCTGGCATGGGGAGCTTTGCAACGGGCCCGCAACTATTCATGGGTAGAAAAAGGGAGGGGGGTTGATGCGATTTACCGGGAAAAGGTGGTCTGTGCAGTTCCTGAAATTTCTCAAAATGGATGAGGCGTGAAAGTACTGCTGACGCATAACTATTATGGCTCCAGTGCTCCTTCGGGTGAAAACCAGGTGTTTGAGGCGGAAGGTAATTTGCTGCGACAGCGAAATCATGAAGTACATGAGTTTATTCGCCATAGTGATGCGATTCGCGCTAAAGGTATCCGGGGTGCCGTTCAGGGGGCACTTTCCACGCCGTGGAATCCGTTTGCTGCCAGAGAAATTCAACAGGTTGTTGAGACGATTCACCCGGAAGTGGTACATGTGCATAACACATTTCCCTTGCTTTCTCCTTCTGTCTTTCATGCGATCGGCCATCGTGCGGCGCGAGTATTGACATTGCACAATTACCGTTTGTTTTGCCCGGCAGCAATCCCGATGCGGGCTGGCCGAGTATGTACTGATTGCCTGGATAGTCATTCGGTCTGGCCTTCATTGCAGCACGGGTGTTACCGGGGCAGCCGCCTGGCGACGTTACCATTGGCAGCCAATGTAGCGCTGCACCGGAATCTGGGCACCTGGACCAAACAAGTGGATGCCTTTATTGCGCTAACCGAGTTTCAACGTAAACGAATGATTGCAGCCGGTTTGCCTGCGGACCGGGTGCATGTCAAACCAAACTTTTATCCGGGTAATCCGGTTAGGTTGCCATGGTCGAATCGGCGAAATAACGTAGTGTTCGCCGGACGCCTGACGGCTGAGAAAGGAGTGCGGGCACTGGTGGAAGCGTGGCTGTTGTGGGGTTCATCAGCGCCGGAGTTGCGCATCGTGGGCGATGGCGAATTGCGGCAGGAACTGGAACAACTGGCTGCCACAGTACCAGAGGTTCCGATTCGCTTTCTTGGTCAGTTGGCGGGTGCCGCAGCGCAGGAAGAAATTGCCCGAGCTCGCTTGCTGGTCTTGCCTTCCGAATGCTTTGAAGGTTTTCCTATGGTGGTGCGGGAGGCGTTTGCTTTTGGTACGCCTGCAGCGGTGTCCAATATTGGCCCGCTGCCCTCTATTGTGCGGCAGGGTGAAAATGGCATGGTATTTGAGCCGGCAAATCCGCAATCATTGCTAAACGCAGTGCGTTCAGTATGGGAGAAAGACGGTGAACTGGAGCGGCTGGCTGAAGGCGCGCGATACTCTTATGAGAAGTTGTATAACGAGGACGCCAATTACCGTACGCTGATGATGATTTATGAGCAGGCGGCTGAGGTTAATCAACGCAGAAGAAATGGTGTTCAGTGAGTAATGATACAGAAGATATTGCCGGCTACGCAGTGAGCACCATGGGTGTTCAGGCTTGTGTAAGCGATATTGCAGGCTGGATAAGAAAAGGTGAAAAATCGGGGCAGGATAAATCTTGCCGCTGGCTGGCATGCATGAATCCGCATTCGTATACCGTTTCTTTGCAGGATGATGCTTTTGCGCAAGCACTCCATGCAGCTGACTGGTTGATTCCGGATGGAGCGGGGGTGGTATTTTCCTCAAAGTTGCTGAAGGGACAGATTCATGAGCGGGTAACCGGCAGTGATATCTTTAAGGGTGTGCATGAGGAGCTGAATTGTACAGATAGTTTCAGCGTGTTTTTTCTGGGTTCAACCGATCAGACGCTTGCTGCAATACGCACGCGGATGGCGGTGGACTACCCGAATCTGCGGGTGGCAGGGGTGTATTCCCCTCCTTTCAAGCCTGTTTATTCCCGGGAAGAACTGGATGAGATGCTGGCGGCAATCAATGCGGCTGCACCGGATATTTTATGGGTAGGGATGACTGCGCCCAAGCAGGAAAAATGGATTTTCGAGAATCGTGCCCGTTTGAATGCAAGGTTCGCTGGGGCAATTGGGGCAGTATTTGATTTTTATACCGGGAAAGTAAAACGCTCACACCCGATTTTCCAGCAGTTGGGGCTGGAATGGTTGCCGAGATTGCTGCAGGAGCCAAGGCGATTGTGGCGACGGATGTTTATTTCGGCGCCTGTTTTTGTGGGTCATGTATTGCGCCAATGGATAAGGAAAACGTAGCAGGCTTAAGGAACCTCTGAAAAACTACCTGTGCTGCCTTTCCGCGTTAAAAATCGGCTTAAAATGCTCATTTATTATGTATAAACTCCGCTTTTTCGCCGATTTTTGCCTTGAACCGACTGCCTCATCGGCATTTCTCAGAGGTTCCTTAAGGAAACACTGATTTATTCCATTATCACGAGTCACGACACAGCTCACTACTGTTATCGTGAGGCCCTCCGGGTCGTGGCGATCCAGTACCTTCATTATTGCTGCTGGATTACTTTACCCCTTCGAGGTTCGCAATGAACTGTGCTTTGTGTCAAGCAAATTCTGGCGAAAATGTCGCATTTTTTGTAGCGATTGCAAAAACCTGTCGCAATAATTTATGGGCAATTGCAATACCGATTACTTTGGGTGGTTTACCTGCAGCCTGTAGCCGCTGATAGAGCTTTTTACATGCAAGATTGCACGTTCTGGCCGTCCAGGTACACAGATAAAGCAGCTGCCGAACACGTCCCTGGCCCATTTTAGCAATGCCTCCTTTACCTCTGACCGAACTGCCTGAACGAAATGTGGTCGGGCTGACGCCAATATAGGCACACAGCGCTTTGACATCCTCAAAACGAGTGAATCCATTCGTCACAATGATCAGTTCAAGCGCGGTTTTGTCCCCTATTGAGGGAATTGTCAGCAACCGTTCACGCAGTTCGGCAAAAGACTTTTTTACCAGGGTCTCCAGGTGTTGTTCACATGTTTCGATGCGTTGCTGCAGTTGTCGTTGTTGCAAATTCATTTGTTTGATAACGAAAACACTTGGCCTGGCACGGTGTGCATGCGCTTGCTGGCGATTGAACAAACGGGTTCGTTCGGTAATCAAGTCATTGAGCCAGCCGTGAGCCTGTTGCAGCTCCTGCACTTCCTCGCTGGCAGGCGCCCACAGGGCAGGTGTTTCATGTCGGCCATATTGCATGATCAGCGCCGCATCTGCCCGATCACTTTTGACACGCAGTAATTTCATCTGGGCATAGCGTTTGATCACCAGCGGATTGACCACACTGACCTTGCATCCGGCTTCAAACAATTTTACTGCCAGCCGGGCATGGTAGGTACCCGTTGCTTCCATCACAAATACCGCTTCAGCAGGCGCCTGCTCCAGCAGTTGTTCAATCCCTTCATCCGTATAGGGAAAGCGCCGACTGCAAAGCTGATCTGAAATCAGCCAGGCCGTGTCAAACCAGTCTTTACTGATGTCTATTCCAACTATCATTTGGGTTTCCTCCAATTGATATAAACGTTATTTAATACCTGTACCCTTTGCCTTCATCCTGAATACGGAGTCATGCTCCAATAGAACTGTCCGGCCTTGTGGGCTGGTTGGAAAAGGGCGATCTGCATTGCGAACAGCCTTGATGGCCAAAGACGGACACGATCTCTATCCCTTCTCCTTCTCATCTAAAATACGTCTATTCCAGATGAGAGTTCAAGCATAGGAAGACGGCAGTGGCGGTGCCGGCGTTGACAATGTTTATTTATTTAATCAGTGTTTTCTGGCTGATTACGGGCATCACGAAAACTGTTGCAACCGATATATGCAACAGAATTTCCGGAATATCCAATTGTTTTTAACCTGAAATTCAAACAGCAAGACGTGTGTGGGTTTTGCGTCTTTGTGCTGCACCCATTCCCAGAATACCCAGGCCGATGAGTGCGATCATTGCGGGTTCTGATACTGTACTATCTGCTGAATAGGCATCAAATGTCACTTTCCAGGTGAAATCAACCGCGTTGAATGGAAGTGCCTGGCCTAACAGAAATTGTGAGAGCGGCTGCAGGTTGCTTGCTGACCACGCTGCGAATGTCCCGTTGGCGCTGTCGGGTATTGTTCCATCGGGCGTATAACCACTCAAGATAGCTGCCATTACCCCTCCCGCAGAGAAGGAGCCAGTGCTGATGGTCCCCAGTACCAGCGCCCAGGCAGGGCCAAACATCGGATCAGTTTGCAAATTGCTTAATGAAACAAATGATCCTGGTTGAGAATCACTAAAAGGTGTGCCTGTTATCGGATTGGTTGCAGACAGGGTAACGGAAGTTTCATAGGAATAACCGGCAGCAGATGCAGGCATTCCGGGAATGGAATTGGTGAACGAGAAAGATCCCTGCGCGTATTCTTTATTGTTCGTATCAGAGTTGCCACAACCTGTTGCGCCATTGGCACCGGCACCATAGGAAAAACAGCCGCCGGTTATATCCAGTACCATTGAACCGACCAGATCAGCCCGGGCGGGGGCCATTGCCAGGCCAAGGATAATGCCGGTGATGGCGGTTGTCGTTCTGATTCCGAATTTCAAGTTCATTTTCTGTTACCTCCTGAAGAATAAAATAATGACTCTGCGTTTGTATTTGTGAACGGGTTTATATATACGCAGCTTATAAAATCCCTTTTTATACCATAGGATGAGTGAAGTCGATATACTGCTTTTGCATCCAGATTTTGCGATTGATTTTCAGTCTTGTTCAAAACCGTTGATACATAAAAACACTTTTTTTCTTATGCTGAAATCCGGCTATTTGCGAATCATGATGATTCATTCGGAGAAACAGTTTTTAGAAGTGCTCTTGAGCGCAAGCAGAACGATTATAATCGTGTCAATTGTGTTAAGGGGGATAACAGTTTATGAGTGATTTGCAGATCAGTCTGGTTATTATCGGTGCAGTCATTATTGTCGGTGTCGTCATATTCAACAGGATTCAGCTGGCACGCTATCATCGCAAGGTCCAGAATGTATTCAGGCACGAGCACGATGATGTTCTGCTGAATGATGAGCGTAAACCAGTGTTCGGCAGTGGGCGGATCGAGCCGCAATTTGGTGATG
>WBZY01000090.1_pt4 | contig 25005 bp, 29 predicted proteins | sample 5204191 | NCBI WGS metagenome assembly WBZY01 (sample SAMN12344363, study PRJNA552823) | activated sludge metagenome | biome: Activated sludge suspended growth; feature: Anammox Sidestream; material: Wastewater; isolation source: activated sludge from anammox sidestream of wastewater treatment...
CGCCTCGAAGTGTGATAGAATCGCAGGTTCAAGGTATTGAAAACGCCTTTCGTGGTGTGAGGTTGTTGTGAGCGAAGACAATAAGTTCCCCGGGCCGCCCCCCGATGATTTCTCCAAGACGACGCCGAATGTGAATATCGGCGGCGGATCGGATGACGCGCAGCAATACGATTGGGACAAGACCAACTACAACTTTCCAAAGCAACCCGCCCCGGACGAATGGGGAAAGACGGTTACCAATATCAGGCCGATCGATACCGCGGGTCAGGATTTTGGAAAAACGATGATACCGGGATCACAGCGAGCACCGCAAACCCCTGATTGGGGAATGACGGCCGCGAATGTGAATGTAAACCCGGCCGATATTGGCTCAGCACCTGAGGACTTTGGCGGCGGGGCCGGATACCAGAAAACGACGCCATACTTCCAGTTGCCGGAAGCCGAAAGGGCAAAATATCAGAATCTGCCGCCCACACCTACAGAGAAAGCTGAGCAGGAAAAACGTGAACAAGCGGCGAAGGGTGGTGTCCCCGGTTGGGTTTGGGCCTCTTTAGGCCTGTTCGGGATGTTCCTCTTCGCGGTCGTCGTCCTGGGGCTGGTATGGTTCTTTGTGATCCGCGATACTTCGTTCACCGCTACGGTGCGTCTTGCACCGCCGGGTAGCCGAATTCTGGTTGATGACCAGCAATGGGGCGTTACGAGCGAAGACGGTACACGGAAACTAACGAACCTCAAGCCGGGCAGGCGTATTATCAAGATCGTCCACCCGAATTTTGAGTGCAAAACAATGGAAGTTGAGGGTCGAGCGGGTGAGACGCCAGAACCACTAACGGCTCGGTGTACCCCGATCGAGGTCAAACCGGGAGAAGATTGCGGGACCTTCAGTCCCGGCGAGTTCGACAAGGCCGAGCGTTGTTATAACATGGCGCTCGACAATCTTCCAGTTCCGTTCACGGCCGAGGATCTGATCAAAGCGCTCAATATCCTGATCATCAATTTTGATAAGGGCAAGTATGACATCCCGCCAGATCGCCTCGCCGCGCTCCAGAAAGGAGCCGGATTTATCAAGACGCTGCAAGAACGTGAGCCAAGCCTGGTCCTTGAGGTGGGCGGCCACACGGACAGCGATGGAACGCCAGCGATCAACGATCCCCTTTCGCAGAACCGCGCCAACGCTGTGAAAGATCAACTCGTTCGATATGGCGTTAAGGCCGATGGATTACAGACACGCGGTTATGGAGCCACCCAGCCGAAATTCGACAATAATACCGAACAGGGTAAGTTCCTCAACCGTCGAATTCAGTATTCGATCGTAAAGAAATAGCTTTGATCCTAAATTGAGAAGCCGCTCGGCAACGCCCGTTTTCGCAGCGGCTTCGATTTCCCCCGGCTAAGGTCAAACGGCCACCGGTGCAGCGATCTTGCCCCAGGATTGGTAATTCTCCAATTTCAAATTCTCAAATTTGAAATTCAACAGCCCGTCAAAGCCTTTCAGACCGTCCGCATTCACTAATTCAAGTCCAGGAAGCTGCAATGGTTCCCGCAAGAGAAGCTCATCAACCTGTTCAAGGTGATTAGAATAAATATGCAGGTCGCCGAAAGTGTGTATGAAATCGCCTGCTTCCAGATCGCACACATGGGCGACCAAGTGTGTCAGCAAGGCATAGCTGCTGACGTTGAACGGTACTCCCAGGAAGGCGTCGGCTGAGCGTTGGTAAAGCTGGCAGTGGAGCGTTTTTGCGTTCTCGATCTTGAATTGAAAAAGCGTATGGCATGGCGGCAGTGCCACGTCATCGCACGTTTCCGGGTTCCAACCGGTCACGATAAGGCGGCGGGAATTCGGGTTGGTTACTATTTCGTGTATCAGCCTCGCTATCTGGTCAACGCCATTCCTCCGAGGATATTTGCCGCCGAACGACCGCCACAAATAGCCATATACAGGCCCTAGATCGCCTTGATTTCGTCCGAACCTGGCCGTCTGCTCGGCAGTCGCCCATTCCTGCCAAATATCGACGCCGCGCGCCCTGAGGTCGGACTCTTCGGTCGATCCGCTCAGAAACCAGAAAAGCTCTTCGGAGACCCAGCGGAACGGAATGCGCTTCGTGGTAACGATTGGAAAGCCTTGACGCAGGTCGAACCGCGTTTGATATCCAAAAGCCGATATCGTTCCTACGCCGGTACGGTCCTCGTGTCGCGTGCCGGTCTCCAAAATATGCCGTAACAGATCGTGATATTGCCGCATGGTTTTAAGTAAAATGGTAATTCGTAAATCGTGATTAGTAAATCGCGAATGGCGATAATCGAACGGAACCGACCGCATTTACTATTGGCGATGAACGATTTACTATGAACGATTGAAGATTCACGATGAATAGACTTGAAGTCAGCTTTAACTCGCCACAATGCGGCTGGATGTCGATCGGTTTTGACGACGGCGTGAACGAATTTCACACGACCACCGCACACGCGCCCCACGAAAAGGCGTTGCCCGATCTATTGAAGATCCTGACCCATGTTGCTTCATCGAATGGGAGCCGGGACACCCACCTTTTAAAATGGAACCGCGATCCAGAGGAATTCGATCTCGAATTTCGTTGTGACGGCGAGGATCTTGTGCTGAAGATCTATGAATATCCGACCGAGGATCGGGAAAAAGCGGAACGGCAGCTTGTGTTCGAACACACCGGCAAAGCCGCAGATATTGTCGGATCATTCGAAACCACCTTTGACCAACTTTATGCCGACCGCGAAACGGACGAATTCGAGTTCAACTGGCGGCAGCCGTTTCCGATCGCCGAATTCAAGGATTTTAAATCCAAATTGAACGCTGGACGAATATAGTGTTCTACGTGGCGAGATCAGCCCGGTACGTCAATGTTAAGAGTTTTTCTTAGAGCTCTCGGGGTGCTCTTCGTCGGGGCCGTGCTGGTTGCCGCGTGGATCGCCATCGACATCTGCACTCCTCACCAGGTCGACATTCGCGATTTTGATGCGGATGAAGTGGCGAGGCTCGATACCGCGATGTGGCGATCATATTACAGCCGTCAACGTCTAAAGCTTTATTGCGAGCTTACCGAATTGCTCGAAAAGCAGTACAAGCTGAACTTCTGGCAGCGTCAGTTCATGGCGTTTCGTGCTGCGAAAGCTGCTTTCGTGTTCAAGGACGGCGAGAGCCGCAAAGATACGAAAAGGCGCTTCCGGACCTGGAGAACTTCTACGCCGACATCCGCGACATCAGCACGACCGGTTTCGATGCAGATCGTGCCGCTCGGCTCGAACTCGAATGGTGGATCGTCCATCGTGAGCGCAAGCACTATCCTCCCGGCAGCCTTTCAAAGGCCCTTGCCGAAACGGCGGCCGTAGTCTATAACGTCCCGGCGGAACGATTCAAAGAACATGCCGATCTTCGGGCCGAGGCAATGGACATTCGCGATACAAAGGCCGAACAGGGCGGAGTGACGGAAGCCGACTGGGCGCGCATCGATGAACTGCTGCATCGCTCGTGGCGCTCCTTGCACGCGGCCGTCAACTCAAATTAGAGTATAAGGGCGGAAACACGAGCGGCGGCGAGTGTGCGGCGTATCTGTGCGGCACACTCTCTTCCGGTCGTGTTTCCGCCTTATACCGATGAAGGAAAAGTTGATCGATCTGCTCGCATGTCCGACCTGCGGCGGCGACGTTAGACTGGCTGATGCCGGCAAATACGAAGGCCCGGAAATAATCAGCGGTGTGTTGTCATGCAAGAAGTGCGACCGCGAATACAAAATTGTCCGCGGCGTACCGCGATTTGCGGCCCCCGACAATGTTGAGGCTGACAAAGCTGCGACGGCCGAGAATTTTGGCTGGCAGTGGACCAATTTTACGCAGGAAGATCAAAGATACAGCGACCAGTTCCTCGGGTGGCTTCAGCCAGTGAAACCCGAATTTTTTGAAGGCAAAATTGTGCTCGAAGGCGGCTGCGGAAAAGGCCGCCACACGAAACTGGCCGCCGAATGGGGCGCAAAGGAAGTGGTCGGCATCGACCTTGGCGATGGTGTCGAATCGGCATTTGCCCTCACGCGTCAAATGCCGAACGCGCACATCGTCCAATGTGATATCTTCAAGCTCCCATTGAAAAAGGCATTTGATTACGCCTTCAGCGTTGGCGTTCTACACCACACGCCCGACCCTAAAAAGGCATTCCTTTCCGTTGCGTCCAGGGTAAAAAAGGGTGGCCACATTTCGGCTTGGATCTATGGGGCCGAGAATAATGAGTGGATAACGAAATACGTAAACCCGATCCGCGAAAGCTTTACATCCCGGATCAATCAGCCGCTCCTCTATCAGCTGTCCAAGCTTCCTACCCTGAGCCTTTTCCTTACGACAAAGCTTGTTTACCGGCCCGCAAATATCGCGTCAAGGGCGGTCGCGAACAAGCTATTCTATAATGATTATCTTAGCCACCTCGGTACTTTCGGCTGGCGCGAGCATCACAATATCGTCTTCGATCATTTGGTGGCACCGACCGCGTTCTATATCTCGAAGGAAGACTTTGAAAAATGGTGGAGCACGCTTGGGGCCGAAGAGGTTGAGATAACATGGCATAACAGCAACAGTTGGTGCGGGTTTGGAAGGCTTTAAGACCGGGGGGGAACTGCATAGGCATTTCAGCAGTTTGAACGCGTATGAGATTCGAGGAAGGCATTGTGAGAAAATATCGCCAGTCTGTGCGAGCGGCCTTTGACGCGATCCTGGCCGGCGGTAATCCTCTGCAAAAGGAGATCGTCGAGCAGATCGTTGACTCGAACATGCTTGTCCGCGTCGCTCCGGTCAGCGAAGTGAACGCTTCGGGCGTTACGGGCCTGATCGACCCGCAGCGAACCAATGAACGGATCGCCGATGAGCATCTTAGCGTCCGCGAGGCCTTAGGCGAGATAGTCATCTCGATCGCCGAGGAGACGATCGACACCGGCGGCCAGCGCGGTTGTGAGGGCACCTTCGTTCACGAAGGCCGTCACGCATACGACTTCGCCCGCACGATCGAAAGTTTCTCAAACGCGGATGTGAATCCACTAAGCCTGTTCGATCCGACACTTTACGAACTCGAGCTTGAAGCACACAAGATATCGGGCGACTACATGCTCTGTATCAACAAACCCGAATATATCGATGAAGGCCTCGGGCTAATGATCCTGGGCCGAAACGATGCGATAAGCCCCTGTTACGTCAGCGATGCCGGCATCCATCAACGCCTTAGGGAAAACTATGGCCTTGACCCGACGACGAACCCGGGCCCTCGGGCAAGCGAACTGCTTGGGCTTAGGTTAAAATAGATACCGAGACAACTAATTACTAATTTCTAATTGATCAATTAGTAATTAGGTTTGGGGCGCCGAGCATGAACACTGCCTTACCGCACGAAATGCAGCAGCACACCTACGCGATTATGGATCGCGTGGAAGATTGGCATTGGTGGTTCGTCGGGCGGCGGGCGATACTTGAAACCTTTTTGCGAGGCTTGGCGTCCCGCCTTCGCGCCGGCGGTTCTGCCGTGGCTGCGCCGGCTGAAGCCGGGACTCCAAACTGGCCCAGAATTCTGGACGTTGGTTGCGGAACGGGTGCTAATCTAGAAATGCTGGCCCAATTCGGCCAGGCCGAAGGCGTCGATGTTTCCGATGACGCTTTGGAATTCTGCCGAAAAAAGGGCCTCACAGTACAGAAGGGCCTTGCCGAAACGCTCCCTTATCCAGACGGAGCTTTTGATGTCTCGACCGCGCTCGACGTGATCGAGCACCTTGACGACGACATTGCCGGGCTGCGTGAGATGCACCGTGTTACGCGGCCGGGCGGCTATGCGCTGGTGTTTGTTCCTGCGTTTATGTGGCTTTGGGGCGTTCAGGACGACATATCGCACCATCGCATTCGATATACGCGGGGCCAGATCGTCGATCGCATCGAAAAGGCCGGTTTCAAGGTGGAGCGGGCGACCTATGCGAACCTCACGTTCTTCGTGCCGATCCTTGCCGGCCGCACCATCATGAAACTCACGGGCATCAAACCCGAATCTGAGAACAACGTGAATATTTCGGCCCTTAACGGCATTTTCGGGAAGATCTTTTCCGCTGAACGTTATTGGCTAAAGAATTTCAACTTTCCGCTCGGCGTGTCGATAGTCGTCGCCGCGAGAAAGCCGTGATGCAGGCCATCAGATCGTGAACGATGCCAGAGACGAACGATTTCTACTGTGATCAGGTTCTGAGTGGAAAGACCGCCGTAAAGAAGGTGCTTGAGACCGCGAATGTCCTTGCCTACCATCACACCCGGCCGTATTGGGAAACACATATCGTCGTCATTCCCAAGACGCATATAGGTTCGCTGCTGACCATTGATGACGACGGCCTGCTTACCGAATTGCTGGACGCTGTCCGGCAGGTCGCGGCTCAGGTAGTTAAGGAAAAAGGAGCGGCACGCGTGCTCACGAATCTGGGTGAATATCAGGATTCAAAACACTTGCACTTCCATGTTAATTTCGGCAAAGAACTGTGAGGTCCGAAGGATCCGATCACGCAGACTGGAACAGATCGCGGCGCCGGTCCCGCCGGCAGATGATCTTATTCCCGGGGCGGTCTATTCGTGGGCGGAGGTCTCACGTATTCACCGGATCCGCAGCGGCATCTATCACAGGAACGGGCGGCTTATCTCCCTCTTAACCGATTTTGGCCGAATAAACCCGTGTTATCCGGACGTGCATATCGGGAGCGGCAATACCATCATTTACACCGGCAACGGCCGCCGAGGCGACCAGAAGCTTGATGCTTCAAATCGAGCACTATTGGATGCCGTGGGAACCGATGCGGCAGTTCCATTGTTCAACAAGTTGGATGTCGGACGGTGGCAATTCACAGGCCGGTGGACGGTCGTCGAGGGGAGATACATTTATGACAATTACCGCGACCGTATGTTGTGGCAATTCACGCTGACACGCGAAGGCGGCAGGATCACGTTCTTGAATTTGTGACCGACCTGATCTTGATCTCAAACTTGCCGATCGATGAATTGACTTGTGCACGGACCGGTATCCGGCGAGCGTCATCGGTCAGCCAAATTATCATGTTACCCTCGCGCTCTATAAGCCGGCCAGGACCAAAAACCTCAGGTTCGACCCGCCAACACCAAAGCTTTCCGATATCGGTCTTTTGCCGTTCACGGGCAGTCACGCGCACCGGGATCTTGTAAACAAGCCCCGAATCGCTGACGATCATTTCAAATTTTGACCCGATCGACATCGGCTTTGTTCTCAGCCAATAGATACCGGATACCATGTCAAAGGTTCCGGGCTCAACATCAGAGGCGATCCTCCGCGGCGGACGCATCGGATCATTTGGGTCAGTTTCGGTATAGGTAACCTCACGAGCGGCATAGTCAAACTCGGCAAGGCTGTCGCGCACCCGTTCTTTCTGAACGTCGTGCTTCTTCGTCCTCCTGACCTCCCCATCCCGGACCGCGAACGAGGATTCGATCTCCTGCAAAAAGCTGAACCGGAAGAGTTTTGTAAGCGTACCCTTCGACTTTGCCGTGGCCTTAACGACAAGATCGCCGTTTGGATCCGGCCGAGTTAGGGTGAATGCCAGGTCGGCGATCGTGATTCCACGGATAACCTTGCTGATCTTTCCCTCGTACGTCAGCGTTTCGCCAACGGCGAACGGCAGCGAAGCCTTCCCAACCGAGATGCCGTTGGAATTTGCCTTTTGTCCCGCAACACCGCTCGTCGCTAAGGCTGCGATCAGAAGGGCCCATGAGAGCTGTTTAATGTAGTTCGCCATTTGAAATGCGTTGATCTGTCGTAGTGGCCTGGAGGTGATCGTCCGATTATAACTCATAGCGCGGCTTGGGCGTAAAGTTTATTGATCGGGCCCGCTCACTCCAAAACCCGGGTAATTTGATGCGAATCGACGCCTTTCCTTTGCATCCGCGCACCTGTTTCTGTTTAGATCACGGATCGCAAATCAAGGTTGGGCGCCAAGTCTCGACCGCACCGCCGCCAGAACGGTCTCAACGCTTATGTTCATGCAAATCCAATTCGAGCAGGTTCTTCGGTGACAATTGACTCGACAATCGATATCGAACCGCTCGACGGCAATGTCCGATGGGCTTGGACTACCATTTCGCCACCACTCCGTTGGGCCAAAAATGCCCACGACCGGCGTGCCAGCTGCCACCGCAAGATGCATCGGCCCGGTATCGCCGCCAATATAGAGACGCGAGAGCTTGAGCAGCTCAAAGTATCCTTTCAGGCTTGGCTCGATCAGGGCCGCCCGTCCAGAACGGCTCGCATTCATCACCGCATCGCCAAGCGCGGATTCGCCAGGCCCAACAGCTACGAGCGATCGCATTCCAAGCTTTTCCCAGAGGAGATCAGCCAACAGGCCGAAATTCTCGGCGGGCCACATCTTTGTCACCCAGCCAGCGGCGGGATTTAGCACGGCAAAATCACGGCCCGTTCGAGCTGCGATCGCTTGAGCCTCGGCTCTGTGCTCCGGTTCGGTAAAGATCGGAAACTCGAAGTTTTGGTCCGGAACGGATATCCGCAAGGCTTCACCAACAAGACTCAGATTCTTGCGAACGATATTCACCTGGCCCGTGAAGGCGCCACTATGAGTTAGAAACATCCGGCTCGCTGGCTCGCGCAATTCTTCGCGAGCAAAGCCGTACCGCGTTCTCGCACCTGAGAGCTTTGCGATGGCAGCCGACTTGAGCAGTCCCTGAAGGTCGATAGCGATGTCGAATCCGGTCCGCCGGAGTTCTCTGAATTGCTGCCGAAATCGCGGCAGAATGTCGGCCACGACGTTACCGCTTCTTAAAGCACGCGTGTCCACCTCGATCAGACGGTCGATAAGCCTGTTGCCGCGAAGGATCTCCGCAGAGCGCTTTTCAACAACCCAGTTGATCTCGGCCTCTGGCAGGGCCGAACGAATTGCTGCCAGCGAAGGCAGTGCGTGAACGACGTCGCCGATCGCACCGAGTTTTACGATCAATATCCTCACTTGTCCCATAGTAAGACGCTCCTGCAGAAACTCTAAATGGATCGCAATGCCCAAACCTGCCGAAGAATGGTTTCATGACAAGATTATTTTCCGGAAAATGATTCGTATGCTTTGACCATTAGCTGCCAGAATGCCCCTAACTCGTTGTTTGTGTTGGGATCTTCCTGATGACCGGTGGTTTCCGCCCTCCGCCGTGGAGCTGTGCCGCAACCCGGCAAAAACTTCTGGAAATTTTATGCGAGCTTGGGCTATCCTAGTATCTTGGAGCCGTTACGCCCCGCTGATCGCCATTCGCTCCTCCCATTTCTTATGCAGAAGCCAAAACGTCAAGATCGAGACCTGCGTCCGGCGTTGGTTTTTCTTTCGGGCGACTTGATCGCCGTGCCGATCCCGCTTGACCGTGAACGGGTGATCCTTGGCCGCGAGATCGGTGCTGATGTGCGTGTGAACGATTCAAAGGTGTCGCGCCGCCACGCAATGGCCAAACTATATACACCCTCAAGGATTTTGGCACAAGAAGCGGAACGCTGTTGAACGGCGAACGGATCACCGAAGAAGTCCTGCAGAACGGCGATAAGATATCGGTCGGCGATCAGCTTCTCCGATTCGACCTGCTCGACGAGATCGATCGTGAATACCAACGGCTTATCCATCGCCTGATCTCACACGACGACCTTACCGGGCTGCTTTCGGGCAGATCATTCTTTTCTGAGCTGCGTCGCGAGGCCGAACGCTCAAAGTTGATCGACCGTCCGTTTTGCGTCCTGATGATGGACATCGATCATTTTAAGAACGTAAACGATACTTATGGGCATCTAACCGGAAGCAAAACGCTTGAAGAGATCGGTGAAACCATAATTAATTGTCTTCGAAGCGGCGACGCTGCGGCGAGATTTGGCGGCGAAGAGTTTGCAGCGTTTCTTTTGGATGCAGAAGTCGGCCAAGCGATGGTTGCTGGCGAGCGCATCCGCAAAGAGATCGAGCAGCGGGAATTCAGTGTCGTTCGCCAGGGGAAGCCCGAAGGAACGCATCGTGTGACCATAAGCGTCGGCGTTGCAGCGTTTCCAGATGATTCGAGCGATCCGATCGAGCTAGTGGAAATGGCAGATTCGGCCCTTTACAGGGCAAAACGAGATGGCCGTAACCGTGTATGTATATATGGCGCTATCGATGCAGGCGATATCGACCGCCAACTAAAGCCGCGTCGCGACTAAAAAACTTCGACCTTATTGAAATGCATGTTTTTGCAACTTTTCAGCCCTTCGGGCCGTGAAAGACTTTGCCTGTGATTTCTGGTAAAATTCGGGGTTTGTTGTGAATGGCAGATCAACCGCCCTGCGTTAATAACCGTGATAACCAAACTGAATCTTAGCAGCACCCCGTTTCGAAACCGGAGAACGCCCTATCTGATATCGATATTGATGATCGGGCTTGCCGGCTTGGCGGCCGTCTTTTTCCTTGCCGATCTGAAGCGAAACGGCGATGCGGTAGAGCGGGCAAAACGCGATAATGCCGCGATGGAGGCAGAGGTTCAGCGGCTAAAAGGCGAGGGGGAAAAAGTGCAGCAGCAACTAACGCCACAGCAACGCGAATTACTTGTAGCCTCGCACAAACTTGTCGCAAATAAATCATTTGGCTGGTCGAGGCTTTTTGCCGATCTCGAATCGGTGCTGCCGGGCAGCGTAAGCGCATCCCGCATTTCGGTCGAAAACGTGTACAAGGACGGCGATCAGGTCAAAGCTGAACTCGAATTTGGCGTACTTAGCCGCGATTATTCCGCAGTAATGTCGATGATCGACAGTATGAATAATTCGGGTCTTTTCCAGGCCGAACTCCGTGGACAATCTCTTCAGAAGACCGAGCGGATCACATATACCGAATATACGCTGCATCTGATCTATACGCAGGCCTATGCGGCCCCGTCGCGCCGGCCTTCGGCCGAAATTGCTCAGACGAGCCAGGGAGGTTTTGATCAATGAGCGAACAAGACCTCAACAAAGGTGTTTCGGATGGTCAGCAAACGAGCGCGGAAACGACCGCGGTAACCTTCGTGAACGATCCGGGAACGCATCCGAACGCTATTCCCGTAAATCGGCCGCGAAAGGTCTACAGCGGTATGTGGGGGCCCGTTGAGATCGGCATTCTCGGTGCGGGAATGCTTGCTGTCCTGGGCGCTCTCCTGCTTTATGTTTTCTTCGTCGTTCCTTCCGATCGCGAGGTCGAGACGCAGCGAATACGCCGGGAAAATCTTGAAAAGGAGCTGGCGTCTGCACGCGATAAATTCGGCAACATCGAGAATGTCGAACATCGCGTCTCTGAGTTGATCGACAGCATCAACACGTTTGAGGCACAGTATCTGCCTGTCCCGACAACGGGACGGACGGCTTTGTACCAGCGCATAAATGGTTTGATGGATGCGTATGGCCTCGTTAATTCCTCCGGGCCGGATTATTCCCCGCTTGAAATACTGGATAAAAGCAAGGGCTCCGAGGGTGAAGATAGAAGTGGGAAATCGAAGTTTCGGAGCTTCTTCCCTGGTGTTTATGTAACCATGACCGTCGAAGGGCCATATCCGAATCTTCGCCGGTTCATCCGCGAACTCGAGACCGGAAGCGAATTTGTCGTGGTCAGCGCGGTCGAACTGGAACCTTCGGATTCGCAGGAACAACGAACAACGCCGGGAAATCCAACTCAGGCTGCCCCTATGGAATCGGGCTTTGATCCAACCACAATGGAGCCGAACCCGACGAATCCGACCGCCGTTCGACCGCCGGGAAATCTGCCGAGCAGTTCACGAGGCAAGACACGCGGGGCCATCGTGAGTCTCCGAATCGAAATGGCCGCTTATTTCAGACGACCTTCGTTGGAACCGGTCGTCGAGCCGTGATCCGTGATGAAACTTTTTGAGGGAAAGTCCAAAAGTGAGCGAAACAAGACGATAGCCGCGATCGTCCTTGGGGCGGCGTGTGTGATCGTCCTGTTCTTCGCCTTTGGCCGGGGAATGTTCAGCGGCGGCTCGACCACCGCGTCAGCTAAACCAACACCGACGCCTAAAAAACCTGCACCCGCGACGTCGGGTCCGGACAAGCTGGCAATGCCCTCGAAGGCAGAAAGGGACTTGACCGAGTCGGCGACACCGATCGTCTACGAACCGTCCAGCTTTGGCGCACCTGATACTGGGCGCAACATTTTCGCGTTCTACGAACCAGGCAAACCGACGCCTTATGTACCGACCCCTACACGAACTCCGACGCCTCTGCCGCCGGCGTCACCGCCTCCTCCGCCGCCGATCCAACTTGCAGCAATAAATCCCCAAAGTGTTTATGCGGGATCGAACGGCTTCCGGCTTGAGATCGCAGGCGATAAGTTCACGCCTGATACGAAGGTCTATTTTGAACAACAGGAGATCCCATCAACCTTTGTAAATGAAACGCGGATGACGGCCGACATTCCTCAGGCGCTTATCCGAAGCGAAGGCCGGAAGACCCTTATTGCGCAAACACTTGACGGGACCAAAATATCGAATCCGATACAATTTGACGTGCAGGCTCCGCCCAAGCCTTCGTTCCAATATATTGGAATGATCGCGAGAAAGCGCAACAACAACGATACAGCTTATTTTCAGGAGCAGGGCAAGCAATTGCCAACGGCAGCTCGTTTGAACGATGTGGTCGGCGGACGATTCAGGGTGATAAGCATCTCGGGGCAAGAATCGATCCTCGAAGACGTTTCTCTTGGGTTCAAGCACAAACTGGCGCTCGTTGCACCATCGCCGACAACGAACACGAGTTCGGGGCCATCGCTGGACCGGCCAACCAGGGGATTTCCGAATAGTGGACGCGAGGTTTATACACCGGACGGCCAACCGGGCCAACCGGGTGGCCAGCCTGTCCGCCGCGGGATACCGGGTATCCCGGATAATATTCCGCGATACACCGCTCCGCCATCAAATACGAATACCCGAGTGCCGCGCAAGCAGCCTGATAGTGATGAAGACGACGACGGGATCGACAAATGAATCGGGTATGACCTTGATGGCGGTAATGGTCTTTATGACCGTCTTCGCCTTTATCCTGATGATGGCGGCCCCGAGCGTCTATATGGACGCGCAGCGTGAAAAGGAGCTCGAATCGATCCGCCGAGGCGAAGAGATCTCGAACGCGATATATCAGTACGTGGTCTTTAACACCGGCAAAAAGCTGCCGCAGTCGATGGATGACCTGCTTGAAGGCCTGCCCGATGGGACAAGAAAAAGACAGATCCTTCGCCCATCAGCCGCGACGGATCCACTTACGCTCGACGGACGCTGGAGGCTGATCCAACCTGAACCGGAAGCCATAGCGAGATTTGCAAAGCGCGTTCAGGCTTTCAACAACGGAATTCTACCGTCGTCGCCACAGCCGACCAATTACTTCGACAAGTACACCATCTCTCTGGCAAACGTCCTTAACACGGATACCGACGATGACCCGGATGCCGACCTCGAGACCTCGGACAGCTTTGACGGTGTACCATTTATCGGGGTTGCAAGCCAGAGCCGGGCAAGGTCCATCGTTACCTATTATGGGATCGAGAATCACTCGCAGTGGCTATTCACACCGCTTTTCCGTGGAAACGGAACTATGAGCATAAGGCCGAATCCGCGGGTACCCTCGCGATGATCGCTGACATTAAAGATCACCCTTTTGTCCGCGTCCGCTCAGATCGTCTTCCGGACCATTTTCCAGACGCTTAACTATCATTGAACCTGGGGGGAAGATCTCGATGCCCGCGTCATTCAGCTTTCCTACGATCCCGATGCATGCGCGGTCGAAGACCTCGATCGGCTTGTCCTCCTTAGTGTTGATCCAGAAATTCACCCTTATGCTGACACCTTCCGGATGGAGGTCCGCGACCAACACGCGCGGCGGTTGGTCCTGGGCCACGCCCGCGGTCGCGTCCAATGCCTCGCGCACGAGTGTCTTTGCCTTATCGACCGGTTGCTCATAGCCAATACAGAACCTCAGATTCATCCGACGCTTCTCGCCAGCGCCGCGTATCGTGAGCGCGGTTGAGTACATGTCGCCGTTCGGAACCAGTACGAGTTCGCCATCATCTTTTCTGAGCGATGTGGCGCGAACGCCTATGAACTCGACCGTCCCTTCGTCCTTGCCAACAAACAAGTAGTCGCCAATTTGAAAAGGCCGCTGCCAAAGTATCAGTATCCCTGAAAGAAAATTGTTAAGAATATCTTTGGTCGCGAACCCGACAACAAAAGATGAAAAACCAAGGCCGGCAATGAGGCCTCCAAAATTGAACGACGGGATCACGACGGCGAGAGCCGTGAGCATTCCCAGGCCCACAACTACTACTACGAGTATCCGGCTGATCAGAAGCCGAAGCCGAACGTCCATCCCGGCCCGCCGGGTCGCACCAAGAAATATCTTTTTGACCAGCTTTGATAAGAGCCAGAAAATGGCCAGAACGATCAAGGCCGCCAGCAGAAATGGAACCCGCCCGACCAAACCGGTTATCATCGAAGTTATCGACTCGACGACCGTTCTCTGAATACTCGCTGGTAGCTCCGACAATGATCGGTACCCCATACTTTGAACAAGATGCTGCATAGCTATATTCTTGAAAATATAGTGGAATTGTTCAAAACAGGCGTGGCTGTTTGACATTTTAGTATATTAGAGTTAGAATAATTCTAAATCAGGAGGGTCTATGGAACTACATAACACAAAGATCGATATTCCAAAGGGAAAAAGAGGAAAGTTGATCGGCATTTTGAACCAGCGCCTTGCGGACGCCGCTGATCTAAGATCACAGGCAAAACAGGCCCATTGGAACGTAAAAGGGCCGAGCTTTATCGCCCTTCATGAACTTTTCGACCAGGTTGCGACCGAGGTTGATACACATGTTGATGACATCGCGGAACGTATAACATCGCTCGGCGGCGTGGCACTTGGGACGGTTCGGCTTGCGGCCGAGCATTCGAGCCTAAGCGAATATCCGCATGAGATATCGGACGGAACGGCCCACGTTGACGCTTTATCAACCGCGTTGGCCGACTTTGGAAAGAAGGTGCGTAAGGATATCGACACGACCGATGACCTTGGCGATAAGGACACGTCAGATCTCTTTACGGAGATCTCGCGAGGGATCGACAAGCTGCTGTGGTTCGTCGAGGCACACAACCAGGCGTAAGGACCACGCGGAACTGTGAGCATCTTCGCCGCGTCCCGACAGCCGCCTCGCTCTCGGTGGTCGCCTTCACGCGCAGCGGCATAACTATTGTTGGTAGTCGAACACAATGTTCGCGAAGGCTTTGACCCCGACGTCAAGGCGGCTGTCATCAATATAGAAATCGGGTGTGTGATGGGCCGGGGCCGTTTTGGGGTCCTGGCCTTTTGGCATACCGCCGACCATAAAATAGAACGCTGGTGCCTTTGAGCCGAAGAAGGCGAAATCCTCGGCACCGGTGACCCATTCGGATTCGGCCACGTTCCCCCTTCCAGCTGCCTTTTCAAGCGACGGCAGCATCTTCTTGACCAACCGGGGCGTGTTATATGTGACCGGAGCTTTTGTGTCGATCGAGACCTCTGCCGTTGCGCCCATGCTTTCGGCGATACTCGCAACCGTTTGACGGATCTTCGAGTGAACGTCCTTCTGCATTTCTGAGTCGAGCGTCCGAATGGTACCGGCCATCGTTAGTTCTTCGGGAATAATATTCTCGCGAACTCCGGCATTTATCCGTCCTACTGTGATGATCACAGGTGCTTTCGGTAGATTGGAACGGCGGGCGACGATCATCTGAAGGCCCGTAAATATCTGTGTCGCAACGGCGATCGGGTCGACACCAAGCCACGGATATGCCCCGTGAGTTTGACGGCCCTTGATCTTTATCTGAAACCAGTCGCTCGCAGCCATCACGGCACCGGACTTGTATTTGATCGTGCCTGCCTCTGTCTGCGAGTTGATGTGGATGCCAAAAATCGCGTCGATCTTTGGGTTGTCCATCACACCTTCTTTTACCATCAACGGAGCGCCGCCTTCTTCGCCGGCAGGCGGGCCTTCCTCGGCAGGCTGAAAGATGAAGACGACCGTCCCCTTGATCTTGTCCTTCATCCCGGCGAGCACCTCAGCGGCCCCCATCAGCATCGCTACATGCGTGTCATGGCCGCAAGCGTGCATCACGCCAACCTTCTGGCCATTGAACACGGCGGTTTCCTTCGATGCGAACGGAAGCGAATTTCGTTCTGTCACCGGAAGCCCATCCATATCGGCACGCAATCCGATGACCGGTCCAGGTTGCGTTCCCTTCAAAATGCCGACGACACCGGTTTTCGCAATGCCGGTCCGCACCTCCAAACCCAACCGGCGCAGATGTTCCTCAACGAATTTCGCGGTCTTTACTTCGTGGTTGGACAGTTCAGGGTATTGATGCAGATGACGCCGCCATTCGATGACTTTTGGCATCAGCTTCGCGGTCGCCGCGTCAATCTCACGGCTCATATCGACAGCAAACAGCGGCGAAGCCAACAGCGACAGCATCGCCGTAAGAGCAAAGGATCTCTTAATCATCTATTTTCTCCAGTGGTTAGAGATGCCGCGCGTCAACAGGAAAGTTCACGGCGATCAAGGTGCTTTTGAAAGCTTAAATTCGGTAACGATCGCGTCGGTATTGTGGGCAAAGCGGATGCCGAAAATGCCGTCGGTCGATCGAAGTTTTCCGGCCGCGATCACGTCTGCCCGGGCGAACGCGGCGACCACTTTCTTATTGATCGAACACGATATCTGGTCACCTTTTACGGTGACTGCGATCTCCTGCGTCACAGGCTGCCCAACGCCCGCAGCTTTATTGACCGCAGCGTCAGCTTTTGGTGCCCTGCCGCCCAACTGAAACGGTGCGGGGCCAAACCCGCGTACGATAAAGGTACCGTTCCCGTAAGCCGCGCAATACAGGTAACTTTGTTTGTCGGTTCCGAGATCGTTGCCCGCGATCACGATGCCGTAAGGATGCGGATGATCGTTGATCGACATATATTTCGGCTCAAAAAAGGTCGCACTTACCGTGTAATCGCCCTTAGCGATGTTTGCCGGATTCCAGTACGTCACGGCAGGGCCCGTAGTTACGTGAAATCCCTTGCCTTCCTTAGCAAGCTTTGAACTCTCGAGCGTAAATCCCGCGGTCACCTCTTTCGCATCTATCTGTCCAGTCCAGCCTTTTACGTGTACGCCGCCGCCCGCGACAGCCTTGGAATCGTTGTCCTGACTGAAGGCATACGATGCTCCAAGTACGCTGATAACGACGATCGCTAATGCGGTTCGAAAGATCTGATTTCTCATAATGCCGTCACACTATCACCAAACCAGCGGCAATACAATCTGCCAGGCTATTTGTAATATGACCTATCGACACTCATCCATTTTTCCGCATCCCAAAGATCGGGCGTTAGCGGAACGTCGGTCTTGATTTTCGTATATTCTTCAAGTGTCGATAGTTTCCCGTCAACAAAGAATTTGACCTCAGCGGAGACCCATCCGCCGCCTTTCACCTTTTGATAGCCGTTGAACTGCGTTTCCTGAATGCTTTTCTTCTCGCGTCCGGCAGGCTCGAACAAACGCGTGAAGATCAAGTTTTTCTTGTCTATCCAAAACTGTGATGTTGTCCTGTCGCCCATCTTTGCCCCGACAACGATCGCGGTTCCGGATTGCCACGGCTCTTCATGAACCACGGACAGATCAATACCCAGGCCCTTCAATTGGGCAACTGTCACGTCGACAGGCTGGCCGTAAACATCGAAACCAAGCACGAGCAGCGGATGGACGTGATCGCGGCTCAATGCCTGCTTTCCGTCGCGAAACGAATAGACCTTTCCACCAGCAAAGATAAGGCCATCGCCTTTCTCAAGCGGCGTAATATCGATCCGCAATTTTCCGGGCACGCTCAAGGCTTCATACCAGATATGCGATTCAGAGGTGCCATCGGGCCGGTAGTTGGTGGTCTTTTGCTCGAATGTGAGTGTCTTGTACCATTTGCCTTCGTACTTTCTTTTCATCGCGGCCAGGACTTCCTCGCCGGTTTTGAAACCCGCAAATGTCGGAACCGCGACAGCTAGTAACACGAACCAAAAACCGAGTGACTTCATGATCATATTTCCTTTTTAGTGTAAACTGCCCAGATCATTTTGACCTTCCAATTGTCTCCGCTGCTTCGACAAGAAACCTGGCAGGCGATCTTCCGCCGAACGCACCGGGCGCGCTTGTGTTCACTTGAACCGCAACTGCAAATCCTCTGTCGGGAAAATACATCATATCAGTCACATAGCCGGGAAAGAATCCGCTGTGGCCGTAGGAGGTGCCGGCCTCGGTTTTGCGGATGATAACGCACAGGCCGTATTTCGTTTCGCTGCCGAGCATGGGCGCTGAAACGCCGTCAAGCACTTGCGGCATCAGCGAGGCATCAAAAGCTTTTCCGTCAAAGTAAAGCTTCGCCCAGCGTGCAAGATCGTGCCCGGTCGAGGCCCAGCCGCCGCCCGTCCATTCAAGCTGCGGATTGATGACGAACTTGCCGTTCTCGATCATGGCATCCCTACCGCCGAATGGATTATTCGGACCGGCATAGCCTTGGACCACGTTCCTCATAACGGGACCTTCCTGCCCAATGGTGCCGGTTAAGCGGAATGGCTTGATCAGGCGACGACGTGCTTCATCGTAAAACCTCTTGCCCGTGACGCGTTCAATTATCATCCCGAGAACGATGTAATTCGTATCGGAATAATCCCAGCCCTTGCCCGCCTCGAATGGAGCTTTCGCATCAAACAAGTATTCAAGGCGTTCCACCGGCGTCCATTCCTTCATGGGATGAGCGGTAAGGAAATCGGTGAATTCCTTTTTGAACTCATAGCGAACCAGCCCGCTCGTATGGTTCATCAACATCCGCACCGTCACATCCTTCGCATTCGGAAGCCGCGGGAACCATGGTTCTCTGCCAAGATACTTCTCGATCTTGTCATCGAGCCCGATCTTGCCTTCCTTTACAAGCTGCAATGCGACAGCGGCAGCAAACGTCTTACCAGTGCTTCCCGCCAGCATCCGATCGGTCGGAAGCATCGGCCGATCCGTTTCACGATCGGAAATGCCAACGGCTAACCCGAACGAATCGCCGTTCGGCAACGCTACACCTAAGGTCGCTCCCGGAAACTTCCCCGCTTTGTGCCATTCTTCAAGTTGGCGTTGCAGTTCATTTTTCAGGACATTTGTCCCGCTAACAGTCGCAGGCTTTTGCGCAGAAGCCAGCGACACGGACAGCAGCGCAAAAATGACCAAAGAGTTAATTCTTTTCATTGTCTTCGTATCGGGCCAAACATTCGAGGTGCATCAAACCCAGCGTCCGTATGCGCTTCGCCCAACTAATTTTTGCGCACGTATGTAAAATCGAATGAAGTGGTCCAGGTTTTGCCACCGTCGCTGGAGGCTTCGCCGTGTTGGCGAACATCGCCGTTCTCCAACTTCGAGAATGTCATTTTCGCTAGTCCCTTCCGTCCGTTGGCCATTGACTCAGAGACCAGTACCATCTTGCCATCGACCAGACCGCCAACGTAATGCGTGATCAACCCTTTGTTATCGACCCACGTCTGATGCCACTTGCCATCGCGAACGTCGTAAAGATTGAAGCTTTTTCCCGCCGAGACTGGCGTCTCCCAATTCTCGAAGACTACACAACTTGAAAGAATAAGCTGAACGCTGCTGGTCCCTACGGTTATGCCCTGAGGATTTCTGGGCAGCCACTCGCCAACCCAAAAATCAAACTGTCGGAACTCCGGTTTTGCACGGCACGGCACCGCCAACGCATCCAGTTTTTTCACATAATCGCCGAACTTGGCTTCGCCTCTAACGGAAGCAAAATCGGCTTCGTCAGCCAATGATTCCGCCGCTATCCCACCCAGCTTGAGAGATCGCTCAAAGACCTCGTACATTTTCTCGTTGTCACCACTGCGTGCCAGCGCACGCGCGAGAGCGAGCGCAAAGACCGCGTTCGGCGAGATCTGCATTGCGGCGTCCAGGTGTTTCGCGGCCCTTGCGGCCTCACCCAGACTCAGCAGCGATATGCCTAGCCGATAATTGGCTCCCGCATTCTTCGGCTCAGCTTTCACGATCGTGTGGTACGCGGTCGCGGCAGTTTTCCAATCCTGCTTCTGATACGCTTCATTCGCCGCCGCCCGCACCTCAGCTGAGACCGTTGATGCGCCCGCCGACTGGCCAAATGAAACCACAGACATCACCAAAATGACAAAACCAACAGGTAGGGATCGCAGCCTCATATTCTATTTTTCCCTGGGCCATTTCGCCGGATCGGGCCTCATCATCTTTTCTTTTTCGGAGCAGTCGCCCGGGTCGATCGTTGACGCTCCGTTCGCGATCTTCCAAGCGCCGTTGATACGAACAAGGTTGAATTGATTGATCCCGCAATGCGAGAGCTTGTCGCCCACAAAGAATACGTATCGTCCCCAAACCATCGCCCAATCGCCGCTCACTTCGACTTTCGGGTCGTACATTTCCTCCTTCATCACCTTCGTCTTGTCGGTAAACATCTGCGAGAATTTTTCGCCGCTTATCGCCGAGTATCGCGACTTTCCGTCCTTTTGCCTGAACACCGCGGCGAGGTCCGAAGTCGGAGTATGCAGCGCCAGTATTCCCGCAGGATTCGCCGCGGCCATCTCAGTAAAAAGTTGATTTACGACCGCAACCGCCGCCTTTTTATCGTCCGCCGCTTGTCCGAACGAAACGGCCGCAAAAACTAAAGTGATCGAAAGAATTAGTGTGATTCGCTTCATTTATTTCTCCTGATGAGCAGATATTAGTTTGATGGTTTATGCACCATCGAACCCGCGATCTTCGGCGCGACCTCATCGAGCCAGCCATTCAGTTCCGTCTGCGCGTACCATACACCTTTCAGCATAACGCCGGCCCGATCCTCGGTCGCTCGGATGTCATCGAGCGGGTTCGCATTGAGCAGGACCAGGTCCGCTTGCTTCCCCTTTTCAACCGTTCCCGACCGGCCGATAGTCCCCAGAGACTCGTGGGCGTTCCGCGTTCCCGCTTCTAACACGGCGTAATTCGGAAGGCCTGCATCGGACAGTGCCTTGAGCTCGCGATGAAGGGAAAATCCATACAGGAATAGAAACTCCGGCGTGTCTGAACCTGCCATTATTTTCCCCCCGGCCTTGTAAATGGCAACAATAAGCTTGTCGCGGAGGCCGATCCAGCGGGCGCGTTTATCAACCGGTACTTCGTTGAGCATCTTATTCTTTCGGTAAAACTGAAGCCACTGGTCCTGCGCGGCCACCGGATAGAACCTAAGATCAGGCTGTGCCCGGATCGACGCTTCGCTCCGGGGAAGCCCGAAAGCGTTCTTCATGAAATGCTGTGTTGGATCGACAAACGGATTCGCCGCCACGGTCTTTCGTGCAACATCCGCGATCTTGCTCTCGTCGATATGGTCCAGGCTTGCCCAGCTTTCAATCCGATAAATATAAAGGTCCGAGACGGAACCGGCCTTCTTTGCATCATCGGTTAGGAGCAGTTCCATATAGCCGTCGAGATGTTCGATCTGCTGCCTTGCCTTCCACGCGCGTTCGACGCCTACGAATCGACTGTCTGCGTGTCCGACCACTCGGATCTTGAGCTTCGCCGCCTCATCGACCGCGGCCTCGTACACCGGAGCGTCAATGAAGGTCGTTACCTTGATAAAGTCATAGCCGGCGGCCTTCGACCTCCGCACTGCCTCGCGGGCTTCCTCGGGGGTCTTAACGACATGATCGTTGCCCTGCTCGCGGCCGGTAAGATGCGGGCTGGCAACGTAAATGGTCGGTGCTACTATCTCACGGTTTGCCGACCGCCTCCGCAATGCAAGCAGTTCAGGCGTACCGATCATGAACCGAACGGTTGTGACGCCATTTGCAACCATCACCTTCAATTCGTCGGGCGCGATCGAATCAGGATACTCGTCGCTGTCAGAAAGTAGATGCGTATGCATATCCACCAGGCCCGGTATCAAGTACTTGCCCGCTCCAGCGACCCGAATCGCATTCTTGGGCACCTTTATCTTTGCGGCGTCGCCGAGGGCCGTGATCACGCCGTTCCGAACAACGACGGTTTGATCCGTAAGTACGCGTTCACGGTCCATTGGGATGACGTTGACCCCGATGAACGCCGTAGCGGCCTGGGCCGCCAATGTGACAGCGGTCAAAAGGATCGTTGTTAGTGTTGCGACAGAGTTTCTCATCATGCGATCCAACCTCGATTCACACGCCGGTGGCTGCGACGCCGTCCGGCACCTTTCCAGTTTGAACACTTCCGGTCACGCGCCCGGAATTCAGATCGATCCTTAGAACAACATCCGGGTCACCCGCGGTAACAAATGCCGTCTCGCCATCCGCTGAGAAGACGATCCCGAGCGGTGCGCTCTCCAGCCGTATTCGTTTCGTCTCCTTCCGCGTGGCGGCGTCAATGACCAGCAGTTCCTTTGTGGCTGGCATCGTGCACACGACCGATCTGCCATCCGGAGTGAACTTCACCCGATACGGCCGGCCTCCAATATCCACTTTGGCTGTCGATCTGAGTACCGACGTGTCGATGATGTCGATCTTGCCTTCCGCATTGAGGCCGGTCCAAACTTCCTTTCCGTCAGGCGAAAGATCGATCGCCTCGGGCTGCCTGCCAACCGGGATATGTGTGATCTTTGAAGCAGCCGGCGGGGCGTTCTGAAATTCGAACGCCGTCACTGTATTCGAACCGATGTTCGCGGTATAGAATCGCTTTTGGTCAGGACTTCCCGCAATCATATGCGTTACGTCCTGCCCGCTGCCCATCATCCAGTCAACCTTGTTGCCCGCGGGATCGTATCGGGCGATCATCCGGCTCGACTCGGCCGTAAAATAGATCTTTCCGCCGATCATCTGAATGCCGTGCGGGCGGACGAGCGGTGAAAGATCGACGCGGCGCAATTCCTTCGCCGTCGTAATATCAATGACCGACAGCGAATTTCCCGGTGTCCTGGCCCCGTAATTCGCGACAAAGGCCGTCTTGCCGTCCGGCGATAGAACAACCTCGTGCGGGCTGTCTCCGGTTGGCACGGCCGCGGTAACCTTCATTGTCGTCGGGTCGATGATAGAAAGCGTGGCATCCGATTTGTTCAGGACGACGAGCACCGGTTTTGTTTGCCCGATCACGATCGTGTAGCCCCTGAAAACGAACATGATGCCGAGCACGGCGAGAAGAATGATGTATCTTTGGTTTTTCATGATCGCAGAAAGAAAATAAATGACCGTATTCCGATCTTAGTCAGAATACGCGTGAATGTGAGCGGAATTGTGATGAAGCGTTTTGAACTGTGATGAGTGGTGGAATTACGCCGCGAAAGCGAGGTATTTGATGCCTAAATGCCAGACTGAAATGACCTCATTAGGAAGCAGCAACTGGCGGCCTCACGCCTGGTTCTCAAAGAGTTCCAAGAGGCGTTCGCGATAATTTCGGCTAAGCGCCAGTTCTGTTCCGTTGCGAAGGATCACCGCATAATCTCCGCTGAACATTGGATGAAGCTCTTTGATGCGATCGATATTGACAACTGTCGAGCGGTGGATCCGCAGGAACTTGTCCGGGTCCAACTTGGCCTCGATCCCATTCATCGTCTCGCGGATCATATGCGATTCGCGGCCCGCGTGGAGCTTGATGTAGTTGCCGGCAGCTTCGATCCAATCAATATCGTCAGCTTTAAGGAAAAACACGCGGCCAACCGATTTTACGACCAGGCGTTCGAGATACTTCTTTCCGGCCTTAAGGTCCCTGATCAATGATGCAAGGCGCTCATCAAGCTGGCCTATCCGTTTTGTCTCGATCTGGGTTCGCGCGTGCGAAACCGCCTGGTGAAGCCGCTCACGGTTGAACGGTTTGAGCAGATAATCCAATGCGTGGACATCAAAAGCCTGTAACGCGTACTGATCATAGGCGGTCACGAAGATCACCGCGGGCATCACTTTCTCATTGATCGCCTTTACCACTTCGAACCCGTTCTTTTCAGGCATCTGGATATCGAGAAATACGAGGTCGGGCCTTTGTGCGTTAATGGCTGCGATCGCCTCGCGGCCGTTCCCGCATTCCCCGATGATCTCGATATCGTGTTCGTCGCGGAGCAGCCTTTTGACGCGGTCGCGTGCAAGCGGTTCATCATCGACTATGAGTGTCTTGATCTTCATTCGGCGTGATCGTCGAACTCAGCCGGAGCCGGCTGAAACCTCTCGCATTCCCTATACGGAATAACGATGTCAACGGCCAACCCCGATGTCTCGCCGTTGCGAAGCTGAAACGAATGCTCGTCGCCGTAAAGATGCCGCAGTCGACGCCTTGTATTCGATATGCCGACGCCCTCGACAAGGTGGGCTACATCACCCGCAGGCACGCCCAGGCCATTGTCCCGCACCGACATGGCAAGATCGCCGTTCCTCCGAGCCGCGTCGATCTGGATCTTGCCCCCGACCGAACGCGGGCCGATACCATGCTTGATCGCGTTCTCGACCAGCGGCGGAAGGATCATATTCGGAACGCTCGCATCGAGTGTTTCGGGTGCGATGTGCATCTCAACTTTTAGCCGGTCGTGAAACCTGGTCAGCTCGATCTCAAGATACTTTTCGAGAAATTCAAGCTCCTGCTTCAATGGGATCTCCTGTACCTCGAGGTTTTCGAACGACATTCGCAAAAGGTCGCTAAGGTCCGAGATCATCCGCTCGGCCGATTCGGGGTCGCGATAAATCAATTCCGAGATGGCGTTGAGCGTATTGAAGAGAAAATGCGGATGAAGCTGCATTTTCAAGACCTGCAGCCGCGTGGTGGCAAGCCGCGCCTCAAGCTGAGAAGTTCGCAGTTCGCGTTCGCGATACTTTCGGTAATATCGGATCGCCTGTTGAAACCCGAGAACACCCCAATATATCCCGACACC
>WBZY01000638.1_pt1 | contig 24908 bp, 25 predicted proteins | sample 5204191 | NCBI WGS metagenome assembly WBZY01 (sample SAMN12344363, study PRJNA552823) | activated sludge metagenome | biome: Activated sludge suspended growth; feature: Anammox Sidestream; material: Wastewater; isolation source: activated sludge from anammox sidestream of wastewater treatment...
CTCCGCACACGGATTGCTCCTTTGTATACGCATAGGTACAAACTTCCCTACGAGGATTTAGGCTCGCAGAGGTGATATTTTCAACCACTTAGGTATCCCATACTTCAAGGCACGCCCTCCTCTCTTGTGTATAAACCAGTGGTTAGGATTCCACTTTAAAAAAATTAAATATACACTATTGGAGGACGGTTTTAAAGCTTCGGTTGCGGCAGAGCCGCTCTAGGAGGTATGAATTGTTCACGTATCCGCAATTTATATTTTCAACGGTCAATCCCGAAGGGGTAACCACTGACTGGAGAGCCGTATACGGGAGATCCGCCTGTATGGTTCGGAGGGAGGGGAGGCGAAAGCCTTCCCTACCCCTATCCCCTTCAAACTGTGGGTTTACAAGAAATCGGGAATGCTCCCTGGCATTGTCAGAGGCGCTTCCGCCTGGGATCATTGATCTGCTGGTGCGTCTGAAATAGGTTCCTGATTGTCTGCATATTGACCGGCTTGTTCGTTTCTCCCGGAAGCCGGTTGATCGAAAAGGAATAATAATTTGCCAGATAACATCGAGTGCGGTTCCCCTGCATCCGGACGAGGATGTCCTGACAGCTTAAGTCCTTGCTCAGGACGCCAAAGGGTGAAACTTGTTCTGCAAGCCTTGCCAGGGAAAACAAAAGCTTTTGATCAGAAAACAAATCATGGCACTGACTCAAGGGGATGCAGTTATCCGGCATCTCGGAGATAAGGAATCCTTTTTTCCGCCCATTTGAGAGCCGTCTTTTAAAAACACCCACAGGAACGGGTACGTCAATTTTTAATGCAAACAAGATGTTCGCACTTATCCATAGTTGTTTCAGGCTACGATTGCCGGACCCGGAAGGACTGTTTTGAGTTAACCGTAAGATTTTCAGATGATTTACCGAAATCTCATCCTTTCCTGTTTCTTCCATAGTGTGCAGCGCATTTTCCAGGGTTTCTTTTGAATAAGTTCTCCGGTAAAATCCATGAAACCGGACGCTTTTGAAGACGCCAAATTTTTTATTTCTACGGACGCAAAGTCGTGATACTTTTTTTGCCCCAATCTTTTGTATCTGCACGGTCATAGACTCGATGTGCTTTGCGACTATTTTCCATTGGGCATAATCGTAGCTCATATACGACAGGAGGAATCGGATGCGTTCAGTGTTGGTAAAATTGCCCTTTTCACGGTTTAGTTTAGCCAGATACCAGAAGCAAAGCTTTACCGGAAGACTTTTTGGGCGCACGGATACCATTTCGAAATCGATGACGATGATCTTTTTGCTTCCGTTTTCATCATACACCAAAAAATTATCCAGGGAAAAGGCATCCTGCTGTATCCCTGCTTCATGCATCTTCTTTGCAAGGCAGCCGAATTTCCTCAAGATATCCCTTCTTTCTTTCAGTGGGGTATTGCCCCTAAAATACTCCCGTATCGACTGACTGTGGCTGATTTTTCGTATGATTAGGTAGGATTCCTTTGTGAAGAAATATTTTCGTTCTCCGCAGGCAACAGGTACCTCTACCGGAATCCCCCTTGTCGATGCCAGGTAGGTGGTATTAAATTCATGAAATCCCCTTGTATGCTTGAAGCACTGTTTCATCTTTTGAAGCAGATGGGGGTAGTTATATATTTTTACGAGATATGGCTCTCTTCTGCCTTCATGGGTAATTTCAAATTCACCCATCTTTTTATATTGATGCCGTCTCACGCGGGGGGTTGCCAGGAGGGTTGCCGTGGTGGCATCTTTCACCTGTTCAAGAAACGGAACGAGAAAAGAGTGCTGACTATGGATAAGCCAATGAACGTGGCCGATTGTCTTTGACAGGTATCCGGTAAACGCAGAAGGGTCCGGTATGGAAAAAGGGGAATAAAAAAAACTCAATACCTGCCGAAAGAATTGCATTGAATACGAACCTACCTTTTGCTCTCTTCGCTGGCTTTTTTTGTCTCACGGTTCTGTGACCGTTCCCAGAGCTTTACCTGTTTTGTAAAAATATAGAAGGCGCTCGAAGTTGCGATAATAAAGCCAGGCAGGCCATCCAGAAAACCCCTCTTGAAAAAATATCCTTTAATAAATTTGTACAGGGGTTGAAAGAGGAGTTTGAACAGGCCAAAGCCCTTGCCACGATCGGCCATAATGTCAGCAAAGATCGTGGAATAGTTGTCTATCGTCCGCAACTGGTGCGCAAAGTTTTTATAATTGAAGTGATAAAGATCGTGTTTCATATATCTGGCCTTCCCCGCTACGACAACGCGCCCATGGGGATTTGTGCCTTGCCACTGTCCGCTGCCCCTCCTGAAGAGTCGCAACTGATAATCAGGATACCACTCCCCATGGCAAATCCACCGGCCTAAATAGAAACTGCGTCGTGGGAAAAAGAATCCCGGCACATCACCCGAATTACGGATAACATCCTGAATTTCTCCAATAAGTCCCGGCGACAGCCGCTCATCGGCATCCAGACTAAGGATCCAGTCATTTTTCGCCAGACCCATGGTATAATTTTTCTGGTCGATATTACCCGGCCATGCGCGTTGATACACCTTGTCAGAATATTCCCTGCAAATATCCACCGTCTTGTCGGTGCTCAATGAATCCACCACGATAATCTCATCCACCCACTTCACACTCTCAAGGCAATCGCGGATGCGTGATTCTTCGTTGAACGTGATAATACAGGCCGATAGCGGGAATTTCTGATCCATTACCAGGTATCTCTTGATCGTGTTTCTCTTGAGCCAACAAAGAATGGGAAGATAATTTTTTGGAGTGATAGCTTCAAAGGATTGGGTATTTTTGAAGAATGAGGTTGTCCTCGGCAGCAATTTTGAGATACAGAACAAACGTAAATAATCCCCTTGCTTTTTTTATTAAGGGGGGATTCAGGAAGGGGATGTCATACTTACTTTTAAATTCCATAACACGGCGCCATCTCAACCAATTCCCCGTTGTGAAAGCGGGAGATTGCTTCGGACAAGACCCTCGCAATGACACTGGCTATGTCTTTGATGACATACGGTACGTTGTCATTGCGAGCGAAGCAATCCTTCTTTTATAAACAAACTGCATCTTCTGATAAAGGGTAAATAGGGTTGAAAAAAAACTTGCAAAAAAAGAAAGATTTTATACGGTAATACTATAACCTATAACCTATGCCAACACGACAGGCGTTACCCTTCATCACCATCCTCCTGTGGGCTTTCGTCAGGTATTTCTTCTGTGTCTGTGTCTGCTCCTGCCCTTGCAGCTTCTTCAGCGTTATCTCCGGCCTTCACCTCTTCCGGGGCAACGCGCGCAACGGAAACCAGTTTGTCTCCATCTTCAATAGAAAAGAGGGTAACCCCCTGGGTATTCCTTCCGATGGAGCGGATGGTATTTACCGGGGTGCGGATCACCTGTCCCCGCGCGGTAATCATGATCAGCTCGTCTTCGTCTCTCACATCAATCAACGCAACAACCTTTCCATTTCTTTCGGTCGTTTTAATATTAATGACGCCTAGTCCTCCCCGGCGATGAACGGGATACTCGGCAAAATCGGTGCGCTTCCCGAACCCCTTTTCGCAAACCGTCAGCAGCGTTGCCTGCTCGTCCACAATCACGATGTCCCTTACCTTGTCATCCTCCTTGAGGGTAATTCCTTTTACCCCATGCGTAACGCGTCCCATGGTTCTGACGTCCTCTTCGGAGAAACGCATCGCCTTTCCCTGTTCGGTGCCAAGGATAATGTCCTGTTTGCCATGGGTTAATTTCACTCCAATTAATTTATCCCCTTCATCCAGGTTAATGGCAATAATACCGCCCTTCTTCGGATTACCGTAAGCGCTAAGCACCGTCTTTTTCACAATTCCCTTCCTGGTCGCCATAACCAGTTGCCGCTCGTCAAAATCCCTAACGGGAATGAGGGAAGTTACGTTTTCGTCTTCCTTCAATTCGAGCAGGTTGATCAGCGCCCTTCCTTTCGCCGTTCTGGCCATTTGCGGCACATCATATACCTTGAGCCAGTAGACCCGTCCCTGGTCGGTGAAAAACAGGATATAGTCATGGGTTGAGGCAACAAACAGATGCTCAATAAAATCCCCTTCCTTCATGTCAGCGCCGGAGACACCCTTGCCGCCACGGTGCTGCTTCCGGTACGAAGTGAGGGGCAACCGCTTGATATAGCCTTCATGGCTGATAATAACGGCAACGCTTTCCTCGGCAATGAGGTCTTCCATATTCAACTCAGTAACGGCGCCAACGATCTCTGTGCGGCGTTTGTCGCCAAAGCGTTCCTTTACTTCATCAACGTCTTTTTTAATAAGGTCAAACACCAGCTTTTCATTCGCCAGGATGGCCTGATATCCCCTGATATCGGCGCATAATTTTTTATACTCTTCCTCGATCTTTCCCTGTTCGAGTCCCGTTAACCGCTGAAGTTTCATATCCAGAATGGCGTTTGCCTGAAGTTCCGAGAGGGAGAATTCACTCATGAGTCCCCGCCGTGCAGTTTCAATAGAATCGGAGGTCTTGATCAACTGGATGATCCGGTCAATATTTTGAAGGGCGATCCGTAGCCCCTCCAGGATATGAGCCCTGGCCTGGGCCTTTTCCAGTAAATATTTTGTTCTTCGTATGATGACAACTTTTCGGTGCTCGATATAGTAGACCAGCATCTGTTTCAGGTTAAGCGTTTCCGGCCGATTATTGATCAGGGCAATCATGATGATGCTGAAACTATCCTGGAGTTTTGTGTGTTTGTAGAGTTGATTTAAAACAACCTCTTCGTCCTCCCCTTTCTTCAGATCAATGACCAGGCGGCTTCCTTCCCGGTCGCTTTCGTTGCGGATATCAGAAATCCCTTTAATCTGGTCCTCCCGCACCAGTTCGGCAATCCGTTCCAGAATATTGTCGCGGTTCAGCTGATAGGGAATCTCTGTCACGACGATGCTCTTCTTTCCGTTCTTGGACGTTTCGGTATGCGCCCGCGCCCGAACGATAATCGTTCCGCGCCCCGTCCGGTATCCATCCCTGATCCCCTGCGTACCGCAAATGAGAGCCCCCGTCGGGAAATCGGGCCCCTTAATGATTTTCATCAGCTCATCAACGGTAATCTCCGGATTGTCAATCACGGCAACAATTCCGTCGCAGATCTCATTTACGTTATGAGGCGGAACGCTCGTGGCCATTCCAACCGCAATACCGGAGCATCCGTTACACAGCAGATTGGGAAATTTCGAAGGAAGGACGATCGGTTCCGTCCGGGTATCATCATAGTTGGGCACATAATCAACGGTCTCCCTCTCCAAATCTTCCATAATAATCATCGTTGCTTCAGTCATGCGGGCCTCGGTGTAACGCATTGCCGCAGGAGGGTCGCCATCAATGGAGCCAAAGTTCCCCTGCCCCTCAATCAGCGGATACCGGTAATTAAAATCCTGAGCCATGCGGACGAGGGTGGGGTAAACCACCTGTTCTCCGTGTGGATGGTAATTGCCGGTGGTATCGCCTGCAATCTTGGCGCATTTCCGGAATTTGGAACGGGGACCAAGACCGAGATCGTTCATGGCTACCAGGATGCGCCGCTGTGAAGGCTTCAGCCCGTCCCTTACATCGGGAAGCGCACGGCTCATGATGACGCTCATGGCGTAGCTCAGATATGAATCTTTCATCTCTTCTTCGATGAATAATTCTTTTATGTTTTCTCTTCTTTCAACCATGGAGAGTTACCTCAGTGACAAAAGGATTATTTTTCTTTTCTTCCGCAATCGTCGTGGATGGCCCGTGACCAGGGTACACAATCGTTCTTTCGTCCAGCACAAACAATCGCTCCTTAATGGCATGGATGAGTTTCTTTTCGCTGCAACCAGGAAAATCTGTCCTGCCAACGCCCTCCTTGAAAAGGGTGTCCCCTGAAAACAGTACGGGGGGATTTTTATCCTCCGGATTGCTATAGTATAGGCAGATGCCACCCGGTGAGTGTCCCGGGGTGTGGATGATTTTGAAGGCATAGTTTCCGACAGCAACAGTATCCCCGTCTTTCAGCAAGCGGTCTGGAACAGGCGACCGCACCGTTGTGCCTCCATAAAAAGCGGCGAGGATGGAAAGATTTTTTGCCGGATAAGGAAGCATATCCTGATCTGCCTCGTGGACACAGATGTGCACATCAGGAAAGGCTTTTTTTAGTTCGGCGTTGGCGCCAATATGGTCGCCATGTCCATGGGTGATGACAATATATTTCAGAAACAGGCGATGCTTTTTCAAAAAACCAATAATCACTTCCGCATCTGCGCCAGGATCAATAACCATCGCCTCAGCGACGCCCTGATCTGCCACAATGTAGCAGCATACCTGCAAAGGTCCTACGTTTATCTTATGTATCAGCATGCTCACTTTGTTCGCAAATAACTTTGGATCATCTCTTTCAGCTCATCGGCGCTCGTGTTATCCCACAACCCGATAATCTTTCGTTCGTGTTCGGCATTTTCTACGGCATCTGAGGCGTGCGCTGCGTTCTTCATGATGTCTTCCCCATAAATCCTGCGGACCTTGCCTGGTTCGCCCTTCTTTGAGTCTGTGGGGCCGAGGATATTCCGTATCTTGGAAATGGCGTCCGGGCCACGATACAACAAGGCAAGACAACGGGCAGTGCCTGGTTTTTTCTTATCCGCCGGACTTGACTTTACCGGGTCCAACCCCGTCATATACTGCACGATCTTGTTGAATTCGTTCATAGCGTTCATATCTTTAAGCTGTTCTGATAATTGTTCCGCGTGACTATTCACAATCGCGTTTGGCACTTCGAAGGTAAAGACAGACTGAAAACTTTCCCTGAGCTTTCCAGCAATCTTTTCTGGTTTGGGCTTGAGTTTTTCACGAAAGATATTGATTAACGGGCCGTAAAATTCATCTGCCTGGTTAATGCTCATCCTCAAAAGCTTTACCCCGACAATAAACAAACCCGTTCTTGAAAACATATCAATCATATTTCCCGGCAATGGACTTTGTTCCTCAAAAGGCTTGAGAATAACCAGGGTTGTTTCAGCCTTCACCCCTTCGGAAAACTTTACAATATCCTCTAAAACTCCCCCATCGCTTGACAAATATTCAGCAAATAAGGCCAATTGTTTGTCGTTGGTGCGATGGTCTGCGGCAGACACTACCGCCGGCTCAAAATATTCTATTTTACCATCCGAACTCTCCACAAAGTCTCCAAAGCTTCCCCGAATGGTATGTCCCTGAAAACTGGTAATAGGCCCGATCACTTCATCCTTCAACTTTTCAAGGGCGCGGGGACCCCGAAAGAAGAGCAATACCATCCGGTTCGTAATGCCAAACTTGTTTACCTTCCGGAAATTGCTGTTGATATAATCTTTCATGGCCTTTTTCCAAGCCGGTTTGCAGTCTTGTTCCTCAATGGTAGCAGCATATTTATCAACAAAGGCATCGCTTGGCGCAAACATGGTTGCCCCGACAAAATCCAGATTTGACAATGAAAGCAAACGGCCTAAAATGCCGCCGGTACGACTCTTTAAAAGGCTGTAGGGAGTAATCAATGCATAAGTCAATTCGTCCGCCATACGTTTCTTTCTTCTCCAAAAACAAAAAAAATTAAAAAATGCCGAAGCAGGGAGTTGAACCCTGACCCCGTTGCCGGGACTAGACCCTGAATCTAGCGCGTCTGCCAATTCCGCCACTTCGGCTCGTAAAAGATTTTAAAAAAAAGGGGTAGGTAAGTCAACGGAATTTTGGAAAATGGCCTTGCATTCATGAGGGTAATTTGTTACGATTTTTGCTCAAATTTTGGTTATTTGACAAGTATTTTTTAAAGCGCCCTACGGTATGGAAATTATTGCGAAGAACAGGAAGGCATATTTTCAATATGAAATCCTGGAAAAGTTTGAGACAGGTATTGTGCTTACCGGAACGGAGGTTAAATCAATACGAAATAAGGACGTAAGTATCAACGAGAGTTATGCCCACGTCGATAACGGGGAGGTTTTTATGCATGAGATGCATATCGGGCACTACAAGCAGGGAAACAGGCAAAATCATGAGCCGAAGAGGATAAGAAAGCTTCTTTTACATAAAAGAGAGATCAACAAGATAATCGGGAAGGTTAAGCAAAAAGGATATACGATGGTGCCTTTATCGCTCTATTACAAGGAAGGACGGGTAAAGGCGGAACTTGCCTTGGTAAGAGGAAAGACGACTATCGATAAACGGGAAGATATCAAGAAGCGTACCATCGAAAGAGAAATCCAGAGGGCTATGCGGTAACACGTGGAAATCTTACAGGAGATCCTGTAAACAATAGTGAAGGGGGGAGTATGCCTTCTGCAAGAATATTAATCGTAGAAGACGAACGTCAAACGGTAGATACCTTACGGGATCTGTTTGAACAGCACGGTTACGAAACGGAAGTCGCTCTGAGCAAACAAGTGGCATTAGCCATTCTTCAGGAAAGAAAAATGGATCTTGTCCTGATCAGCACAACGGTTCAGGAGATTTCTGGTATAGAAATTTTATATGAAATGAGAAGGATAATTCCAAACATACCGGTTATTGTAATGGGCAACCAAAAGTCAAAGCGTATTGAGTCGTCTTTTCTAAAAGCGGGTACCAATATTTTTGTTGTGAAGCCATTAGAATCGGCTTTTATCTTGCAAACGATTGAGAATTTGTTGAAAGCGCGGTGTGCGCCTATGGTGACAAAAAAAACAAGACCGTACTCAAAGAGCAGGAAATAATCTCTTTTTTTCTGCAAGACTTATGTGGTGTTGGCGATCCAAATATGTAACTATCTTTGCGTTTTTCGCAGTAACCTGCTTGTTTTTTACTGCAATTTCAGAAGCAAAGATAGCCGGTTCTCACGACCTCAACAAACGCCTCCAAGTGGTTTTAAAAAATCCATCCCTGAAAAACGTATCGTGTGGCGTGAGCATTGTGTCCGTTACGAAAAACGACTCCTTATTCAATTACCGGAACAATGATTTATTCAGTGTTGCTTCGAACATGAAGCTGCTTACCACAGCTGCTGCTTTAGAATATCTCGGTCCTGATTTTGAATACAGAACAACGGTTTGTGCCCGTGGCATCATAGTAGACTCAGGTGAGCTTCGCGGGGATCTTATCATCAGGGGTGGTGGCGATCCGAATCTGTCGGGACGGTTTTATAATGGCAACATCATGGCCATACCGGAATCATGGGCTTGTGCTGTTAAAAAGAGAGGGATTCAGGTCATTGCCGGTGACATTATAGCGGATGACAGAATATTTGATCGCGCTTATACGCATCCAAATTGGCCGGAAAACCAATTGTCAGAATGGTATTGTGCTCCCAGTTGCGGCTTATCATTTAATGATAACTGTGTTGATATCACCCTTGTTCCTGATAAACGACCAGGTAAAGCTGTGCGGCTTTTCGTTGAGCCTCGTACCTCGTATTTTACCATCCGCAATACCTGTATTTATACCTCTGACAAAAAGGAGCACCGTTATGCGATCTCCCGGAAACCAGGAACAAATGAAATAGTGATCAAGGGGAAGTTTTGGGTCAATGCATCTCCTGAGAAGACATGGGTGAGTGTTCATAATCCCGCCCTGTATCTCGCAACCGTCTTGAAGGAGACCCTTGAGAAAAATGGTGTTGCCGTGAAGGGAAGCGTCCGATTGATTGATGAGAACGATTCTTTTGACGAAGAGGGAGAACCCATTATCCAAACCACCTCAACGATGAGACAAACAATCCTGGTGACAAACAAACAAAGCCAGAACTTTTATGCCGAACAAATAATGAAAACCCTGGGGGCGCAGATAAAAGGGCGGGGTACGTCAGAAGCCGGGATAGAGGTTGTCCGGGAGTTTATGGGCAAAATCGGGTTTCGCCCCGGGGAATATTATATTGATGATGGCTGCGGTTTATCGAAAGGCAATCGGCTTTCACCGGAAATGCTAACCACCCTGCTTGCGTATATGAGCAAACATTCATATGGAAAGGTGCTGCTGGACTCTTTGCCTACTTCAGGGATAGACGGAGGATTGCGGCGCCGGATGGATGCCCCGAAATATCGGAGTAGAATTCGCGCAAAGACGGGGTACATTGCAAGGACATCTACGCTTTCCGGGTATATTGACACCACACAGGGAGACGTGTTTGCGTTTTCAATTCTTATGAATAATTTTAGCAATCTCAAAGCGATGCAGAAGATACAGGATGGTATTTGTCAGGCGATAGTGGATTGCTATCAGTAGGGGGGGCGTTATGAGTGAGCATATTAAAAAAGTATATTCTTTTTACTCGTGGATTTATGATGCCTTTTTTGGGAGAATTTTTGAACATGGCCGGTATGTAGCCTTTCACATGATGGATGCGAAGGCCAATGAAACCATACTGGAAGTTGGCGTGGGGACTGGGTTGTCGCTGCCTCTCTATGCAAGGAATGTCAAGGTCGTTGGGGTAGACATTAGCCAGGAAATGCTGGACAAAGCAGAACGAAAAAAACAGCATTACCGTTTATCCAATGTGGATCTCTACACTATGGATGCTTCATCCATGAGTTTCCCGAACGATACCTTTGATAAAGTCATCGCCTCGCATGTAATCACCGTAGTACCTGATCCCCTACGGACTTTAAACGAGATAAAAAGAGTTTGCAAAAAGGAGGGTGAAATTTTTCTCTTGAATTATACGGGTTGCAACAACAAAGTGATTGCAAGCTTCGAGAAATTTATTTCTCCTTTCAGAGATAAAATGGGTTTAGGGAAGCACGTCGATTTAGACGAGCTATTGCGGTGCGCCAACCTCTCGGTGCTCTCCGAACGCCGGGTCAATTTTTTGGAGATGTGCCGGCTTATAAAATGTAAAGATACTTCCGCCCTTCCTTAAGTCTCTTAACGCTTTCTACCAATACAGAGATAATGTAATCCCGGTTTTTTTCATCTCCTGGAGCTGGTAGATGTTTCTGCCAGTTGAAAACGCAACCCTTTTCTTCCGGGCATCTCACGCGAACATATCTTTTAAGCCGGGTTCACAGATGGGGACAATTTCATTCTGCAGATTTTCCATTTCGGCTTTATCCACATCCGATACAACAAGTTTTTACGTGACCCTTCTTTTTCTCAAGCGGTCTTTCTTAAAAAAGAAAAAGCAGTAAGAAAATGAGAGGCTCATTTATCATTACTGCTTTTTAAAATTCTTAGAGACACGTATGGCTTATGGCAAAGGATTTTTAATCATCTTCGTGCGAAAAGCATTTGCTGTTTTTCCAATGCGGTAGTCACCGTCCACAGCTATAATAACTTCCTTAACCATGCTATTCGAAGATACATTTTCTGGTTCACCATCGCTCAAAATGGCGTAATACGACAAGGACCAGTCTTTTATATCTTTGTCAGGGTCGACAAACAAAGACCCGATTTTTTTTGAAAGATCGTTAACCTTTTCCGTGACAAAGATAAGGCGGATATTGTTATAGTTAACCAGACGTTCCTGAAATACCTTAGAACATTGGAAAGCTGGTTTAAACTCGGGCACAATTTCGGCGACCCTTCCTAAAGGCACGGGATTATTAAGAAATTTTATCGTGCATTCCTTAACCCGGTAAGTTTTCTTTCCTTCAGACATATCTTCGCCGTAATAAAAACGGTACTCAAGATCATTGCCACTTTTATTGATATAGTAAAAATCATGAACTACAACATCGTACAGAAAGGTTGCCCTAAGGCTGCTCTCGTCTTCGGGTTTAACAATCATATATCGCCGGAAAGGTTCTTCCTCGCAATACAAGTAGGTCGGTTTTCCGTATTTTTCATTGATTTCTGTCTTTGTTGACCACAGGATGCCATCATCGAGACGTTCACTTGCATGAAGGCTGTGTACCTGAAAAAGACATGCACTAAATAAACCAATAAGAACAAACTTCAATTTCCTCTTCATAAAATTCTCATTCCTTCCCAAATTTCTTGTCTAATACGTGCCAGGATTGAACCCAAACTATTTACGAGACCGTAAAAAAATTAAAAAAGGAGTATATAGGCAGGTACAATATTTGTCAATTAAATAAATTCTATTTTTTGCTTTGGCATCGGGAGATGTTTACTATAGTTCTTCCCTTTTCTGTGGGAAGTTTGGTTTCGGGTAGGGTTGTCTTTACCTGAATAAGGACACGGATCTTATCCCCGATCCATATCACAAATTTTATGAAGAACACTGCAGTTGTCCGCAGGGATTTTTAAGTGTTTGACAATCATACCTCCAATTTGTTAAACATATGAAAGATGATTTTTCAAAAGTTAATAACCCTCGCATAAACATTAACAAAAGGAATGGGAAAAGCATGATGAGAAAAATATGTGTTTCTGTAATGGCTCTTTTTTGTGTCGTAAAGACCTTGTATGCGTTTGAGACTGGCACCCTTCGCGGAAGGGTTATTGATGGCTTTGGCAAGCCCGTTCCCTCGGCAGCTATTGAGGCCTTGTCCGACGGCTCAAAATCAAAAACCACTTCTGATGCAGCAGGGGTATTTTCTGTTAATTATAATCCTGGTAATATTAAACTTACCTTTGCCAAGGACGGGTATGTCCCTGCGTATATACCATTTTCCCTTGATGAAAAAACAGATCTTTCCGTCGATGATATTACGCTATGGAAGATACCGCCTCGGGGTGGACTTTTTGTTGTCGGGGAAGGTGATTATATAGAAATCAAGAAGGCGGAATATTATTTTGAAAGCAGCAGTAAGGAAAGACGTTTTTACGTAAGAGGCTCGCCTACGGTGATTAAAGGACAAGCCTTGAGGATCATCGATTTTCAAGTAGATAATCCCCTGGTCATTGGAAAGACGCTGTATCAGGTAGACGCAAAAGATTCCGTGGGCAGTATAATCTTTTACCCTTCACAAAAATATGTACTGAATAAGGAAGATGATTCCTACTCGAAGATTGCTGATAATATGGGTATCAGAAAGGTAAATCTGCCGCCGGGACGGTATTTTTACTGTACGGGGGAGATTACCATACGATCAAAAGTCGGGAACGGGTTTCTCTTTGAGGTAACATCCTAACGCAGCACAGCCCGCTACGATGCAGTGAAAAAAAATTGCAAAAAGAAGAGATTTTTCAGTGCGTAGTATCTGAACGAAAACACGCGCGTTAAAAAAACGCAACACTCTAGTTCCTTGAAAAATGAACGAGCGATTTTATAAGCAAACCCAAAAGGCGTTTTAACCATAAGGGCGTGAAACGCAAAAAAGCTGGCGTCATTTTATCGGTGGAGTACAAAATCGATATTCTTCAAAAATAAGTGTTGGGGTGGCTTAATCAATAGAACCCATTATACCGATTTCAATGCGTTTTGGTAGAACTTTATCGCATATTCCTTTACCATTCTCCGGGCGCTGAATAGGGGGGAAGTGCTTTCTATCGCTTCTTTCATAACCTTAACCCAATCACGAGGCACTCCGGCATCATCGACACGATAATAGGTTGGGATTATTTCATTCTCCAGGAGTGTATACAAGGCATCGGAGTCGGCGGCATTCCTGTTTTCACTATTATCGGCACTACCACCAAAGCCCCAGCCATTTTTACCATTGAACCCTTCTAACCACCAACCGTCGAGAATGCTCAGTTGGGGGACGCCGTTCAGAGACGCCTTCATTCCACTTGTGCCAGATGCTTCAAGCGGCGGAAGAGGATTGTTCAGCCATATATCAACACCGTGCACAAGATATTGCGCTAATTGTTCATCGTAGTCCTCAACGAAAACTATTCGGCCACCGAAAGACGGGTCCTTTGCCGCATTAAATATTTGTTGCAAAAGCTGTTTCCCGGGGTTGTCGTCGGGATGGGCCTTTCCCGCAAAGATAATCTGTACGGGTCTCCGGAGATCATTAAGCATATTCCTGAGGCGCTCAATATTGTGCAAAATTAATGTGGCCCTCTTATAGGTGGCAAATCTTCGGGCAAAACCCAGTGTCAATATATTGGGGTCAAGGAGTACTCCTGAAGCGATAATTATCTGTGTGTCTGCCTTATCATTGTGCCATCTTCTTCTTGCCCTTTCCCGGATATTTATTATTAATTTCATCTTTAACCAGGAATGGATGTTCCATAGTTCTTCATCCGGAATGTCATAGATGAGTTTCCAGATATCCCGGTCATCGTGGTCTGCCAACCAGTTGTATCCCAAATATTTGTTGAAAAGAAATTGCACTTTCGGCTCAATCCAGGTTGGGACGTGAATTCCATTCGTAATGTAATCAATAGGTGTTTTTTCTTCCGGGATATCCGGCCAGAGAGATTTCCACATCCGTTTCGCAACTTCTCCATGTTTTTTACTTACGCCGTTGTGATAGGAGGACATTCTGAGCGCGAATGCAGTCATATTAAATCCTGCATTTGGCGCTTCGGGATTAATTCCCAGGTTGAAAAAAGTATCACGATCTAGTCCAAGCACGGGCCAATAGGCGCTAAAATACTTTTCCATCAACGGAAAGGGGAACACGTCATGACCTGCCGGTACCGGGGTGTGAGTGGTAAATACCGTCGTTGCCTTCACCTGATCAAGGGCATCCTGGTATTTCATGCCACTTTCAACCCTTTCTCTGATTCTTTCAAGGATGGCAAAGGCCGGATGGCCCTCGTTTAAATGAAGGACGGAGTGTTTTATCCCAAGCGTATTGAGCACTTGTGCACCGCCTATTCCCAGGATAATTTCCTGTCTTAACCGAAGCTCCTGCCCTCCGCTGTATAAACGGTCTGAGATGTCGCGGTTCCAAGGGTCATTCACGTCGATGTCCGTATCCATCAGATACAGGGATACCTTGCCAACCTGAACCTTCCAGACTTCAACATAGATAGGGGGGTCGATAAAGGGCACTTTCACTACCAGACGGTTTCCTTTGCTATCAAATATACGATAAATTGGGGCATTTTCCCTGTCCAGTATTTCACTTTCGCTTACCTGCCATCCGTCAGGTTTAATTCGTTGCTTCAAATATCCGCCCGGATACATAAATCCAACCGCTACCAAAGGCACTTTAAGATCGCTACATTCCTTTATAAAGTCTCCTGCAAGAAAACCGAGGCCTCCTGCATAAAAAGGGAGGGAATGGTGAAGGCCGTATTCAGCAGAAAAGTAGGCAATAGGTAATATGTTGGGATCAGAAATATTATGAGAGAACCAACCGCCGTTTGTAATCATATCGGATTTGAATCGTGCCATAACTGCGTCGTAATGCCTGAGGAACTTTTGATCACGCACGGTTTCATTCAGGATTTTTTTATCAACTTCATGAAGCGTTTTTACGGGGTTGTGTATGCTTATCTTCCATGTGGCGCGATCGAGCATCTTGAAAAGCATCCTTGCCTCAGGATGCCAGCTCCACCAGAGATTGTACGCTAATTCAACGAGACCTGAAATCCTATCCGGGATGTATTTAAATTTATCTTGAATCTGATCTGTCATGTTTCCCTTTAACTAAAGCCATGCTTTGTATCTTCCTTCCGCGGTTTTGAAAACTTCGCCTTTGCAATCGCGGGGCAAACCCCTTCTTTTTCTTTCGGCAGACAATTTTTGAGAACTTCAAAGGCGGCTTGAACAGTATCCACACGATGAATCAGATTCAGATCTTCTGCATTGATCATTCCGTGCTTCACGAGGGAGTCGAAATTGATTACTTCTTTCCAGTATTCCGTTCCGTAGAGAAGAATGAGAATATCCCGGTCAATCTTTTCCGTTTGTGCAAGCGTGAGCATCTCCATAAACTCATCCAGAGTGCCGAACCCTCCGGGAAACACAATAATCGCCCGCGCCAGATGCGAAAACCATAGTTTGCGCATGAAAAAGTAGTGAAACTCAAATAGGAGCGATGGAGTGACATAGGGGTTAGGGCGCTGTTCGTAAGGCAGGCCAATATTGAATCCGATAGTGCTGCCGCCTGCATCCGCAGCGCCGCGGTTCGCCGCCTCCATGATACCGCCTCCTCCGCCAGAACAGATCACAAATCGCCTTGAACCAGAAAGACCGCGTGACCATTCGGTCAGAAGCCGTGCCAACAAGCGCGCATCTTTGTAGTACTGTCCGAGCGGCCCGTCTTCCTTCATTCGGGCAGAGCCAAAAAAAACAATGGTGTCATAGATTCCTTCTCGCCGAAGCCGGTAAAGAGGCTCAAGGTATTCTGCCAGAATGCGAAGAGGCCTTCCGTCGTCGCTGTCGAGAAATATCTGATTATGATAAGCCGGTTCAGCAGCAATTGATCTATCAGGGTGGTTCATAGCCCCTCCGTGGTCAGATGGGAAACAGGACATAGATTTGTTTTGAAAAGTAAAATGGTTCTTGCAACAGACTTTCTTAATATTTCGTAACAATTTAGTTTTTTGAAAAAACCCAATGATAGCGATGTTTACCGCCCAGGGTAGGGGCGAAGCATTTGCTGCTATCGGTATACATACATGCATACCCAATTGGGCAAATGCTTCACCCCTACTTTTTCAAAAAACTAAATTGTTACACTATTTCGTAAAAAACATCCCGCTTCCCAGTATCTCAAGCATTTCTTCCGTAATTTCTTCCTGTCTGGTATACATCTGCATGGAAGTAAGATTCGAAAGCTGCCTTTTAAGGGCTTCGGATGCGCCTTCCATACTTCTCAACCGATACCAGTTCTCGCTTCGGAGCGACTCCATATAGCCTCTATAGAGACTGATAAACAATAATTCTTCCAGGATTTTTTCAAAAATTATTGCTGGCTTAAGATAGGTGAAAGGTGGAATCCTGGTCGGGCTTAAAACGCTCACCTTACGAATATCAGGGGGAAGGATTTGTTCCACGGAAATCTCGGCCTTTTTCTCAAAAATATAGGTAAAGACGAGGGTAAGGTTATAGTACTCGTCTTTACGGTAGATATTCATTATTTTTGAAACCGTCTCTTTCAAAGCCGATTGTATCCCATTAATGCTTGCTACTGAATCGCTATCGTCTCCGTATGTTATGTGTTTTAATTCCAGGGACAATTTTAGCCGCTTTCCAATAACGAACAGGATATCATTGCCGGTAACTACCCTGGAAATGACATCAACCATTTTTTCGTTAAAAGAACCGCATAACCCCTGTGAGGATCCGAAGGCTGCGAGAATTCTTTTTCCCTTGTTTTGTTCCTTTACGGATACTTCCGGGTAATATGTTATAATATCAGCCATCGCCAAGAGCAGGTTATTTTCATACGCCCTTATATTCTGCACGAGATCATCAGTCCTTCTTATTGTGACCCCGGCGTATGCTTTCATTGCGCTGACGATATCTTCTATGGTATAGAGCGCCCTCATCTTTTTTTCAATATCCAGAGAAGAAAACACGTTTAAACCCTTTCTTTCACAATAAAGTCCTTTACGGTTTCCAGGTCTTTTTTCCCAAGCAATCCCTCGAGATTCACGCGGCCAACAATTTCCGGAAAGGTGGATTTTATCTTATTGATTATTTCCTTGCAAACTTTTTGCGTTGAGGCAATTGCAACAGTATCGAGGATGCCTGATTCTAAGATTATGAAGCTTAATACTTCATCTTCAAGAGTAACGGGATGAAACTGCGGCTGTTTCAGGATTTCCCTCAAGCGCTCGCCGCGTCTGATGAGGCTTGAGGTTTCTTCTTCCAGGTGCGCCCCAAATTTGGTAAATACTTCCACTTCGATGAACCTTGAATAATCGATTTTCAGCCTCTCGGCCACGGTTCTCATTGCTTCTACCTGAGCCTTTCCGCCTATTCGTGACACAGACTTGCTAACATCCACTGCAGGGCGGATGCCTTTGTTGAACAGTAAAGTATCCAGATAGATTTGACCATCTGTTATTGAGATGAGGTTTGTGGGAATATAGGATGATATCCTGCCCTGCTGTGTTTCCACAATCGGGAGAGCAGTGATGGAACCTCCGCCGCTCTTTTGATTCAGTTTCGCTGATCTTTCAAGAAGTCTTGAGTGTATAAAAAATATATCGCCAGGATACGCCTCTCTGCCCGGCGGCTTCTTCAGCAAAAGGCTTAATGATCGGTACGCATCAGCATGCTTTGTAAGGTCGTCATAAATGATTAAGACATTCTTCCCTTTATCAAGAAAATACTCAGCAATGGCTGTAGCGCTGTAAGGTGCAATATACTGAAGGCCAGGAGAGTTTGACGCATCGGCAATAACAAATATGGTCCTGGAGAAATCGCCGTATTTCTTTACTTCTTCAATGATCTTTAAGACATGCGACTTCTTCTGCCCTATGACCACGTAAACAGAGATTACATGAGAGTTTTTTTGATTGATAACGGTGTCCACCGCTATTGACGTCTTACCTGTCGAAGGGTCGCCAATGATTAATTCTCTTTGCCCTTTACCTATGGCAAGCATAGAGTCAATGACTTTTATACCGGTATACAGAGGTTCCGTAATAAAGTCCCTTTGCGACAGGGAAGGGGCTTCTCTTTCCACCGGGCAGGGCGTAGGTTGCTCTAGTTTTGGTCCATCATCTATAGGATTACCGAGGGCATCCAACACCCTCCCTAAAAGCTCTTCGCTTACATTTACTGAAGCAATTTGTTCGGTTTTATATCCTTTGTCGCCAGCCCTTATCCCATTACGGTCAGTAAGCAGCACTACGCCAATACTATCAACGCCGAGATCAAACACAATACCCTCATCACCGCTTTCAAACTTTATAAGCTCGTAGAGCTTTGCGTCTCTTAGACCGGCAACGTGCACAATGCCATCTCCTACGGCCAGCACCTTTCCCTCTTCAGTAATCCTGATAGAGAATCTGCTCGTTCTGACGGTATCTTTTACTTTTTCAAAAAAAGCCGTTAATGCGTTTTCCATGTATCGTATTACGTAGTTTCTTTAAGTCTGGAAGCGAGTGCATTCACCTGGCCTGCCAGCGAGGAATCGTAAATCATATCGTAGGCCTTCATCTTTAGCCCTGCAATAAGGGTCTTGTCAACGGTGGTATTAATTTTCACTTTTTTTGCAATATGTGATTCGAGAGTTTCCTGAAAGAGTTTTATATCGTCCATGTTGAGTGGATAGGCAGTAACAAGTTCTATGGCTACGGTTTCATCCTTTCCTTTTATTTTCGTAATATCAGAAACAATTCCTCCGTTCCCCTTCATAAACTTTCTCACTATTGCCTTATGAATCTCTTCATCTGCGATATCCTCTAAAAGGTTTGATGCAAAGATTGAGGCAATCTCAAGGGTTTTGTTTTTCAACCCCGCTTCCACCCTCCTTTTTTCAGCATCAAACAAGGCCCTTTCTTTTTCGATTATCTTCGCGGCATCTTGCTCAGCCTCATGCAGTAACTTATTTCTGTCTTTAAGAGATTCATCCCGCGTCTGTTCGAGCATCTGACTTTGAAGGTCCTTTACCTTTTTCATCTCTTCCTCATGCTTTTCCTTAAGCTCTTGCGCCTCTTTTTTTGTCTTTTCAGCATCCTCGACAGTTTTTGCTATAAGCCCCCGCCGCTTTTCGATGATTTCCCGTATAGGCTTATATAATATTCGCTTCAGGATAAACAGCAAAACAACAAAGTTTATGATCTGAAATAGCAGTGTCCAGATATTGAATTTCATTTTACAATATACCCGATAAGAGGATTTGCAAAAAGGACGATTAGTGCAATGACAAATGCATAGATGGCAATGGACTCAATCAGGGCCATTCCAACAAAAAGGGCTCTCATAATCTTATCTGACGCCTCGGGTTGTCTCGCTATTGCGTCAAGCGCCTCGGTAAGCGCCTTTCCCAATGCCTTTGCAGGACCATATCCACCAATAGCCATGACAAGCGCTGCGGCTATTATAGAAACAGAAATAACTACGGTTTTAGCATCCATATCAAGCCTCCTTTTCAGATGTTGTTCTCATACCGCCGGCAATAAACACCAGTGTTAAAACTCCAAATATATATGCCTGTATAAGGGCAATAATAATGTGTAATAAACTAAACGGGATCGGCACCAGTAGCCCGACTATCCCGAGAAGTATAATGGCAATCATATCGCCGCTTAACATGTTTCCAAAGAGCCGAACGGCAAGCGCTACCGTCCTTGTGACCTCTGCTATAAGATGGAAAGGAAGCAATATCCACGTTGGCTCTTTATAGTGCATAAGATATCCTCTCAGCCCTTGCGTTGCTATACCAACGACGTGGGTCATGGAAAAAGATATTAAGGCAAATGCGAATGTTGTATTGAGGTCAGCGGTAGGGGTTTTCAACCCCGGTATTAAACCGGCCAGATTAGAGAAACCGATCAGGAACCATAGGGTGCCCAGCACAGGAACAACTAACCATGGATCCAACGGCAGAATATCCTTTATCGTTTTTTCAATTGCCTCAAAGATCGCTTCCAAAATCTCCTGGAAAAAAGACGGCTTTACGGAGAGTTTCCTTGTTGAAAGATAGCAAATTGCTATGATAGCCGCCATGACTATCCATGTGGTAATAACGGTGTCCGTGATCTGGACGGGGCCAATTGAAAAAATCGTTTCAGGGAAAATATTAAATATTTTCATTGCTGAGATTTTCTGATGAACAGATACCAGACATTATAAATACCAACGGCTATGCCGATGATGATAAGTGTTATCGTCCATGAAATACCTTCTCCGTGCGTCTTTTTATCCAGATACCTTCCAAGATAAGCGCCTCCGATTATCGGGATAACAAAAACCCATCCCCCGACGCCAAGGAGATTGGCGTAGCGCCAGAAATCAGATTTCTCTTTTCGCGCGTTCATCAGTTCTTTTGCAGATTTCCCGATATCCCTGGAGAATTTCTTGTTTTCCATTAAGTCCTTCCTTTAACCAATTTTATCGTCTTTTCCATAAAGGACCTTTCGATTCCTTCAAACATCTCACGAAAAGCCATCTCAGATTTGTCCCTTTTTGCAAGGGTGTTATCAATGATTTCCGCAAGCTTTTCAGCATCGTCGCTTTCAAATACCTCTTTTGACGTTATCGTCACCGTTCCTTCTCTCACGCTCAATAGTCCTTCGTCAATTGCAAGGAAAATTTCCTTGCCGTTACTATCGGTATAATAAACCAGGGAAGGCGCCAGGACTGTCAGGAAATTCGCGTGGCCCTTTAAAATACCAAAAAACCCTGTCTCGTCTTTCAATCTGATATAGGTTATATCTTTTTTCACGATCTTTGCAGGAGTAACGATATTTAATGGAAAGGATGCGTTGTTCACTTTATCTCTCCCATATCGCCGATCATAAAAAATGCATTCTCCGATGTATCATCCATTTTCCCTGAAAGTATCATCTCGCAACCATCGAGGGTCTTGCTGAGCGGCACGTGCTTCCCTTTCCTGCCCGTAAATTCTTCGGTGAGAAAAAAAGGCTGCGTAAGGAACATCTCAAGTCTCCTGGCCCTCTTTACAATAAGTCTGTCAGCCGGAGAAAGCTCTTCGATACCCAGCATAGCAATAATATCAAGGAGTTCTTTATACCTCGAAAGATGCTCTTTTGCCTTTCTTGAGATTTCATAGTGCCTTTCTCCGGCATCTTCAGGGCTAAGGAATTTTGAAGTTGAAAGCAGGGGGTCGATAGCCGGGTAAAGCCCTTTTGATGCTATTTCACGGGAAAGAACGACTGTTGTGTCGAGATGGGGAAAGACATTTGCGACGGCCGGGTCTGTTATATCATCTGCCGGCACATATATTGCCTGCACAGAAGTGATCGAACCCTTTTGTGTTGATACGATTCTCTCCTCCACTTCAGCAATCTCAGAAAGGAGGGTCGGCTGGTAACCTACCCGTGAGGAAAGTCTTCCCAAAAGGACAGAAACCTCGTTCCCTGCCTGAACAAACCGATAGATATTATCCATTAAGAAAAGGATATCGCTTCCCATTTCATCCCTGAAGAATTCCGCCAGGGCAATTGCCGTTAACGGGGTTCTAAACCGTATCCCCGGAGATTCGCACATCTGGCCAAATACGAGTATTGCGTTACTTATGATATCCTGCCTTTCCATCTCCCTCCAGAGTTCGTGACCCTCCCGCATCCTTTCTCCGACACCGCAAAATATGGATGTTCCAGAATAAACCTTCGCTATTTTGTAAATGAATTCCATGAGCAATACGGTCTTTCCTACGCCGGCGCCTCCAAAAAGGCCGATTTTACCACCTCTGGGAAATGGAGAGAGAAGGTCTATGATCTTTATGCCCGTCTCGAGGATGCCTGAAGCGGGTATCTGTTCTTCAAGAACAGGAGACGCCTTATGAATAGGTATCAGATGAGAATTTTCAAGTGGAGGCTTACCGTCTATCGGCTCACCAAAGACATTGAATGCCCTTCCCAGACAATTCTTACCGGCAGGAATTTTGAGTGAACTGCCTGAAGAGACGACAGTCATGCCCCTTTTCAGACCCTGGGTAAATCCAAGCGCAATAGCTTTTACGCTTGTGCTGCTTATGTGGTCATGGACTTCGAGGATGATATTTGTCTCATCCGTTTTTTTTACCACAAGGGAATCATTGATGTTGGGAAGTCCCTCGCTGAACTCAATCTCAATAACGTCTCCGTGGATAGCAATGATAACACCCTTCATAAATGCAATCGTAACATAAGAACGCTGGTTTTCAAATGTTTTTCTGTCCAGATGAATTGTCGCTGTATCATACATTTCTAAAACGGATATTTTGTCGTAGTTCCCGCTTTGCCAGCCACAAACCGGGAAACAGGAAGGTAAGAGGTTGCCCATTAGAGAGACAAATAGTTTGTGTCTGACCTGATATGATATGATTTTGGGATGGCAAGACCATTTTGCTATGGTATGCAAAGAGGCGAAGAAAAGTATTGATGAAATAAAAAAGAAAAAGGTATAATAAGGCAAATGGCGATGGACTTGTTTTCTCGGGTTGGCGGACTCAGCGGGACTGAAATAGGGGAAATAATGGTGGTAGACTATAGTACCGTGAGTGTGGGGAGAAAGCGATTACGGGAAAGGCTGAGAGGCAACAAGCATCTTTCCCAGATGGTCCAAAGAGTTGAAGTGGATTTATCAACAATAAACAGGCTGTCCGAGAATGTGGCGTCCTGGTTTTCTTTTAAAAAACCATAAAAAATGGGCCAAAACAGTTGCGAAACAGAAGTGCAATGATATAATAAAACTCAATGAAATCTTCACAGCAAAACCACACCAAGCAGTTAAATCTTTTCATTGAGTTGCCCATTTTCCTGAGTAAACCGACCGTATCATTATTTCCCTTACCAGAAGACACCCAAACGAGGAAAATCAATCACATGGCTAAATTTAAGCCGTTCCATGAATTTCAGAAACCACTGATAGGCTTTACTCCCGAAGCGTTTTTAGATTATGTCGAAACGGTAATACCAAGAGACCATCTGTGCAGATTAGTCAAAGAGGTGGTGTTTTCGTTAGATACCGAAGCGATAGAGGCGAACTATTCATTTTTAGGTCAACGCACCTATCATCCGAAATTGCTTTTAAGTGTGCTCTTTTACGGGTATGCAACCGGGGTACGGAGTAGCAGAAAGTTAGAAGAGAGATGTCTGAGCGATCACTTTTATATTTATCTGATGCAGTGCTATACACCGGATCATCGAACAATCAGTGATTTCCGCAAGAATAATCTCAAAGCGATAGAGAAGTATTTTGTGGATATCGTGAGGATATTCAGTAAGTTGGGGTATACCAGTGTAGGAAAGATATACCTGGATGGGACAAAGATCAAAGGCAATGCATCAGCAAAGCGGACGAAAGATCGGGCGGGATTTGAGAAATGGCTCTCAGAGATAGAGGAGGAGATAACCACCATATTAAAGGAAGCAGAAACGATCGACAAGCAAGAAGACGACACCTGCAGAGTGGACCCCGAACAAGAGGCATTACAGAAGAAGTTATCAGACCGTACTTACCTGAAAAAGAAGATCGAAGAGGCGCTGGAGGTAATGAAGGAGGAAGGAAAAGAGAAGATCAATCTCACCGACAGGGACGCCAATCACATGAAATCGGGAGGGAGCAAAGACATACGTCCTGGATACAATTGTCAGGCGGCGGTAACCGAATCAGGGATTATTGTGGCAGGAGACGCAGTAACAGAGGCGAACGATCGGAATCAATTGAAACCGATGATAGAGCAGGCAGAGGGAAACACGCAGGAAAAAGTCAAAGAAATAGCGGCAGATAGTGGATACGGGAGCTATGCAAATTATGAGTATCTGGAGCAAAGAGAAATAGAGGGATATGTGCCGGACAGCAATTTTCAGCAATACAAGTCGGGAGAATACGAAAAAGAGGAGAACCGGTATCACTACAGTAACTTTGCTTATGATGCTGTAAGTGACAGTTACGTATGTCCTGAGGGGAAGCGATTGGTGTACTGGAAGACAAGAACAAATAAGACAGAGAGCCGACAATGGAATCATAAGGTTTACAAGGGGAGGGAGTGTGGTGTATGTCAGAAGCGGTCGCTATGCACGAAGGCAAAGGCGAGGGAACTACTGATAGATATTCGTGAACCTCTTTTACAAAAGATGAGAGAAAAGCTCATATCTGATACGGGGAAACGAAAATATTTTATGCGTCAGTATATCATCGAACCCGTCTTTGGGCATTTGAAATTGAATGTGGGGTATCGAAACTTTCTCTTACGAGGACTGGAAAAAGTCGGTGCGGAGTTTAAACTGATGTGCATCGGATGGAATTTAAAAAAGATGCTGAAATTGGGAATAAGGCTCGCCACAGTATAAGGTAATACAAGGAAAACAAGCCCTCCTTGGGCAGTTTTCATGTACTTTTTCATACGAAAATACAAAACTATGCTTTGGATGGAAAAATCTTAAACGTTTCCTGACTTGTTTATAGATCGCGTTTATTTTATGCATAAATTCTTTTGTCTTTTATTCTCGTTTACTAGT
>WBZY01000413.1_pt2 | contig 24905 bp, 19 predicted proteins | sample 5204191 | NCBI WGS metagenome assembly WBZY01 (sample SAMN12344363, study PRJNA552823) | activated sludge metagenome | biome: Activated sludge suspended growth; feature: Anammox Sidestream; material: Wastewater; isolation source: activated sludge from anammox sidestream of wastewater treatment...
GGAAGAGCCGTGAAGACGACGGGGCGGGGAGCTTGCGACCCGGCCCGTCTTCTTCACGGCATCGGAGCGGCACGGCTTCCGCGCGCCGAAGGCGCGCCCCACCTGATGAGGACGGTTTTGCGCGACCCCTTCAAACTTGAGCACGGCGGGCCAGCATGTCCGGTCAACCCCTGCCACTGCCCATTGTGCCGATCTGCGGGGAGGTGTGGCACAAAGGGGCTCGAGCTTTTGCATCGGTCGGGCTGGGACCGAGGTGAAACATCCGCTATAATTGAGGCCTACCATCTACGAGGTGTATTTGATGCGTCTGGCTGAACGGTGGAAAGGTCTGGTAACGGAGGCTTTCTCTGAACAAGAGTCTCAGCTGGCTTTTCTTGATGAAGAATCTTCTACGCAGGTTCTACGGAACTGGCTTATGGTCTTTGCAAACGCTGTTCCAGAGGAGTTTCTTGGTGACGTCTTGAGCGTGGCCGTGGAGAGTCCCCAAAGCTCAGGGGTATCCACGATTTATGGACAAAGAGCAAGCAGTGCGTTTGTAAGCCTCAAACCCGAATACACCTACATCATCCCGCCGCAACTCGGCCTTTCAGTCGTCAGCATTCATGCTGACGGGTGGATGCCCTCGGAAGGGGCTATTTATGGCCTGAACATGGGAAAATTTGTCGCATTGTCAGGAAAGACATTGGATTGGAGCCTGATCTCTTATCCTTCTTCACTTCGGCGACTCGCACCGCCAATTCTCGCCGTCCCGACCGGAGCAACTCGACCTTGGATGATGGCGGACGTGAATTCGGAAAAGAGAAGGCGCCCCTTTTCTTCAGATGAGGTCTTCGATGCCGAAGAAATTAAGCGCCAAGCGAAATATTACGAGCAGTTATATAGACCCTGTGCAGAGTAGCTTAATGTGCGGGCACTTTGGTTTTTGACTTTAGTTACCAGTTCGAATATCTACCTTCTGAAAGCATGTAGTTGACAATGTCATTCATTAGGTAATTCACTGTAGGGTCTTCGTAGACTCTGTCTGACACCCAGCCCGCCTTGTCTCCGACCCAGGTGGAGACAGCGGGGCCGGCCTCCTTGACCAGATAAGTAGTTCCTACGAGTGCGAGCATCTCCGGGCCTCCGGCGGCGAGCGCAGCGAGTCGAGCAAGCCCTAAACCGGCCAACCAACTCGTAGCCTCGTTTGCTGCTACCGAGGGTCTTTCGCAGGGATCGGCGTTGGCAATCGCGCTTCCGGTTAAGAATAAGCCCAGAAAACCCAGAGAGCGGTAGAAGATATGTGAGTTTGTCCAAGGGCCATCCTTTGTCCACTGGATTTCGATGTGCAGGTGGGCCAAGGACTTGCCTTGGAATTTGTTGAGTAGCCTTCGGGGGAAAGTCCCTCCGGGCAGGCCAGCCTTGTCAGAACGCGTCACTATGTCGTGGGCGCCTTCCAGGGTCGCTAGATTCTTCGCTTGGTTGACAACCTGTTGAGCGCCTGATCTGTTACCGACAGTGGCGTTAATGCCTTCGCCTGCAGCAGAGCGGTCTACGACTTCACGAGCAATCTCGTTCGGAGTCATCATCTCCTCAACCCATGGCTCGACCGAGTTCTTTACGTTCGTGATCAAAGTAGAGATCCAGCCACCCTCTGGGGGAGAAGTTCCCATAGGGTCTATACCATCAATCGGATGGGAACTGTATCCATAAAGGTTGATTCCACGCAACGGATCTCTTGAGAGAAACCGTCCCAACCCGGCTTGGGACGGCTTGGCCTCGCACACCATGAGCAGGTTTTGAGACGGGGCACACATCACTCATGAGTTCGCTTTGCCGTGGGCGCAGCCTTCTTAATCGGTTAGGAGAGAGGGTCAGGATGCCTGCGGCTTGCGGCGGATGCGTTGCACAACCTCGAGGGGCTCGCTCACCATCTCGAGATCGTGACGCTCAAGAAAGGCCTGGCTCTTCTCTCTCACCCTCTTGTTCCAGGCTTCATGGCCGAACCTGGCCCGGATCTCCCCGTCAATGCTGCGGATCACTCTGAGTTCGAAGAGCATCTCGTCGTCGGGATAGTCCTCGCGGGCTTCCCGGAGGATGTCCTCGATTACGTCACTCGGCAGGCCGGATTCGGCAATGGCCTTCTCGATGTCAAACATTCTCATCATCGTCTCCCATGAGGTCCGCAGGGGTCAGGATCCTGATGGTTCGATTATAGCCCATTTGCAGGTTGATGGCCTGCACGCTTGTGCGTGCCCTCTCGCGGACCAGATGCCTGTAGTTCCAGCTGATCAGACTGTCGATCCCTCCCACAGTGGCGATCGCAACGTGGGTGGCGTCATTGCCGCGTCTCGCAGTGAACGCTCCCGCCTGGATGTAGCGCTCGGTGAGTTCCAGGACTTCGGGAAGCTCATCTTCGAGCTCCGGGATTCCAGTCGCCAAGTCGGACAGACGTTGAGCCCTCTGACGGTCAGTGCAGTCGTCGATCTCGCGCAAGACCAGAGCCGAGACGAAGACCTCGTATCGGTCCAGGAGCGTCCAGAAGCGCCGCGTCTGGCGCTGCCGCAGGGGCTGGCGCTCGTCGTGGAAGGCGCTGATGGTGGATGTCTCCAGGTAGAGTCTCTGCCTCATGGCGACTTGGATTCGAATGGGCGGTGTCTCGTCCTGCGCCCGCGCGGATGGCTGCGCCGGTGAGTCCCGGCGATGTCCTCGGTCGAGACCGCCGTGTAACGCTGCGTGGACTCCAGGCGCGCATGCCCCAGAAGCTGCTTCACATGCTCGAGCTGGGCGCCGCCGGCCAGGAGATGAGTGGCGATGGCATGGCGCAGCGAGTGCACTGTCAGCTCCACGCCGGCCGCCTTCCCGTAGTCCGTCACCAGGTTCCAGATCTGGTTGTAGCAAAGCCGCCTCCCGGTCTGGCTGGCGATGAAGAGGGCTCGTTCCCCGCGCCGGGTGCGCAGGAACGGCCGTCCCAGATCGAGGTAGTCCTCGAGCATCTCGGCCAGGTGGGGCAGCACCGGGAGCTTACGGTCCGAGCCGCCCTTGCCGTGCCGCACGGCCAGGCTCTGGTCGGTGCGGTCGTAGTCGGCCAGGTCGAGCATGTGGCACTCGCGGCGTCGGATGCCAGTAGCATAGAACGTGGCCAGCAGAGCGCGATCGCGAAGACCGAGCGGCGTGCTCAGGTCGGGCGCCTCCAGCACGGCCAGCACCTGCTCCGGCGTGGGCCGGCGCAACGGGGGCGCGGTGGGCTTTGGATCCAGCTCCAGGTCGCGAGTCGGGTCGAGCAGCACCAACTGGCGCTCGGTGGCCCAGCGGAAGAAGATGCCCAGTACGCTCAGCATGCGATAGCGGCTCGAATCGGAATACAAGCGGCCCTTGCGCGGGCCGGGCACGGTCAGGAGGCGCTGCCGGAAGGCCTCGACGTGGGCGGGCAGCACCGCGACCGGATCCACCTGCGAGAAGCCCGCAAAGTCGGCCAGAATGTCGAGGTAGATCCGCACGGTCCGGGGCGAGCGTCGGGTAGTCAGGAGGCGGTCTCGGAAGCGCCCGAGCAGCTCGTCCCAGCTCATCGCTTCTGCTCGCGCGGGTGGCAGCGGCGCAACACCCGCCGAAGGTCTGAGACCTCCACGCGGGCATAACGCTGGGTCGTGTCGGCCGAGGCATGCCCGAGCAGCTCCTGGATGTGGCGCAAGCCCGCCCGGTGGCGCAGCATGTGGGCGGCGCAGCAGTGGCGCAGGGTGTGCGGAGTGATACGCTGCTTCAGGCCCGCCCTGCGCACGGTGCGCCGCACGATGTCGATCAGCGAGGCGCGCGCCATCGGGCGGCCCAACGTGCTCAGGAAGAGGCGGCGCTCAGTGTCGGCGGCCAGCTCGGGACGCACCTGGTCGAGATAGCGTCCAAGCCAGAGAGCACACTCGTCGGACAGAGGCAGCAAACGGCCCTGGCCGCGTGGTCGCCCGCCCCGGACCGTCAACTGCTGACGCGCAAGATCCACGTCCTGCACCTGCAGCTCGCACAGCTCCTCGTTGCGCAGGCCCGCGCCATACAAGAGCTCGAGCATGGCCCGGTCGCGAATACCGCGGGACGTGGTCACGTCCGGTGTCTCAAGGAGCCGCACAATCTCAGCCTCGCCCGGCAGATCGAGGGGCAGCGGCTCGCGCACCCGAATTCGCTCCACGCCGGCTCCGGGGTCGTGCGCCAGGTGGTCTTGCCGGTACAAGTAACGCAGGAAGGCCAGCACCGCGCCCAGGCGGCCCTGCTGGGTGCGGGGCGTCAACGGCTGGTCCCCGCCCTTCTGGCGCAGGTAGTAGAGGTGGGTGCGATACTCCTCCACCAGTTCGCGGGTCACCTCGGCCAGCTCGCGGACTCCGCGGCCCAGGCAGAACTCAAAAAACGGCCCCAGCTCGCGGGTGTAGGTGTAGACCGTGCTCTCGGCATAGCTCCGCTGGCGCAGATAGCCGGCGAAGCGCTCTTGCCAGAGCGCCAGGCTCAGCACGAGCTCTCCAGGCGGGGCAGGCGGCGCTCGGTGAACTCGGCCAGGTGCTGCTGGAACGAGCGGCGCAAAACGCGGGGACAAACACCGGGGCCAAGCCCGGCCGCCTTGCCCCACTGCGAGCAGAGCGCCAGCGGAAGAGTCCGTCCGAGCCGCTTGCCGCCGGTCGTCAGAAAGAGGGCCGGCTCGTCCCCTCCGGACGCCAGCTCGGGCCTGGCCCCGTAGAGGTAGCGATCGAGGCGCGCGGCCAGGCGGCTGTCGAGCGCCTGGCCGGCGGCGCCCGGCAGAGAGCGCATGTCAGCGACGTTCAGGGCGGTGGCCTCGGCCGAGCTCACCGGCAAGAAGTAGATCAGCGCAAGAAGCGCCCGGTCGCGCAGGCCCACCGCCGTCTTGGCAGAGGGCGCCTCCAGCAAACAGGTCAGCTCGTCGCGCGTCAGCACGCGCTGGCGGGGCTGCACGGGATGGCTCAGCACCAGATCGGAGGTCGGGTCCTGGACCAACCAGCCCTGGGACATCCCCCAGCGCAGGCAGGCCCGCACCATCGCCAGTGCCTGATAGACGCTGTTGGGCGAATAGAACCGGCCCAGTCGGGAAGGCGCCCAGAGCAGCGCGTTCTGGAACTCCTCCAGGTGCCACGGAGTGAGCCCCAGGATCGCCTCCAGCTTGCGCTCACGGCAGAAACCCAAGAATCGAGCCAGCCAGTTGGACGTCAACTCCAGCGTGCAGGCGGAGACGCCGTCTTTCTCTCGTTGCTCGAGGTAGGCGGCAACCAGGCGGTCAACGGTCACGAATCGGTCCTCCTTCGTCGGGCTCGGGGATGGCAACGGAGCAGCATCTCGCGCAGGTCGGACAGCTCCAGCGGCGTGTATCGATCCGTGGTGCTCGGGCTGGCATGGCCCAGAAGGCGCTGGACGTGCTCCAGGCGGGCGCCCCGGCGCAGCATGTGGGTGGCGCAGCTTCTCCGCAGCATGTGGGGCGTGACGCGCCGGGTCAGGTCCGCCCGGCGCGCCCAGCGGGCCACCAGCTCGGCCAGCTCGCTGCGTCGGAACTCCTGTCCAAGTCGGGTCAGGAACACCCGCGTCTCCTCGGCCGAGCGGGCCAGCACGGGCCTCTCGCGCTGAAGATAGGCAGAAAGAGCGCTCTCGGCAGCCTCGCCCAGTGGCACGAGGCGTTGACGGCCGCCCTTGCCCCGGGTCACCGCGAGGACGTGCCGGCTGAAGTCCAGGTGCTCGAGTCGCAGCTGGGCCAGCTCGCTGTTGCGCAGAGCCGTCCCGTAGAGCGTCTCCAGCACGGCCCGATCGCGCAGGCCGAGCGGCCGAGACGGGTTGGGCGCCTCGAGCAAGCGGAGCACCTCGGACTCGGCCAGGGCGTCCCGCCGGGGCCGGGCCGGCACCGCGGGCAACTCCAGGCTGGCGCCCGGGTCCCACAGCAAAAACCCGCGCCGGGCCAGGAAGCGGGTGAAGCGCTTCAAAGCTTGCAGCCTCGTGCGCTGGGTCGCCGGGTCGAGAGTGCGCCTCCGGTGCTTGCGATAAAACAGCGCGCGCTGGTAGCCCTCGAGATGGGCCCGGCTCAGCCCGGCCACGCTCTCGACGCCGCAAGACTCCACATAACGAAAGAAGGGCTTCAGCTCGGCGGTGTAGGCGGCCACGGTCCGCGGTGAGGCGCCCCGCTGGCCCAGGTACTCGCCGAAGAGCTCTTGCCAGAGCGCCAGCTCGCCGGTCACGCGGGCCGCCTCGCGCGAAGACAAAAGGAGATCCCAACAAGGAAGAGCGTTTCTCTTTCTTGTCTCTTTTCAGCTATGTCATCTGGTCTGTTGGTCATCGTGTAGAACCTCAGGAACGACGGGCCTTTTCGCTCCCCTCTCCTAACCGAACCTGAAACCAGGATCCCGGTCCGGCGTCGTAACTCGTGCACACAACACGCGGTCTTCCCACCGCTGCATGCCCGCAACTTTCAAATATGCGCGTCGCATCGCGCGCGCGGACTTCTCGCAAGGTCGTGCAAGGTATCCGCAAGGTCGCGCAAGGTGGCTGCAAGGTCTTGCAAGGTCACCCCACCAGGCGCTCCAGCTCGTCGGGGGGGGTCAGGCTGGAGAGCGCGGACAGGCCCTCCTCCTCGAGCACCGTGAGCCGGTAGAACATCGTCTTGCCGTTGCACCCGGAGACGATCTGGGCATACTCCATCTCCACCAGCTCGCTCAGCGCCGCCCGCACCGCGTGCTCCATCAGGCTGCTCCGCAGGCGCAGCTCGCGCCGGGTGAAGACGACGTCCTGCGGGGTCTCGCGCGAGCGCTCGCGCACATACTCGCGCGCCAGGACCCAGAGGTCGCGGGCGCTCGGGGTCAGCTCGTGCAGCGTCTGCTCGAGGACCTTCCGGGTCAGGACGTAGGCCTGGCGGTAGTCCTCGAGGTTGGCCAGCACATAGGTGGTGCCGTCCTCGGTCACGCCCTTCTCCCGCTGGTGCTGGTGCAGAAGCGCCAACGCCTCGATGAGGCACAGCATGCGCTCGTTGTCCCGCCGGGTGCGGAGCCACAGCGTCGGGAACCGGATGTGCTGCACATACGGGATGAAGACCGGCAGCCGTTCGAGCAGGCGCTGGGCGTTGTGGTGGCGCCGGCAGATCGCCTCCTGGATCCGCTCGGGATCAAAACGGCTGGGCGGCAGCCTCGACAGGCGCTGTGCGTCCTGGATCCGCCGGGTCTGCTCCTCGGACTCGTCGAGGAAAATCTCGTAGCAGCGCGTCAGGTTCTCGGCGTTCAGGACGACCTGCGTGGTCGTCTCGAGGAAGGCGACAGGGCCCTTCACCTCACGGAAATCGGCCGCCTGCTGGCCCTGCTCGTCCTTCTGAGTCACCAGCTGCGAGATGCGCCGCTTGGATTGCAGCGTGCGGATCTGGTAGTCGGCGCCGGCGCCGCCCTCACGCTCCTCGAGGATGATGAGCTTGTGCTGCAGATCGAGCGTCACCCAGCTCAGCGCGGTCGGGCTGATGCGCGAACAGAAATACACGTCCTCGGGCGGAGTCAGGCGCTCGAGGAGCTCGGCCAGGCTTGATTTGCCCGACCCGCTCTGCGAGCGGATGATCCCCGACAGCGGCTTCTTGAGCATGCGCGAGATGCCGAGCAGATAGACGAGTAGTTTGCCGCTCTCCTCGCCCACGTAGCCGAAGGCCTCCATGTCCTCGAGCAGCCGGTCGAGCAGGTTCGGATGGCGCAGGAACGCGAGCGCCTCCTCGCGCTCGGCTGCGGTCATTTCGCTCGGCTGGTCGGCCTGCGTCGTCGGCTCGCGGCCGGCGTGGGTCCGGGCCCACTCGTCGGCCTGGCCCATCAGGGCCACCAGGTGGCGCTCGGCCTCGATGCGCGACAGTTCAAGAGTGCGGATGAGGTGCTGCACCAGCGTCTGGCGCGAGCGGCTGGACTCGAGATCGACCCGGTCCATATGCAGGCGCTCGCCTCGGCGCACCCGCAGGCGCGCGCGCAAGCGGCCGTCCATCGAGGGCATCATCTTCACCCGGTAGTAGACATCCCCGAGCGTCAGCCCAAACCCATTCTCGATGCACTCGGGGGCCTCGGCCGCGGGGGCTGCGGGTCGCGCTTTCTTGAAGCGGGCTTTCAGCGCCTCGGCGCCCTCGCGCAGGAGCAAGTCGCTGGGGTCCTGGCCAGGGGGCAGCACCAACTGGCCGACGGCCAGGCCGCGCTGGGAGAACGCCGCTCCTAGCCGGGCGGCACCCTCCTGGCCGGCGGCGTCCCCATCCAGGCACAGCACCACCTCGCTCGTTGCAAAACGATCCATCAGGATAGCCAGGTCGGAGGGGAGTTGGCCGCTGCCGAGCAGGCAGGTCACCTCGCGCACGCCGGCCTGCCACAAGGCCAGCGCATCGAAGACGCCCTCGGTCAGGACAATCTTCTTGGAGGCCTGCAGCGCCTGCCAGTTCAGCACGCCGCGCAACGGACCGGCCAGCACCCGGTGCCGGCCCGGACCCTCCGCCTCGTCCAGGCGGCGGCCGTAGAAGCCCACCACGCCGGGGAAGTCAGGATGAGTCAGGGGCACCACCAGGCAGCCGTGAAAATGCTCCTGGCCGCGCTCGTTGAGGATGCCGAGCTGTCGCAGGGCCTCCAGGATCGGCCCGTCCTTCGGCAGCCGGGAACGCAGCGTGCCATCGGCCAGGCCGAACCGGAACGCCTCCCACAGCTCGCGCGAGTCCAGGCCGCGGCCGGCCAGGTACACCTGCCCGCACGGGTTCTCCTTGAAGCGGGCGGCATACAGGTTGGCCACCTGGTCGAGCAGAGCCTCGCGCGCCAGACCGCCGGGCAGGGCGGCGGTCGCCGGTTTGCCGTTCCTGGGCTTCTTGGGCTGCGGCGGATCGCCGGCCAACTGGCGGGCCCGGGCCAGCTGCTCGGGAAAGGTCGCAAGACCTTCCTTCAGCTCGAGGAACTTGTAGACGTCGCCGCCCGCCCGGCAGCCGAAGCACTGCCACAGGTTGGCCTCGGGGTTCACTGAGAGCGAGGGCTTGTCGTCCTCGTGGAACGGGCACAGCCCGAAGAGGTTCTTGCCCTTGGGCTCGAGCGCGATGCCCGCGCCCCGAATGACGGCGGCCAGGTCGAGCCGGGCCTTCAGGTCGTCGACCTCGTCGCGCGACAGGGTCCTCGGGTTGGGGTACGTCATGGCGTCTCCTTGTCCGGCTCGGTCGGGGTCGCGTCTTCCCAGCGCTCGCGCTCGTGAGCCAGGCGGCAGTGCCAGAGCGCCTTGTCGATCAGCAGGCCCTCGTCGCCCTCGAGGCGCAAGCCGCACTGGACCTTCCAGAGGGCCAAGAACGCGCGCTGCAGCTCGTCGAGCGACACGTTCTCGACCGGGATCTTGATGGGCCGCGAGGGCCGGGGATTCATGGGAACCACGGGTCTTGCATCCAGTCGAAGAGGGCCTGACGGTGCCGTTGGTCCCAGCAGCACACGAAGTCAAAGCATCCGCACTTCCAGTGCTCGTACTGGTTCCAGACGCTGAGCTCGAACTGGGCCGCCATCAGAGCGCCCGATCCCGGAGCCGGGCCGCAGGCCCACTCCTCGAGAGCTTTGGCATTCCAGGTGGTCATGAGGCCGCGCAAACTTGGGAACGAGTCGGCCAGCTCGAGCATCCGCTGATCGTTCGGGGTGGGTGTTGGCACAGGTTACCTCCAGGTGTGATTTTGGCAACCAGAGGAAAAACTTACAAAAATCATGTTTAGGTTGTTTTTGCGCTACTATTGAAAGTCCTTCTGAGTTCGTTGAACTTTGTTTCATTGCGTGAGACCAGGCAGGATGCTAGTATTAGAGCCAGGAACAGACACAGGAGCGTGACAGGATGTCGCTGGGAAAGACGATAGCGCGGTATAGGGTGAAGCGAGGGTGGACACAGGCCCAGCTGGCCGATCATCTCGAGATGCACCAGAATCACGTCAACCGCCTCGAGAACGATCGGATGAAGCCGAGACCCGCCACTCTCGAGCGCTTGGCCGAGGTCTTCGGGATCACGATCGAGGATCTGGTCGAGACCGCCCAGGCCGACATGCCTTTGTCCTGGGCCAAGGAAGATCCCGAGCTCGCCGGCCTGGTGCAGCAGATCCCGCTGCTCGACGACGAGCAGAAGAACGCTCTGCGCTCGGTGCTGCGCTCGATGGTCGCCTGTCAGCAGGTGCAACTGATCGCTCGTGGGCGACAGCCCGCCCTGCGCTAACCGGATCGGCCGGACCGCTCCCGGCAGGCTCCCAACCCTCCCGAGCGCTTCGAAACGAACGCGCCAGGCATTGCGCCAGGTCGAGGGCCGCGCGTTTCGAAGTGCAAGGCCGGCGCAGCCGGCCAACCAGCCTCCGCCACGAGAGCCCCCGGGGCTCTGTCCACCCCTTCATGGGACCCTCTATCGCCGCGCAGATCCAGCGGCCATCATGGTTTCCGCTTCGGCCGCGCAGAAGGCCCCTGGAAGCCTCCGTTCTCGCCCGGGAGACCTGGGAGACCCGGTCGGGCCCGGCGGCCGAATTCGGCCCTCTATCCGCCTCTTGCCTGGCGGCTCGCCTGAGCCCCCCCGGTGATCCAGGGGCCGGAGACGGACTGCCCCGGCCCGCTCCTTGCCCGGTCGGACGCCCTCGCCCCGCTTTCTTCCCAGCGCAAGACGCGGGGCCCCGTCAAGACGCCTTCGCCAGCACTTCGCGTCTTGACGTGGACCCGTGGCTTGCGCCACCTCCCGGCGGGGTGAGGGCGGCCGGCAGGAGCGGTCGGGCAGCACGGTCTCCGGCCCCCACCCGGCCGAGGCGGCCCCTGCGCCCAACCACTGCCCGGTGGCGCAGGGGTCGTCGAGGCCGGGTGCCCCGGCGACGAGAAAGGCCCGGCCACGCCCGGGCCGGGGCGCCTCAGCGCGCCAGGCGGGCCACCGAGGCGGCCACCAGCTCGCGACTCGGATGGGTATAGATCTCGGTGGTGGACAGGCGCGCATGCCCAAGCACCGCCTGGCAGACACGCAGGTTGTTGGTGGCTTCCATGAGCCGGGTGCCGAAGGTGTGGCGTAGCGAATGCGGCGTGGCCGGCACATCCAGCCCGGCAGCCTCGCGCAGGGCCTTCACCAGGCGCTGGATGTCGCGCACGCTCAGGCGCCGGTGGAAGCGGTTGACGAAGAGCGGGCACTCGGGAGCCACCCCAAAGCCCCGCGCCGCGTTGAAGCCAAGCAGCACCCGCACGCATTTTCTGGCGGTATCGTTGAGCGGGATCAGCCTGGCCCGGCCACCCTTGCCCAGCTCGGCCGGAAGGTGCAGGGTCTGGCGCGGCTCGCCCCGGTCGGCGACGTGCCGCACGTCAAGACCGGAAAGCTCGCTCACGCGCAAGCCCGTATGCAAAGCAAAGACCAGCAGCGCCCGATCGCGCTGGGCGAAAGGCTGGCCCGGATCGACTGCGCCCACCAGCTGGCGGGCCTCTTCGGCGGTAAGAACGACGTTCATTGGCAAAACCCCCTGAGCATTGTCGTGGAAGGCGCGCACCTTCAACGCGCGCGCTCATCAGTCGGCCGGGCGCGGGGGGTCAAATCGTAACTTCACCGGCCAACCCTGGCCGAAGCGGCCGACCTCGGCGCCCGACGTAAGGTCACTCACCTGGCTGATTTGACGCCCCGTGACCGGTCGGCTACCCTGCGCGACCAATTGAAGGTGCGCGGCGGCATGCATGGAGAGCGCTCGGCCGATGGCCCCCAGCCCGCTTCTGCGCCCCGCTGGGGGCACTGAGGCCGAGCGCCGGTGATGCGGACGAAACCTCCGCCTCGAGAATCCAAGGGCCCCTGCGGGGCCCCACCCGGCCAGGGTAACCAACAAGCCGCGTCGTCAACGGTGTCCTGACGACGCGGCTTGCGAGTGAAGGCCGCCCCCCGACGAGACCCCAAAGAGCCTCCGCGTCCGGTCTACCGCCTACGGTTGAGGTTCCGATGAGCGTGAGTCGCACATGGCCGCCATGTGCGACTCACGCGACGGACGATGTCGGTCGCCCCCGCTTGCGCTAAGGGAACGTTGCACTTTCAGTGTTCTGAGAGACAATCCTAAAACGATTAAGCTAGCAAGAAAATATTCCAGGCACTCACCGTAGCGAAGCCAGATGGCTCCGGTACCCACGGCGCCAACCAACCAAAGCCACGATCCAATCCTAAGCAACGAGAGCTGAAAGTCAACGGCTGGAGCGGAACCAGGTTGCTTGGCGGAATCCCGACAGAACCGATCAGTTTCCATAATACAATTCATAGCTTGTCTGTATGGCTCCACCCACAAAAATCGTTCCTCCGCCGACAATAGAGACCCCTTTAAGAATCGGACCGGGTGCGAGATATCCGCCTGCGCCACCGATGACGAGACCAATGAGCATTGTGGGGACCCCCTGAGATCTATTGACATTCCACTTGTCCTTCAAATCCCTCTCTAGGGCGCGATCTCTTCTCTGTTTGATCGGATGAGGATCGGAGGCCGGGATAGGGATCGGAGGGACCGGCTTAGGCTTAGGACGATTCGACGGGTTTATCGGATCATTCTCCCAGCGGTAGGGAAGGCTCGGAGGTCCATGCGGCTCGAAGGGTAGCTCGGGAAGACTCTGGTCCTCGATAGGGTCTTTGAACGGCTCGGGGCAGGGCTTCCTCTTGCCTGGCGGTATGATGGGCGTGGGAATCGGCTTGTCCTTCCGCCTGCGCTTGAAGTCCAGCGGGCTGTTGTTCCAGTAAGTCGGAACCCCATCAACCACGTCATACCAGTAGGGTCCACCTGGAGCAGTCGTATTGATGCGCGTCGGCTTGAGCCCGTCCAGGTCCACCCAGTTGACCGGATCGTTGGAGCAGTACTCGTAGCGATTCAGGCTCCCCAGCGCGTCCCGGCTCAGAAACCGTCCCAACCCGGCATCATACCAGCGCTGCCGCATCCAGATCAGCCCGGTGGCCTCGTCCGTGCGCACCCCGAGACCGCCCACGTAGCCGTAGCTGAATCCTCCCGAGAAGGCCGAGCTGGAAGCGAGCTGCGCCCCCCACGCGTCGAACTCATAGTGGGCCACCACGGCCCCGCTGGCGTCCGTGATGGCCCGCACCGAGCCGTTGTGTGCGTCGCTGTGCACCTGGTAGACCTGGCCACCCCGCTCGAAGCTATGGATCTGCCCCTGCGGCGCGATGTAGCGGGTCACAACCGAGCCGGTCGTCTCCTTCACCATGGTCCACCCGTCCCACTCGAACGTCGTCGTGACGCCCCCGCTGGTGCGTGTCAGCATGCGGCCCATCGAGCAGTAGGTGTAAGAAACGTCCACGCCACCGGGCCCCTGCACCCGCGTGAGTCGGGGCTCATCCGGGTCCCAGGTGTACGTCCAGGTGTTCGTCCCATCCGACTTGGACGTCATCCTGCCGTTGGCGTCGTAGCTGAACGTCCAGGTGGTGGCCGAGCCGCCCGCCGGTGTCACGATCCGCTTCTTCACCTGGTTGAGGTCGTTGATGCGGTCCCCCGCGCTCCAGCTTGCGTCGTCGCGAACGTCCGTGTCGGTGACGGTGGCCGAGCCGTTCCAGTAGGTCTTCTCGCGCCGCGTCATGTTGCCCCGCGAGTCGAAGGTGTTGACGGTCTCCGACCAGGCGTTGGCCCCGCTGCCGCCGGCGTAGGTCACCCGCAGGCCGCTGAGGTCGGGCGTGGTGGTCTGGCCCGAGTCGGAGCTGAGGAAGGCCCTGCAGCGGAAGTAGCGGCCCACCACGCTGGAATGGAAGCTCTCGCCGGTGGGCGTGGAGTAGTAGGTGCCGGACGTGCCGTCAGGCCCCGTGTAGGTCGGGCTCTCCATGTTGGCCAGGGTGTTGCTTGCGTACACCTGGAATCTCACATCCGTATTCGTGGGTAGAGTCTCGCTCCAGGAGATTTTGTCGTAATCGGTCGCGTCCCTGCCCGAGTCGTAGACGGGGCTGGTCCAGGTGCCGCTGGAGGCATACTCCTTCGTGTCCAGGCGACGGAAGTTCTTGAACCTGACACAGTTGTATGAGCCAAATCGCTGATTCATGAAGAGCGACAGGTAGAGGGTGCTGGCCGTACTCTCCAGGTTGGCGGTGGTGCCGTAGCTCTGGGTGCCGCTGCCGTCCGTGTACTTTGTCTCGATCGAGGTGCCCGTGCGCTTCATCCAGATCTTGGTCGGCGTCCCGCTGACGGCGGTTGAGATGTCTTCCAGCGTGATGAGCGGGCCCTTGTGACGGCTGCGCCACTTGATGGCTCCGCCGATCTTGGCGATGCAGAGGTCCACGTAGACAGTGATTTCATACGAAGTTCCGGGAGTCCTCTCGAACCGCCCGTTTTGCACACGCATGCCGAAGTAGGAGGGGTCGCTGAGCAACTGGAGCTGGTCGAGCTCGACCTCGACTTCGAAGTCCCCCGTCAGAGCAAGTCGATGCTCGACAGCCGCCTCCGCGCCACCACTCCCGGAGCTGGAGACGTAGCGGGCCGGCATGGGGTAGCGTCGATGCGGTCCACCGTCGTCGCGGGCAACTTCGGCGGTCATGCCTCGGGCGAAGGCGAACATCAGACCGTCGTCCTGGCTGACCTCGATGCCCCGCGCCTCGGGCTGGTCGGTCTGGACGGTAATCACGTTGTTGAAGGGGAAGTTACGCTCGGGGAAGGTCGGACGCCAGCGGTCCAGGTTGAGATAGCTGTCGTCAAAGGAATCGTCCCATCTCAAGAGCTGCAGCTTGTTGGCCGTCTCCACCGAGTCGACCCCGCTCAAGAAGCCCGTTTGAAATTCCTCGGATGTGCGATAGCTGAAGCAGTTGAGGCACTCGCGCACGAGCCGCTGGCTCTGGTCGAGGGCATACTCGAAGGTGTCGGCGTTAGCCACGTAGGCGATGCGATTGGAGTTCGCATCGTAGCCGTAGAGCTGCTTGAGGACGTTGTTGGCACCCTTGGAGTAGTCCAGGCTGAGGAGGTGGCCGAGGAAGTCATAGGAGGCCGAGGCGGTGACGCCATTGGGGTATTCGATGGCCGTGCGGCGGCTCTCGCGATCATACGCCATTTCGGTCAACAGGCCCTGGCCATTGACGAACTGCACGAGGCGGTTGCTCTGGTCGTAGCCGCCCGTGGGGACCGACCAGAGGACTTCGCCGTAGCGGTCAGTTCCGTAGCGGGCCGTCCCGTAGCGCCCGGCTGAGGTCGTTCCCAGCGAGAGCAGCGTGCGGTTGCCGTTGGCGTCGAAGGCATGCTCGTGCTTCCAGGACGGGGATGAAGAGCCGGAGCCGGGAGTAAAGGTCTCGCCGATCACGCGGTAGGCCCCGTCGCGGGTGAGACTGGTCGCGTCACCGTTTCTTTCGGTGACTGCAGTCACGTTGCCAACGTCGTCGAGAGTGAAGAGGACGCTCTTGGTAGGGCTGAGGGATTGGTAGCGGATCTCGGTCAACCGCTCGGCGTTATCGTAGAAGAATCCGAAGGTGCGGCCGAGATTGTCCTGATACTCGGTCAGGTTGCCAGCCCCGTTCCAGGTGTACTCCTCAGTGCTGGAGTCGGGATAGGTGACCACCGAGAGCCGGCCCACGTCATCGTAAGAGTAGCTTGTCTCGGCTCCACCAGGCTCCACGAACTTGGACAGTTGCCCCGTCGCGTTGTAATGGAACTGGTAGGTGCCGTTGAGCGAGTCGGTGATCTTGCGCACCCGATCGAGCACATCGTATTCCAGGCGCACCTTGCGGCCCATGGCATCGACGGCCTCGACCAGGCGCCCGAACCGGTCGAGCACGCGCGACCAGCGGGTGCCGTCGGGCAGGTCGACGGTGGTGAGCCGGCCCGAGGGATCATAGAGGTATCCCGTTCCCAGAGCCTGGAGCTCGAGGTCGTCGAAGTTGATGGTGTAACCCGAGCCGTCTCCCTTGGCGATGCGAAAGTGCGCCGTGCGCGATTGCATGGTGCCGGGAGGACTGAACAGCACCGGGCCCATCTCCTGCCAGGTCGCGTTGGTGGTCAGAGTCTTGCTGGCCGAGCACGTGGCCCCGGCATAGTCGGTGAAGACCTCCGGATCGGCGTAGCCATCGCGGTCCACGAACTCGAGCAGCATCTTGGCGTCGAGGTTAATGGCCGCATCGCGGCGCACCCAGGCCTTGGCTCGCAGGGGCATTCCCGGGTGGAGCTCCAGGGGTTGCAGGAAGTAGTAGGTGTAGCTGACCGGAAACGACTTCTGGCCGCTGTGGGCGACGTTGGAGGAGAAGGACGTGAAGGGGTACCACCAGGCGGGAGATTGCTGGCTGTCTTGCTCGAACTTGCTGAACTCCTCGGCGCCCGGGTTGATCAAAAGGTTGGCCAGGCCGCTCGGGTCCACCGAGTCGATGAGATAGGAAGTCCCATTGGGTGTTCCATTTGGGCTCGTCAGAGCGGACAGTCGACCCAGCGCATCGTAAACCATCTTGATCTGCTGCTCGTCATCCGGGTCAGGCAGGTGCACCTTCACCAGTTGATGGGCGGCATCGTGCTCGAAGGTGGTCTCGTTGCCCATCGGGTCGGTAACCGAGAGGAGGTTCCCCCACAGGTCCCAGGTGAACTCGGTGGTGAGCTTGAGCCCGGTGTGGCCGCTGTAGTCGTCGTCCTCGACGACGGTGGCGAGCCGGTTCATGGAGGTGTAGGTCATGGTCGTGCGATTGCCGTTGGCGTCGATGACCTGCTCGAGGTTCCCGCTCGAATCGTAATCCAGGACGGTCTGGTTGCTCAAGGCGTCGGTCACGCTGATCAAGCGGTTCTCGTCGTCGTAGGCCAGCGTGGTGGTGTGGCCCAGCGGGTTCTGGACACTGGTGAGGTTGCCGTTGTTGTCATAGCCGAGCGTGGACTCGGCCAGCAGGGCATCCTTGATCTTGGTGAGGTTCTTGTGGGTGTCGGTGTAGTCGAGCTCGCTCACCTTGGAGCGGGCGTCGGTGACCTTCTTCAAACGGCCCTTGCGCGCGTCGGTGTAGTACTCCATTGTGGTGGTGTTGCCCAGACCGTCCTTGACCTCGGTCAGGTTTCCCGAGGAGTAGGCCATGGTCAGGTAGCGCTGCGGATTGAACGTCGGGCGATTGGTGGGGTCGTTGGCCGGGTCGTAGTCCAGGTCGGTGTCGAAGGCCAGCGCCGAGATGCGGGGCTGGGCGAGAATGCCCTCTACCTTGACCGTAACGGGAGTGCTGCTGTTGCCCCGCACGCCGAAGGTGGTCCACACGCCGACCGCATTGTTCAATACCTGGAAAGAGCGGGTTCCGTCCAGGTCGGTCACGGTGAGCTTGATGTCCCGACCGCACATGTTGTAACGCTTCAAGACCAGCTCCAGCCCGGTGTTTGGATAGCCCATGAGGTCGCCTTCGTGGCTGTAGAGGGAGAGGAGGAACGAGCGCGCACCCGTCAGGTTCACCTTGAACGTGAAGTCCTTGTCGCCGGACGAGCCGCTCGGCTGCCAGAAGCCGGACATCTTCTCGCGAGATCCGGGAGCCAGCGGAATGCACGGGTCGCTGACGTTGACGTAGGTGCTGGAACGGTCGTTGGCCCGGGTCATGGTGTCCAGCGAATCCTGGGTCACGCTGCTCACGTAGGAGGGCAAGGAGCTACGGTCGCCGCTGGTGTCGTCGAAGGCGCAAAGAAGCCAGCCGTCCTTGCCGAAGTGCTCGGCCCAGTTCCCCTGGATGCCATAGTGGGCGATGCCAGGGCTGATGGAGGTGACCTGCTTGTCGCTGTTATAGGTCATGGCCGTCATCAAGCCGTTGGGGTCCACGGTGGAGATGAGGTTGCCGTCCTCGTCATAGGCCATGCTCAGCATCGAGTTCTGGGCACAGTCCTCCATGTAGGCCCGATCAGTGGTGTTGGGAGCGTTGGAGGGTGGGTAGCCGCTGCTCTGGTAGATGAGTTGGCCGCCGGAACTCCACATGCAACGCGTGTGACGCCCCAGAGGGTCGATGATGCGCCAGACGTTGCCGGACTCGTCGAAGCGCACCACCCACTCGCTCACCTTGGTCCCGTCATCAAAGAGCTGCACGGTGGTCTGGTCGAGCCTGGTTTGGTACTGGCTCACGCCGCTCGGAGGCGTGGTCGGAGGGGTTTCGGAGTTGTATTTGCGACCGGTCTTCTCGATCACCGTATCGTAGACGTAGTTGACGTAGGTCGAGCCGGTCGGATGCTCGTGGTCGCGCAGCTTCTCCACCTGGTCGGTTCCGGTCTTGTACTCGATGTGCAGGTCCTTGCTGCGCGGGTCGGTTCGCTTGGTGATGCGGTGGCTGGAGTCCCAGGCGTAGGTCATGCTGCAGCCGGCCGGGCCGGTGATCTGAGTCAGATGGGCGTTGCTGTCGACCGTCAGGCTGGTGGATTTGCTGCGCGGGTCGGTAACCGTGGTCAGGCGCCCGGTCGTGGCATGATAGCTCAGAGTGATGGTGCGCGAGGTTGGCTCGGTGATGGTGGTGAGCTGGCCGGACCCGTTGTAGGTCAAAGTCGTCGCATTCTGGTGCTTGTCCTCGATCTTCTCGAGCCGGCGCAGAGTGCCCCCTCCCGAGAATGACTTGAACGTGAGCTTTGTGCCTTCCAGGAACTCGAGGCGCCATTCGCTGTTGCCGGTGTCCTCGACCAGGGTGGCCGACAGGGTGGCTCCATCGGACTGGCTCCAGGTCGAGCCGCTCTTGGTGTAGGCGTAAGTGACTCCGCTGGCGTCGGTGAAGACGGCGCTGGTCGAGGTCGTGATGTCGAGGCCCATCATGTAGTTGTGCCGCCAGCGATGGCCGAGCTCGGTCGTGACAACGCTGTTCTGCGTGCGGTAGTGGAGCACGAAGTCAAGGGGCTTGCCGAGGGTAGGGACGCTGACCAGAGTCACCCGCAGATCCAGCAGGCCACTCTGCAGCCTCAGATAGGCTCCCTCGCGGCAGGTGCTCGCGATGGATTGGAAGCCGTTCAGGCCAATGGCTCCCGGGAACGGATTTTGCTTCAGATTGCGCATTCTGGGTCACCTCCGAGGATACTTGCGATGATGCCGTTGACGACACACACCTTGCACTGATAGGGCTTGCCGGGTTGAGTTTGTTGAGCGTTGTGACCGGGATAGGTCATCGAGGTGTAGGCCCCCCCATCGCCCATCCCGCCGTGACCCCAGCGCAGCACGTAAGTCACGTAGGCGTGGAGCGGGACGCCGTTCCAGCTTCCCAAGTAGCTTCGGTCGGAGTAGTTTCCTCCGGGTTGGGAGTCGGGGATCTTGGACTCGCCCAGGATATGCACCAGACCTGCCGCCTCTAGCGCCTGTCTCTGGCGCTCGAGAGCGCCCTGGAGTCTTTCCACGGCCTTGGGGTCGAATCGTTGCCGAAGAACCTGTGAAATAGGAACCATCAGATATTCACCTCTCCTGCGAAGATTTTCTGATTGTCAGACCCAACCGGACTTTCAAAGCCGAGCACTCGCTCGAGAAGTCGGCTCTGAGCCAGCTCGCGATAGATGCGGTAAGCGGCCCGAGCGTGGGCTCGCATGGGGATGCAGTAGCCGCTGTAGGTTGCCGTCAACTCCAGGCCACGCTGCAGGGCCACCAGCCGGCAACCCCCGCCGCACACCGGGCGAGCCGGGCAGTTGTCGCAGTCGGGGGCCATCTGGCTAGAGTGAAGCTCGACAAAGCGCTGGCGCCCGTCCAACTCGGGTTGATCGAGGGTGCCAAGCCAATCCTGGCGTCGATAGAGGAAGCGGTGACAGGGCAGCACGTTGCCGTCGGGGTCCACGGCCATCAGGCTGTGACCGACCGGGCAGGGTCGAGCGGGGCGTTGACCCCCGAGATGGGCCCACTCCCACTGCCGGACCAGCAGCCAGGTCAGCTCCAGCGGGGGCAGCTCACCCGCGCGACAGCGCTCGAGGAACCAGTCCGCCAGACGATCATACTCCCGGTCGATGGCCGCCTCGAAGCCCTCCCAGTTGGAGTCCACTACCGGGCACAAACTGATCGAGGGAGCCCCCAAGGAGAGCAGATACTCCACCCGCTCCACCAGGCGCAGAGCCGTAGGATGGAAGGTGGTGCGCAGCATCAGGCGACCCTGGGAGGCCTCCAGGAAGCGGGGGAGATTGCTCACCACCAGGTCATGAGAGGAGCGGCCGGAAAGGAAGGGCCGGTCCTCTCCCGTGATGCTCGGGCCACCGTCCAGGCTGTAGAGCACGGCCATCTCGAACTCGCGAATGAGGGCGGCGATGCGCTCGCTGAACAGGGTGCCGTTGGTGGTGACCGAGAAGTCGACCCGACGGCCGGAGCGAGCTGCCTGCTCGCTGGTGCGCCGCAGAATCTCCTCCATGCGGTCCACCTCAAGCAACGGCTCGCCCCCGAAGAAGTTGATTTGAAGGTCGCGTTCGGAGCCAGAGACCTGCGGACCGAGGAAGAAGTCGACCGTCTTGCGGGCCACCTCCGCGCTCATGCTGCGCTTCTTCTTAGCCACGAAGCAGTAGCTGCAGCGCAGGTTGCAGTCCTCGGTCAGGTAGACCATCAAGGTCCGAACGGGGTTTGGTGTCACAGGTTGCAGCACGGGGAGGCTCATGCGCACGGCGCAGTCTCCTTTCGGGCGGCGTCGAGGGCATTGCGCAGCGCCTCCACGGCCAGGACGGTGCAGAAGGTGCGCTTGGGCGGAAGGCCGCCCAGCCGCTCCACCAGTTGAAGGGGGGTGATGGAGCGTGCCTCGTCCACGGTGAGCCCCTCCACCCACTCGGCCAGGCAACTGCCCGAGGCGATGGCGGGAACACAGCCGTAGGTCCGGAATCGGGCTGCCTGGATGACCTCCCCCTCGAGCCGGATGCTGAGCTGGAGGAAACGACCGGCTTCTCTGGACCCGGCCAGGCCAAGGCCCGAGCAGGGCTCGAGATCGCCCACGTTGCGGGGGTTGTGGAAGTGGTCCATTACAACGGTTGAGAACACGCGAATCGAGTCTCCAATCTTGAGTGTTGGAAAGGATGGAGTGGCATCAGAGCGGTTCCTCCCGAAGCTCCAGGAAGGTCCCGGTGCCCAGCGTGAGGTTGGCGGGAGCGGAGTGGTAGACGAGAAGCGAGAGCTCCATGCCCTCCGGCAAGCGGATCAGGCGGCTCAGGCCCTGGTGGGTGTCCACGGTCTGGGCCGAGAGCCCGCTGACGCCGCAGGCTCCGTAGGCGTAGCCCTGGGGCCACTCCTCGGTCACGGTGGCCAGCTTGACCACCCGGTCGCTGGGCGGACCCGCGGCCCAGCGCCAGACCACGCCGAAGTCGACGCGGTACTGAGCCGTCTTGGGAACGCGGACCTTGAAAGCGTCCAGGTCCGGGTTGTGGGCCTGGTGGGTGTCGTACTCCTCAGAGGAGTTGGTCCTGGTCCACCAGATGGGGGCCCACTCGCCGGGGGCGACTTGAACCGACTCGTTGCTGAGGCGGAGCATCGTGTGAACTCGCATCAGGCCCCCAGAAACTCGGCGGAAATGTGGCACAGCTCATCCACCATGTCGATACCGATGCCACTGTTTTGCCATCCCTGGAACGAATAGCGTTGACCCGCCACCAGGTAGACGATTTGCGAGAATCCTACGGTGGTGTGCGCGGAGCCGGAAATGGACAGTCGTGCGTCATAGACAAGTGGACCGGCATCTGTCTCACTATAGAGCCGGGCCGACCGGGATCCGGTAGCATGGGGCTCAAAAGTAATATGGCAGGACACACGCCAAGCTCCCGTCATTCCAGTAGGGATAACAAAATCGCCGGCATAAGGCGGCCCGGCACCGTCATCGTCAAAGGTGAACATCCCATCAGAGTCAAAAATGACCGTGCAATCATCGTCCACTTGACCAACCTTGACGAATGTTGACGACGCGATCTCTCGGACGGTCGTCAGTCGAGCCGCAAACCCTACTCTCGTATCCGCCTTTTGTTGGACGCGGGTCCTCCAGGCGGCCGACGTAGCCCCAGTTGCCAGGAGAGCATCGCCGGTTGCTCGACCAGTGATGTCGAGGAGGTTCAGTTCGGAGGTCGAGAGCGTTGCGCCGTCGAGAATGTTCAGTTCCCCGGCGTCCGCCGTAACAGCCGTGCCGCCGATCTTGAGCTTGCCTGCCCCGCCGAGGATGTCCACATTCCCGGAAGAATCGATCTCGACGCGCTTGGCATTGCCCTGGACCAGGAATAGGCTCGGTGTCCCCGCGTTGGCCGCCGACGACTCCAAGATCATCCCGCCGGAACGGTCGCTCTGGGTAGTATTGCCTTCGGCGGAGAGTTTTAGAATCAGCCCCAGACGCCGAAGGACCGCTGAACTGTCGTGACCGCTGTGGCGAATCACTACGAGTTCCTCGTAGGTGCCGTTGCCAGTGCCGGTGAGCAACTCCGCGTGTGGCTGGACGCTGGCGAACATGCCGACCCCGGCAATGATTGTTAGCGGGTCGGCGTTTGCCCCGGACTTGAAGCCCCCGGAAGTGCGGAGGAAAGAGGAGCTGAGGGCCATCCGGGTGCCGTTGTTCAAGAGCCATTGCTGCAGATCCGTGTCCTCGTCTACGACATAGACGCTCCGCAGTGTCCCGCCGGCCATAAGTTGCAGGTAGAGCTTGCCAGCCTCGGAGCCATCAGTGATGACGCGTTGCTCTACGGCCAGACGAGCCCAGATCTGGGAGTTAGCGGCGTCATCGAAGAGATAGACATCGACCATAGGATAGATTGCGCTAATCGCAGCCGCAGCATTCGATACGACGGCGAAAGTGACCAGGCCGCTGGTTGCTTGAGGACGCGTGACGAACGCCCCACGCGTGTCAATCTGGGCAACCTGGACCGGAGTGCCGCCGGCATCACGATAAAAGCGGATGAAAGCAGCCCCGTTCGCCCCGGCTACGTGATCGTGGTAGAGGTCCAGAAGTTGAGCCGTGCCGCCACCATTGTCCTGGCGCAACACGGCCACCGGGTTGGTGGCGTGGTTGCCCTTCGCGTCCAGGCAGATCGGCGTGGCCACCCCGGAGGCCGCGATCAACTTGAGCAGGAACGGGATCACGTCGCTCACCGAGAAGTTCGCTCCGAGGGCCGACTGGAATGCCACACCCGGGCCGGAAGCGGAGTGGTCCGCCCCCAAGCCGCCGCGGGCCACCTGCAGCGTCCCGCTGGCGATGTCTCCGGCCGCGTGGGTGTGGTTGGCGACGGCGATGAGCTGGAAGACATCCAGGTCGGCGTCATAGATGAGCACGGCGATGGCATCGGCGGGGAGGTCTCCGGCCTGCAGGCTCTGTCCGATCTTCTTGATGGGCTTGGCCGCAGTTGCGTTGACACTGAGAGTCGCCGGTTTGGTGTTGGCTACCGCAGGGAGCTTGAGGTGCACGATGAGGCCGGCAGCCAGGGTGACGCTGTAAGCTGGCGTGGCTCCGGCGTTGACCGTGACCGAGTAGTCGTCGGTGCTGGTGCCGGTCGGGTTGCCGGCCTCTCCATAGTAGGTCGCTCCGTTCTCGAGGTTGTTGACCGGAGCGTTGAACGCCTCGACATGGGTGTCTTGAATCAGGTCTCCCGGGTCGTAGTTTCCAAAGGTGGTGGACATCTTGTTTCTCCTTTCCTTTCTTGGGGCGGTCTTACCGAATTGCTCCGCAGCGTGGTTTGGTGGCCCCGGTGGTGGGCTGCGAGTCTCGGCGGGGTTGGATTACCGAGCCTCGAAGCCCACCGGGTGTCAGTGCCTCCGGGGCCGGCCGCCCCGACCCGGGATGCTGCGATGGACCTTGTGTTGTGGCGCGAGTCTCAGCCGTTGACCACCTCCCTTTCCTGGCAGCCTGGCCGGCCGGGGCCGGCGTCACTCCTGAAATGTCCTCTCATAAAGCTAGGGGTCACTGAGGGCCCAAAAGTGGCTAAAATCGCAGAAATATTTTTGGAGGGGACGGAACGCTCACTCATGGGCCACGTCCAGACTCACCGTGCGGGCCTTGACCTGGCTGCCGTTGACCCAGACGAACATCTGCCCCCGCGGCTCGATCCGCACGCGGACGTCCAGGCCGGCCTGCTCGACGCCGTCGGCAAAGCCACGGGCATGATTGTCGTGCAGGAAGAGCTTGCTGCGGTGCAGCGCCTGGTGCTGCCTGGGAGCCGGCGGCCGGGGCCGGGCGGGCCGTGGCCAGATCAGGTCGGCCACCTGGCGGTCGGTGAGGAACTCTCCCTCTCGCTGGGTGCGGGCCGAGAGCAGGCCGAAGTGGAGGTGGGGCACGCGGTTGCCGATGCCGGTCCAACCGATCAGCTCGCCGGAGCGAACGCGTCGGGGTGGACCGCCGTCGGGCACGTCGTGGGCCACTCGGGTGAGGTGGGTGTACCAGGCAAAGCGAATCGTGAGGCCGTGGGCCTCAAAGGGGCGGTCGAGGCGCAGCAGGATGCTGTGGGGGCCCTGCAAGCCGGGGATGTCGGGGTTGGTGTCCTCGAACCAGGGGGTGTGGCCGGGCTCGCTGTAGACCAGCTCGCCGTCCGCGCAGGCGATGCAGGGGGTGCCGGGGGGGACCAGGATGTCCAGGCCGGAGTCGGCCGGGTAGCCCCCGTCGTTCTTGTCGCGGGTGGAGCCGGGGATGGGGCTCAAGATCATGGCTCCTCCCTCCGGGCCCGGCGCCGCCCGGGAGTCCTGGACGTGAGCACGCGCGTCAGCTTGCGCAGGGGCGTGGTGTCGACTCCCAGGCGGCGCAGCACCTTCTCGGCGTTGGAGAGCACCGAGAGCGCCTCGGTGAGGATGAGGAAGCCCTCCAGGCCGGTTGCGAGGAGAACCCCGACGGGCAGGAGCCCGAGCGCGTCGGAGCGGCGGAAGAGCCAGGCCGCAGACAACAGGCTGAAGTAGACGGCGCCCTTCACGCAGGCGTAGGAGAGACGCTTGCAGCGGAAGGTGCCGGTGAGCAGGGCGTTGCTCATGCCGAGCAACGTGTCGAGCAAGAACAGGCCGAAGACGACTTCGAGCAAACCCCGGTCGAGAGGACCGACGCAGGCCTCGGCCACGGCCACCAGCCAGGCCCCGAACCACTTGAGCTGGGGTTGGGCCAGC
>WBZY01000639.1_pt1 | contig 24860 bp, 21 predicted proteins | sample 5204191 | NCBI WGS metagenome assembly WBZY01 (sample SAMN12344363, study PRJNA552823) | activated sludge metagenome | biome: Activated sludge suspended growth; feature: Anammox Sidestream; material: Wastewater; isolation source: activated sludge from anammox sidestream of wastewater treatment...
GTCGAATTGCGAAATAGAATATTAAAAGGAATATCTGAAATTAATGAAGCCCCCGTTATTCATCGCTGGAAAAAATTCGATCTACTAACATAGTATTTGTCAATGTTTTTGTGAAACGTTATACTAGGTAAGCGCTTCAGGATTTACACAATTCGGAGGTTTCTGTCTGTTTAGCACGGCACTGATATTTTCTGCGGCCATGAGAGACATTTTCGTTCTGGTTTCCACCGTGGCACTGCCCAGATGTGGTGCGAGGACGACGTTGTCCAGTTCTGCAAGTCCTGGCTTTAATTTCGGTTCCTCCTCATAGACGTCAAGCCCTGCCCCTGCAATCTGCCTATTCCGTAAAGCTTGTACCAAGGCATCTTCATCGATTATGGCGCCCCGTCCGGTATTTATAAGATACGCCGTTCTTTTCATCGTTGAGAATTCCTGTGAACCTATCAAGTGTCTGGTTTTCTCAGAAAGCGGGGTATGGATAGAAATAAAATCCGACTCTTTGAGTAATGTTTCTAAATCTACCCTTTTAGCGCCAAGCATCTCTTCCAAGACAGTATTTCTCCTGCTTTGCGTGGTATAAAGAACCTTCATACACCATCCCCGCGATCGCATTGCCATGGCCGTTCCAATCCTGCCTGCGCCAATAATACCCAGGGTCTTTCCCACGAGGTCACCTCCAAGCAGCATCATGGGCGCCCAACCGGTAAATTGACCTGCACGGGTAAGCTTATCTCCCTCCACAATCCTCCGGGTTACGGAAAAAAGCAACGCCCAGGCCATATCGGCGGTGCTGTCCGCCAATACACCGGGTGTATTCGTTACAACGATGCCCCTGACAGTGGCAGCCTTGACATCAATATTGTCGTATCCCACGGCATAATTGGCCACAATTTTCAGATTTGTTGCCTCTTGCATCAAGCGTGCATCGACCCTGTCTGAAAGCATCGTGATGATCGCATCCCTGCCCCTTACCTCCTTCAGCATCTCGTCATAGGTCAGTGGCCGGTCGTGCGGATTTACTTCCACCTTTTGACAAGCCTTTTTGAGAACATTCACGCCCTCGTCAGGAATCTGTCTCGTGATATATACATTCAATGGCATCATTATTTCCCTTTTCGATCTATAGTATTACTCCATAAAAACTTCTTTTTTCTGTAATGTTTTCTTTGTGATCTTTGTATAAAACTTTGCGTTCTTTGTGGTTGAACTTTTTTGGTTGCGACTGTGCTGCGTTATAATATTACTGTGTAAAAGCTTCTTTTTTTTGTAAGTTTTTTCACAAACCCCTTTCAGGAGGTACCGTTTTTTATGAGTGAAAGATTGCTTCGCTTCGCTCGCAATGACAACGTGCAGTGTATCATCAAAGTGCATGGTCGCTGTCATTGCGAGGGGCCTTTTCCGAAGCAATCTCCCCGCTTTCACAATGGAGAATTGGTTGCGGCCTTGCTGCGCTATGCATTTTAAAATATCCGCCGCGCGTACGGTTTACTTCGGGCTATAACATCTTTCTTAACAAGGTGCGCCTTTCATGCTCCAAGTGCTTTTCCGTATTGATGAGTTCTTTCGTTTTATGAGGATTTTTTATCCCACGGAATACATGGCTGGTCTGATTCGCACTTATCGTAAGGGTACCGATTTTCAAACGCTTTTGCATGCCGCCCTGCATGACGGAGATATTATTAATGTCACCGTAGGTTAATTCTCTCAACGCCCTTGAAAAAGGGCCTTTTCGGAACTGAATGCCCCGATGGGTGATGATATATTTGGTTGTGTAAACAGAAAGAATATGATGGAGGGTCAACAGGCTGCTAACAGACAATATGCTCAATCCGGTAATGGTTGTTATGCCAAATTTCCTTAATGCCAAAAAAATGGCAAACGAAAAAACCAAAAATACGAACCAGTGCTGATAGATGCTCGGTTTAAAGGAATGAACAATTTTGGTTTCAGTATCCTTATTGAAAGCGACATCCTTAAGTAAGGCTTGCATATTTGTCACCATATGGTATTGATAGCAGGAAATTCTTATGACCTGCGGACGCTGATATTCTTCATCCGGTTTTTACCGATTATTTGTCAGAAATTTTTAAAAACGGGAAATGCCGTCTGCCTTTGAATTATAGGGAAGGAGAACGGCTGTGTCAAGGCAAATGCAACAGAATTCAACCTGCCGTACCGCAAAGAACCGGACAGGAAAATGCGTCTTCACCAGCCTTTTTCTATCACAACGATCATCATACTCGGGGGGAGGACTTTTACTGTCATAGTTTAATAATTCGAGGACAAAGGCCAGATCAGTTTTATAAGGTGAAAGATCCAACTGCCAAAAAAGGCGAAGCATAGGAGCGTAGCCCAAAAAGCCTTTAAAAAAGCAGTATAGTTGTTATTTTTTGTATAAAATTCAAGGCCTTTTATGATAAGAGTAATAAGCGCAGGATTCATGAGGATGTCATTGGTTCCTGGCGGGCTAAGATTGCCAATGTAATTGATGAGTACACCAATTGCGGTGCTTACCAGCAGAGAAAGGTATTTTTTCCCCTTGACAAGGATGATACAAAAGATGATTAAGGCGTGCGACCCTATCGATTGCATGGTCGCCAAAAAATGCCGGTAAAATTCGTAGGAAGTAACAAAGTATGGTATAAGAAAGATAAGCAATAATACATCATCTCGCTGATCTTTACGGTAAACAAGAAGGTAGAAAGAAATAGGCGCGATAAGCTTGAGCACATCATTGTCACTAAAGTAACCGAGGTCGCCCAAAAAAATACAGGTGATACCGATAACAGTAGACAGGGACACGAGCACCACCTGCCTTGAATTCCAATTAAGAATCCACAGGAAAAAGAGGAAAATCAATAGGGATTTGAATGCGGTGAGACATTCCTTAAGCCAAAATACCTCTCCGTGAATATAAAGCAGGCTTTCAATAAACTGAAGGATAAATTCCATAACGATACGTTGAAATCATAACAGTAAAATTTTTGCTAGTTTATCAGTTATCCGAAAAAGATGAAATGAATTTTATGTGACATTCGGGGAAATCTTTTTACGTGGGAGAGTGGTCGTCTCATCTAAGCCATGTGTCTTGCCTGTTGCAGAGGTATGGTAATACTGAATGTCGTTCCTGCATTTACCGTGCTTTCAACTTGAATGTGTCCATGGTGGAGAAGAACGATATGCTTGACGATAGAAAGTCCCAGCCCCGTCCCGCCCATTTCACGGGATCGGGCAGGATCAACGCGGTAAAATCTCTCAAAAATACGAGGAATGTGTTCCTGGGGAATGCCAATGCCCGTGTCTGATATTTCAAAACGGATGGATGTGCTGACTGGTTCAACCTTCAAGCCGATTTTACCGCCTGATGTCGTGTACTTTACGGCGTTATCAAGCAAATTGGTCAGCAATTGACGGAAAAGATACTCATTCGTTTCTATCAGGGGTATCTGATGGGGTATATCCAGATCAATCGTCTGATTTTTTCTCACACAGAGTTCCTGGTACTGGGCAGAAATATTTTCGATGCAGGGAAGGACGTCCATCAGGGTAAGTTCTGTTTTTAAATCGTGCGAATCGAGTCTGGATAATTCTAAAATATCTTTGATGAGGTTATCAAGCCGCTGTGAATGTTTCATGATAACACGAAGAAATTCTTGTATGTCTTCCTGCCTGAGAGAATCGTTTTCGAGCAAGGTTTCCACATATCCCTTAATAGAAGCCAGCGGAGTTCTCAATTCATGCGATACGTTGGCAACAAAATCTCTGCGGACATTTTCCAGCTTGCGTAATTCGGTAATATCGTGAAATACAAGTAGAACGCCCTGGCTGTTTTTTTCAACCTGCAGGGGGGAAAGATGAATCTGCAATAATTTTTTCCCGGGCGCAGGAATCTCGATTTCGGACGTCCGGGCCGTTTGCGTTTTAATGGTTTCTTTGACCAGATTATGAAGCTTCTCGTTTCTTATCTTTTCCCATAAATAATCTCTGTTCAAAACAACCGCCGACAGGTCAAACATCATTTTTGCCGCATTATTAATCAGCATAATCCTTTCCTGTAAGTCGGTGACAATGACCGCATCATTCATGTTTGCCATAATAGCATTCAGTTTGTTTTTATCGTCCAGGATCACTTGCATCCGGGATTGAAGTTCAACGCCCATGACATTGATCGCATTTGCAAGGGCTCCCATCTCACCCGACGAAGAGATCTCCGCCTTTCGTGCGAAATTACCCCGCGCAAAATTCTTTGCTATTTGAGTAATCTTTACAAGGGAAAAGGTACTGGCCCTGATAAGGACAAAGCCAATAGCCAACGTAATCGCAAGGGCCAGGAGCAGGTAACCGATAACTGTTTTCATATCGGATTCCATCGTTCTGGTAAGCGGATCCAGATAGTACCCTTGTATGATCTTGCTGATAAAATATCCCGTGAGCGCCAGGCAGAAACATAAGAGACCGGCATAGCTGATAAAAATCTTCCAAAAGAGACTGTTCTTCAACATCTGCTATTCCTTAAATTTGTACCCAATCCCCCGGATCGTCGTGATACGATTTGCGTAGGACTTTAATTTTTTTCTCAGGGATGCAATATGGACATCAATCGTCCGGTCAATAACGAAGGTTTCTGATCCTGAAATTGCATCGAGTAATTGATCCCGGGCAAATACCCGTCCCGGCTTACTGGCAAGCTGATGAAGGAGCTTGAATTCTGTCAGAGTCAGTTGAATGGGTTCGTTCTTTACCGTTACCTCATGTTTATACAGATCGATCGTAAGATCACCCATGGTAATATACTCTTGTGCCGCCGAAGCGTTTTTTGTTCGTCTGAGGACTGCCTGTACACGTGCCACGAGTTCCTTCGGACTAAAGGGTTTCGTTATATAATCATCAGCGCCCAGTTTTAAACCCATGGTTATGTCGGACTCATCGCCTTTTGCCGTCAGCATTACAATCGCAGTATGAGCAAGTTCCTGGTCTGCCTTTATCTTTTTGCATACCTCCAGCCCATCAATTCTGGGCAACATGAGGTCTAACAGGACAAGCTCCGGCCTTTCTTTTCTGGTCAGGAACAACGCATCCTCTCCGTTATAGGCACAGAGTACCTTATAGCCGTCCTTTTCTAAGTGATAACGAATTAATTTTAGCAGGTCTTGCTCATCATCCACGATAAGGATTTTTTCTTTTGACATGGGTTTGTCCTGTGGTAACAGTCCCAGAGCGGCTCTGCCGCAACCGAAGCTTTAAAGCCGTCCTTCGATAGTGTATATCTGATTTTCTTAAAGTGGAATCATAACCACTGGTTTGTACACAAAAGAGGAGGACGGCAATGGAGACATTTCTGGAGAGATATGATAGCAAAATCGGTGGGGCAATATCAACCTTTGATCGGATGATATTCAAAGGGCATATCCTGCTGTCGTTTTTTCAAAAGGGCAACAGGCATCATTATTTATTTCGGGAGAAGGTGTTGTTTAAGGATTTTGGTAAGCATACGAAGAAAGTGTCAGGTGAAATTAAGGATAAAGCGAGGGGGCTACCGGACAAAGAGGGATGTCCGTTAATACCGCCGGATTCAAGCAGAATCGGCAGGGAAGACGTTGCGCGGAAAGTACAGGAAGAAGAGGGAATAAAAGAAGGGCTTATTTGTGTCATAACGATGGTAGAGCCATGTGTATCGTTTGATACCAAGGGAACTCCTCCGATTTCAAAAAGGTCGTTGCTGAAAAATAATTCTTCATGAGTTCTTACCCAACCTTCCGTCGCCAACCAATAAATCGCTTGACACTTTTATTCCGGATTCGTTATCATATCTCTTTACGAATTTCATGGAATTTCTCGTTAAGGAAGAAGGTTTGAGTTCACACGTTAAGGTTCGTTTTGCGCCCAGTCCTACGGGCTACCTCCACATCGGGGGGGCACGGACGGCGCTTTTTAACTGGCTTTTTGCACGACATAGCAAGGGTGTTTTTCTTCTACGCATTGAAGATACCGATCAGCAGCGTTCCACCGAAGAGGCCACACAAGCCATCCTCGATAGCATGAAATGGCTCGGATTAGACTGGGATGAAGGCCCCTATTTCCAAAGCCAAAGACTCCCCAGCTATCGGCAATACGCAGAAAAATTGGTGGCGGAAGGGAAGGCGTTTTACGATACCGATGCCGAAGGCCGTAAGGCAATTCGGTTTCAGATGCAGGATGGGATAACAGAGATTAACGACCTTATCCACGGCACGATTACCTTTGATACATCCCTCATTGAGGATTTTGTCATACTCAAGGCCGACGGCTTTCCCACTTACAATTTCGCCTGTGTTGTGGATGATGCCGAGATGGGGATTACTCATATTATCCGGGGAGATGACCACATATCAAATACTCCCAAACAGATAGCCCTCTACCGGGCCTTTGGATTTAAAATGCCGGAATTTGCCCATATCCCCATGATCCTGGGAGAGGACGGGTCGAGATTGAGCAAGCGTCATGGAGCTACCTCCGTCACTGAATATCGCGACAAGGGCTACTTACCACATGCTCTGGTAAATTTCCTTGCCCTGCTGGGGTGGTCGCCCGGAAATGATCAGGAGATCATTTCCATCCCGGAGATGATTGAGAAGTTTACCTTAAAGCGCGCCAACAAGACAAGCGCTCAATTCAACAACACGAAACTGGACTGGATGAACGGACAATATATCAAAAATACCCCGACTGAACGGTTAGCGCCTGAGGTTCGGAAATTTTTTGAAAAATCAGGCGTTGATATGACAAAGATCGCCGATGAATGGTTGTTCAGTTTGGTGGAACTCCATCACGAACGGTTCAAGACCTTTCAGGACTTGCTGAACCAGACACGGTTTTTCTTTGCCGATGCAATCGAGTACGACCAGGCTGCCGTAAATAAATTTCTCCGAAAGGAAGGGGTTGGCGGATTATTAAAAGAGGTGCATTCGGCTATTTCCCAAAGTGATGTCTTTGATAAGAAAACGCTAGAAGATTCCCTCCGTTCTTTAACCGAAAAGCTCGGCGTTGGATTTTCCAAGCTTGCGCAGCCGATGAGGGTGGCAGCCACCGGAAGAAGTGTGAGCGCCGGTATTTTTGAAACGATGGAGCTTTTGGGAAGGGAAAAGACCGCAAAAAGACTCGACTACGCCGTAAAAAGTCTGTGCGAAACACCAGAAACGGTTAGATTTTGATCCGAAAGCAAAGCGCAGATTCCACGCTTTCTCAGATTTTTGTCTATTTCTCTGTACCATCTGTGCAATCTGTTGGTTCCCGTGTTTTGAGTTCCTAAGAGCATTGATAATTATGAATGTAAGGCTCTTTGTCGCGGTTGAAATTACTGAGGAAATTCGGAAAAAATTAGCGGCATTTCAGGATGAGCTGAAAAGGGTGGATGCAGACGCAGGCTGGGTAGCCCCTGAAAATCTCCATATTACGGTAAAATTTATTGGTGTGCTCGACGAAGAAAAAATGGGGGCAGTAACCGCCATAATAAAAGATGCTGTGGCCCATATAAAGCCGTTTGATCTTCAGTTCCGGGGCGTGGGAACTTTTCCAACGGAGAAGAATCCGCGGGTTGTTTTTGCCGATGTCATAGACACAGGCGGGGTTTTGGCAAAAGTCCATGAAAGACTGGATAATCAATTCATGGCATTGAGTGTGAAGCGCGAAGACCGCAAGTTTGATGCGCACCTTACGGTGGGACGCATAAAGACACGCAGGAATGTAAAAAGGCTTCTGGAACACCTGAATTCGTACCAAGGATTTGATTTTGGCTCAGAGCACGTGACGCAAGTGGTTTTAATGAAGAGCGACCTTTTGCCGGACGGGCCTGTGTATACGAAATTACAGAGTGTTGATTTGATTTAACGTTGGTGAATTTCAAGCAATGAGTGCCTTTCTTACCATCCCCTGGTTAATAGTGATTAAGGAGGTTGTAAGTAATTTGTGTGATTACCGAAGGGCTGATTTCATATGAGTGACTTTTGTATGGGTGAATTATGATATCCAAACCGGAAGATGCAGAGAAGGAAAAGCGACAGCAGGCCTTAGAGCGGGCAATCTCGCAAATCGAGAAACAGTACGGAAAAGGGACGATCATGAAACTGGGCGGTCAGACGCGGGTGGACGTCCCTACGATCTCGACCGGCGCGCTGTCTCTTGATATTGCCTTAGGGGTAGGGGGCATTCCGCGGGGTAGGGTTATTGAGATCTTTGGCCCTGAATCTTCAGGGAAAACCACCCTGACGCTTCATATTATTGCGAATGCACAGAAAGAGGGTGGTATGGCAGCCTTCATTGATGCCGAACATGCCCTTGATCCTGATTATGCCAGGAAATTGGGAGTCGATCTGAACAATCTTATGGTTAACCAGCCCGATACCGGAGAACAGGCGCTTGAGATTGCGGAATTGCTGGTGAGGAGCAATGCCGTGGATATTATCGCGATTGATTCGGTCGCGGCCCTTGTTCCCCGCGCCGAAATTGAAGGGGAAATGGGTGATTCACATGTGGGATTACAGGCCCGGCTTATGTCACAGGCATTGCGTAAACTAACAGGGTGCATTGCCAAATCCCACACCAGTGTTATCTTCATTAACCAGATTCGTGAAAAGATCGGGGTTATGTACGGTGGAAATCCTGAAACAACCCCCGGCGGCAGGGCATTAAAATTCTATGCCTCAGTACGTATCGATATCAGAAGAATTGGCGGCATAAAAGACGGTGAGGTAACCATCGGGAACAGGGTGCGCGCGACGATTGCAAAAAACAAGGTAGCTGCGCCTTTCAAGAAGGCAGAGTTCGATATTCTCTACAACACGGGTATATCACGCGCCGGGGACATTATTGACCTTGGTGTCGAGCGCCAAATCATTGAAAAGTCAGGCACCTGGTTTTCTTACGGGGAACTTCGGTTAGGACAAGGCAGAGAAAATTCCCGGCAGTTTATCGATGGAAAACCTGAACTGATGAAAGAGATTGAGCAGGCGATCCTGCAAAAGATAAAGCCAGAAATGGTTTCAGAAAAACCACCCGAAAAAATGAAAATCGAACCTGCTTCCAAAAAGGGTGAAAAATAACAGTTTGGTTTTTGAAAATACCAGCAATGCAGGGGGCGGATTGCAATACGTTCCCCCTTGATGATAAGGACTGCTACTGCCTTATCCCCCCCTCAAGAGGGGAATAAAGAATTCCCCTCCTGGGAGGGGTTCAGGGGTGGGTTAATCTTATTATAAAAGTGCCATAAGGCCTAATTTGCTTGTTATGAAGACAAACGAGATTCGTAATAAATTTCTCAAATTCTTTGAAAAGAAGTCGCATGTCATCTGGCCCAGCGACTCATTGGTGCCCCAGAATGACCCCACGCTCCTTTTTACCGGCGCCGGGATGAATCAGTTTAAAGACATGTTTCTGGGCAAAGGGAATTTAGATTTCAAGAAGGCCACCACCTGCCAGAAGTGCCTCCGAACGGGCGATATTGATAACGTGGGTAAGACGGCTTCCCATCATACCTTTTTCGAGATGCTGGGGAATTTTTCCTTCGGCGATTATTTTAAGACAGAGACGATTGAATGGGCATGGGAATTTCTGACACAGGAATTAAAAATTCCAGAAGAGCGCTTGAGAGTCAGCGTTTATAAAGACGATCAGGAATCATATGAAATCTGGGGAAAAAACATCGGGGTGCCCCCGTCAAAAATTTATCGTTATAGTGAAAAGGACAACTTTTGGCCTGCAAACGCACCGCTCCTGGGCCCTAACGGACCATGCGGTCCCTGTTCTGAAATATTTTTTGACCAGGGTGAAAAGGTCGGCTGCGGGAGAAAAGAATGCGAGCCTGCCTGTGATTGCGGCCGGTTTGTGGAGATATGGAACCTCGTGTTTACCCAATACAACCGCACAGAAGGAGGCAAGCTGGTACCGCTGCCGAATAGAAACGTAGATACGGGCATGGGACTGGAGAGAATGGCGCGTGTCATGCAAGGGGTACAAACCAACTTCGACATTGATATTTTCAGCCCCATTATCAAATCCCTGGAGGAAATTACCCAGATAAAATATAGCGGGAAAGATGGGCATGCCATACTCATGCGCCGGATTGCAGACCATCTGAAGGCGTGCGTGTTTTGTATTTCTGACGGCGTCCTGCCCGGCAACGAGGGTCGTAGCTATGTCGAGCGAAGGCTGTTGCGGCGTGCGATACGGGATGGCACGCAATTAGGCGTAAAAGATTGTTTTTTATACAAGCTGGTGCCGATTGTAAGCAACGTCATGCAGGAATACTACCCCGATATTAAGCAGCGCAGGGAAAATATTGCAAGGATCGTGAAAAGCGAAGAAGAGAAATTCCATGAAACCCTGGAACTGGGGACGGCCAGGCTGAAAGAACTGATGGATGTGTTGCAAAGGAACAAGCAAAAAGTTTTGTCTGGCCAGGAGGCCTTCAAACTATATGATACGTATGGTTTTCCCATGGATATGACGGAATTGATTCTCGAGGAGAAGGGATTTGCGGTAGATAAGGACGGTTTCGAGAATGAGCTAAAAAAACAGCGGTTACAGGCAAGAACGTCATCGCAGATGACAGGCCAGGTCTTTGACACGGGACCTCTGAGCAGGATAAAAGATATTTCGAAAGGCACCGAGTTTCTTGGTTATCAGGAGGATGCCTGTGAAGCGAAGGTAATTGCCCTTATCCAGGGCGATACGCTTGTTGAGGCAGCTGTGGCAGGTGGAGAAATTACGGTTATTTTAGATCGGACGCCTTTTTACGGAGAATCAGGCGGGCAGATTGGCGATACCGGGGTGCTGGAGTCGAATGGAAACCAGGTCAGAATTACCGACACGAAAAAGAATAATGATTTCATCCTCCACGTGGGAAAAGTGACAAAGGGAGAGATCAAAACGGGAGAGGTGATTCGCGCCAAAATCGATATCCAGCGAAGGAACTCCATCCGGAGAAACCATTCAGCAACCCATGTTCTCCATTATGTCTTGCGAAAAGTGATCGGTCAGCATGCAGAACAGTCAGGATCCCTCGTAGCGCCTGACCGGCTCCGTTTTGATTTTCACCATTTTTCCGGGCTGACACAGGAGGAGATCACGCGAATCGAAGATATGGCAAATGAGATAATTCTGACGAATGTGCCGGTGGTGGTAAAGGAATTGCCAATCCAGGAGGCAAGGAATGCCGGTGCGATGGCCTTGTTTGGAGAAAAATATGGCGAGCTGGTCAGAATGGCTGCTATTGGCGATTTCAGCAAAGAACTCTGCGGTGGCACCCATGTTCACTACTCAGGGGAAATCGGATTGTTCAGAATCATCGGTGAGTCGTCTGTTGCTGCCGGGATTCGCCGTATTGAAGCAATGACGGGTATGGCAGCATTAAACCGTGATCGGGACAAGGAAAGGCTCATCAACGAGATGTGTAACGTTCTGAATACAAATGAGGACAAGCTGATTCCAAAGACACAGGACTTGTTAAGTGAATTAAAGAATCTGCAGAAAGAGGTTCATAAGGTCAAACAAAAAGAGATAAGCGGCAAGGTTGACTCTTTTATTGAGCATGCCAAGGAAGTTTCCGGGGTAAAAATTATTGCAAGAAAACTCGATGAAGCAACCGCAGACGATCTGAGAAAAACGGCAGATATGTTAATGAAGTCGGCCAAAGAAATGGCAATTATATTAGGAGCTGCTCAGAACGGGAGAGTAACGATCATTGCCGCTCTAAGCCCAAACCTGGTCAAGTGCGGCTTGCACGCGGGAAACCTCTCAAAGGAAATTGCAAAAGTGGTTGGCGGTGGCGGTGGAGGCAGGCCGGAGATGGCGCAGGCAGGGGGACAATGGCCAGAAAAACTCGATGAGGCGTTGAGTTTTGCCACGGAGCTGTTAAGCAAAAAAATACGTGAGGGCGCGCTCTTGTCTTCAGGATAAGGCGCTAATAAAAAAGGCGTGTTGCGCGATCACGATACACCATCGGCAAGGAATTAAAAGGATTTCCAAGCGTTGAGTTTTTGCTTGACATTAGGTGTGGTTATCTATAAAATTCTCCGTTTGAAATTCTTATGCATCATAGAGTTATCTACGTTTAGCAAAAGGGTGATAAAAGAGGTACGGTACGATAATAAAAAGAAGGTGTTTTGAGATACCAAAAGAAAAAAAGTGCAATTGGTATTCTTTTTGTGTAATCTAGTGTGAAATTTTTTAGAGGTGATACATGCCTAATCCAAAGAGAAGGTTCTCGAATTCAAGAACCCGTAAGAGACGTACACACGACAAGTTGACTCCGCCTGTTATTCCGCTTGCCGAAAATATTGAAAAAGGCGCTGGTGTACGTTCGAAGCGATATATTTGTTCCCATTGCAAACAGGTAAATCAACCCCACACGGTTTGTCACAATTGCGGCTATTACCGCGGCAAGCAGGTTATTTCAGTTGGAATGTAGGTTATGAGAGTTGCAGTAGATGCGATGGGTGGGGATAAGGCTCCCCATGAGATTGTCAAGGGAGCAGTTCTTGCTGCGCAGCAATTTCAGGATAGTGAGATTTTACTGGTTGGCGATGAAAAGGTGATACAGCAGGAATTAGAATCTTGCCAAGCCATCCCGAAAAATATTACCACGCATCACGCATCTCAAGTAGTTAGTATGGATGACCCTGCAACGTATTCCATACGCCAGAAAACGAATTCATCCATCACGCGAAGTGTCGAGCTTGTTGCAAAAGGCGAAGCAACTGCCGTCGTGAGTGCAGGCCATACGGGTGCAGCAGTTGCCGCTGCGACATTGCATTTGCGAACGCTGAAAGGGGTGCGGCGACCGGGGATTGCCGCCCCATTTCCCACCCGGAGTGGCAACTGCTTGATAATTGACGTGGGGGCAAATATTGCCTGTAAACCAATACATCTCTTTCAGTATGGCGTAATGTCAACCATATTCAGCAAATATATCTCTCGCGTTCAATATCCGCGGGTAGGATTGTTAAATATTGGTGAAGAGGATGCAAAGGGAAATGATTTGGCGAAAGAAACGTTTGCCCTTTTCTCCAATTCGCAATTAACTTTTGTGGGAAATGTAGAGGGAAGGGAAATATTTGATGGAAAGGCTGATATTGTTGTTTGTGAGGGTTTTGTAGGAAATGTCATGCTGAAATTTGCAGAAGGGCTTGCAACAGGACTTTTATCAACAATTAAGGCAGAAGCAATGAAGGGCTTCTGGTCAAAATTAGGTTTGTTTTTGTGTAAACCTGCCTTTGCTCCTTTAAAGGCTAAAATGGACTTTACTGAGTATGGCGGAGCTCCCTTGCTGGGTGTCAACGGTGTGTGTATTATTTGTCATGGCAGGTCTGATTCAAAGGCTATCTATAATGCTATAAAGGTTGCATTACAGTTGTCAAAAAACAAAGTTAACGATCATATTGTTGCCGAACTGGAAAAGGCCAATGTGCCTGCGGCAAGTGTTATGTAACCGTTCAGCCACCTACTAATCTCCTCTGGATATGTAAATTATACATGCGACAGAATCAAAGGGCGTCTATTACCGGCATCGGATCCTACTTGCCGGGAAAGGTGTTAACAAATTATGATTTGGAAAAGATGGTTGATACCACTGATGATTGGATTATTCAACGGACGGGTATTAAACAGCGTCGTATTGTTGAAAACGGGCAAATAACCTCTGACCTTGCCACTCAGGCATCGCTCAGGGCAATGGAAGATGCCGGAGTTTCTCCCCGTGATTTAGATATGATTATTACCTCGACCATAACCCCAGATCACATCTTCCCTTCGACTTCCTGTTTTATCCAGCAAAAAATCGGCGCAACAAGAGCGGGTGCGTTTGATATACTGGCAGCATGCGCCGGATTTATTTATGCGATGTCAATTGCACAAAGTTTTGTAAATTCAGGGGCCGTGGAGACCGTCCTCGTGGCAGGCGCCGAGTGTTTATCAACGATTACCGACTATACCGATCGCACCACCTGTGTATTGTTTGGAGATGGCGCCGGAGCGGTTGTTATTCAAAAAAGCCTTACCCAGCATGAAATTCTCTCTACGAGCCTGGCAGCAGATGGTTCACAGGCAGATATCCTGATTATGCCGGGAGGGGGGGCTAGGAGTCCCGCATCTTTAGAATCAATTCAACAAAGGGCGCATTATATCCAATTCAAAGGGAAAGAGGTATTCAAGCTGGCGATTCAGAATATAACCAGCCTGATTCTGGAAACGGTAAATAAAAACAACCTGACGATCGAAGATATCGACCTTATTATTCCTCATCAGAGCAATCTGAGAATAATTGAGGCAACTATGGAAAAACTTGGGTTGCCTATGGAAAAGGCATTTGTTAATATCGATAAATATGGAAATACCTCATCAGCATCTATTCCTATTGCGATTGACGAGGCCAGAAGGGAAGGGCGACTCCGTCGGGGAGACCTTGTTATGCTGGTAGCGTTTGGAGGCGGGTTGACCTGGGGATCTTCGGTCATACGATGGTAGGGCATATACGAAAGACCGCATTTCTTTTTCCTGGCCAGGGGTCGCAATACGTGGGGATGGGAAAGGATTTTTATACCCATTTCAAAGAGGCGCGGGAGGTATTCAATCAGGCGAATGAAATCCTTGGGTTTGATATAGCGGCGTTTTGTTTCCAGGGGAAGCAGGAAGAGTTAAATAAAACCTCCCTGTGTCAGCCTGCCATACTCGTAACCAGCCTGGCGATCCTGGAAGTCTTGAAAACAAATACGGCTACGAGCGAAAATGAGTGCCAGGCAGCCGCCGGACTGAGTCTGGGAGAATATACGGCGCATGTTGCTGCCGGTTCGATGGCCTTTCGAAATGCGGTCAGGCTCGTGTCTCAGCGTGGCTTGTTTATGCAGGAGGCTTGCAATGCAAATCCGGGCGGAATGGTTTCCGTTATTGGATTGGCAGACGAAAAAGTGGAACAGATCTGCGCAGAAATGATGCCGGCAGGAGTGCTTTGTGCGGCAAATTATAATAGTCCGGGGCAGGTGGTTATCTCAGGCGAAAAACCGTTGTTAGAAAAGGCATCCGTTCTCGCCAAGGAACGAGGGGCAAGAATGGTTGTGCCTTTAAAGGTAGACGGCGCATTTCATTCAGGCTTAATGGCCCCCGCAAGCGACAAACTTGCAAGGGAACTGGAAGTAACGCCTATCTCGAAGCCGAATATTCCGGTTGTTGCAAATATTTATGCACAATACGTGACAGAACCTGACGAGATAAAAGTATCTTTAGCAAAACAATTAAATAGTCCGGTGCGGTGGCATCAATCGATCTCTCTGCTGATACATAATGGATTTAATCGGTTTTATGAGATTGGGCCTGGTAAAACGTTATCAGGGCTCATGAAGAGGATTGACGCTACCCAGGAGATTAACAGTATTGACACCATAGAGGCCATGGAGAATATAGGGAAATCGAATTCATTTTAGTATAAGGAGGTAAACCGTGTCAGCAGTGGAAGATAAGGTTAAGGAAATTATCACAAAACAGATGGGAGTAAAGACAGAACAGATTACGAAAGAAACGGCTTTTATCAATGATCTGGGAGCAGATTCTTTGGATACCGTGGAACTGATCATGGAGTTTGAAGACGCCTTTGATATGAATATTCCTGACGAAGATGCGGAAAAGATAAGGACGGTGGGAGACGCGATAAAATACATTGAGGAACACAAATAAATGCGGAAACGACGAAGGGTAGTTATTACCGGCGTAGGTGCAATTACCTCATTGGGGCAGGAAAAAAAAGAGATCTGGTCAGCGCTCTGTGAAGGAAAAAGCGGTATAAAGCCCATCACCTCTTTCGATACCACGGCTTTTGACGTTCACTTTGGAGGAGAGGTCAGCGATTTTGAACCTACCCGTTGGCTTGATACTAAAGAAGCCCGACGGTTAGACCGGTTTGCCCAGTTTGCGCTCATTGCCTCCATTCTGGCAGTAGAAGATGCCGAACTTCGGTTCGAGGGGTTCGACAAAACAAGAGGAGGGGTTATCATTGGTTCTGGCATGGGTGGTTTACTAGAGCTTGAGGCGCAGCATGAAATTCTGCTTAAAAAGGGGCCTTCGAGGATATCTCCTTTTCTGATTCCGAAATTAATGGTCAATGCCGCTCCGGCACAGGTGGCAATACGATTCGGACTCAAGGGACCCAATTATGCGCTGGTAACCGCATGCACTACCGGCGGCAATGCCATCGGAGAGGCCGTCAGGACTATCCAGAGGGAAGATGCGGATATTATGGTCGCCGGAAGCTCTGAGGCGGTAGTTACCCCTTTAACGCTGGGAGGCTTTAGTTCGATGAAGGCCCTTTCTACCCGCAATGACGCTCCGCAAAAGGCTAGCCGTCCTTTTGATAAGGACCGGGATGGTTTTGTCCTTTCAGAAGGCGCAGGTGTTGTTGTCCTCGAAGAATTTGAATTTGCACGAAAAAGAGGCGCCCGTATTTATGCGGAAGTGCTCGGTTATGGGCTTAATTCTGATGCCTATCATATTGCAGCGCCGGAACCCCATGGCGAGGGTGCCAAGCGGTGTATGATAAGCGCCCTGAAAGACGCCCAGTGTAATCCGGAAGAGGTAGGCTATATCAATGCTCATGCTACATCAACACCCATTGGTGACAATATTGAAATGAAGGCCGTAAAGGAGGTTTTCGGGGTACATGCGCCAAAAATTCCTATTAGTTCCACAAAATCGATGCTGGGACATCAACTCGGCGCTTCCGGAAGCGTTGAAGTAATCATCTGTGCCCTGGCAATTACGGAGAGTGTCATGCCACCAACCATAAATTATGAGACACCCGACCCCGAATGTATGGGATTGGATTTTATCCCCCTGGTAGCGAGGGAAAAGAAAGTGAAGATAGCGCTTTCCAATTCATTTGGCTTTGGTGGTCACAACGCATGCATCATCCTTGGGCAGGTATAATCACCTCATTTGAATCTGGCCTGTCGCATTACCATCGTTTGAAAATAGTGAAGATTTGCAGTTCATGTTATCTCTGATACCGGAAAGGCGGAGGACTATGATAATCTCACTGTTTAGCAAAAACGTGAAGGATGCAAAAAGGCGGAAACCGGTAAGACTCTCTGCAGACACATGAAATTTACCCTTAGTAAAATCCAGTCGCTTATTGGTGGGAAAATTATTGGCAATGAGAATACCTGTATCACGGGAATTGCGAGCGTTGCAACTGCAAAAGAAGGGGACATAACCTTTGTCCGAAATGATTCTCTTGTCCAACAGGCTTTGACGTCTTGTGCCGCCGCATTTGTTATCCACCGAGAGACACCACAACTCAGAAAACCACAAATTGTCGTAGAAAACCCGAACCTCTCCTTTACAAAATTACTGGGGATTGTAGCACAAGAACGATATATACGCCCTGCCGGTATGCACCCTACGGCAATTATCAGCAAAGAAGCTGTTGTGGGAGAGGGGGTTTCTGCCGGTGCGCACGTTGTCGTGGAAGACGGAGTGACGATCGGTAATCACGTTACTCTGTATCCAAATACGTTTATCGGCAGGGGGAGTCGCATTGGGGATAACTCAGTTATCTACGCCAACGTCTCTATTTTGGAAAATACGATTATTGGGAAACGGGCGATTATCCATTGCAATAGTGTCATTGGTGACGAAGGGTTTGGCTATCTTCAGGTAGAGAAGACACACGTAAAGATACCACAGGTTGGAATCGTTGAAATCGGGGACGATGTCGAAATTGGTTCTATGGTAACGATCTGCCGTGCCGCCCTTGACAAGACTATTGTGGGAAACGGGGTGAAGATAGACAACCACTCCCATATTGCCCATAACGTTGTTATCGGAGACAACTCGATGCTCATTGCGTACGCCAAAATTGCGGGAAGCGCTAAAATTGGGCGGAATGTCCTGATTGCAGAAGATGTTGGTGTTACCGATCATGCAACAATAGGCGACGGGTGTATGATTGGCGGCGGTTCCAATGTTTATAAGAGTTTGGAGGCTGGTTCAGTTGTGTGGGGATCGCCGGCCAAACCCATTACGGAAGAGAAACGCATTCAGGTATTAATCAAAAAATTGCCGGAAATGTATAGTGCAATGAAAAGACTTGTAAAAGCATCACGATAATTTTGAGGGATAAACCTATGTGTGGAATTGTAGGATATATCGGACAGAATAAGGCCGTCAATATCTTGTTGGATGGTATTAAAAGGCTCGAATATCGTGGATACGATTCCTCCGGAATCGCATTTGTCGAGAACGGCAGGTTGCGGTGCGAAAAAGCTGTTGGAAAGATCGCCGAACTGGAGAAGAAGCTCAATGGCGGCAATTTCAATACTGATATTGGAATAGTCCATACACGTTGGGCGACACATGGCGCCCCGACCATGGAAAATGCCCATCCCCACAGGGATTGTCACAACGAAATCGCTGTGGTGCATAATGGAATTATCGAGAATTATGATTATCTGAAATCAAAACTGACACGGGAAGGACACGTCTTTCAGAGTGAAACCGACACCGAGATCCTGGCGCATCTCATCGAAAAATACTTCCAGAATAACCTCGAAAAAGCCGTTATGGAGGCATTGAAAGAGGTAGAAGGCACCTATGGTATTGCCGTAATTTCTACAAAAGACCCGCACAAGATTGTTGCGGCAAGAAAGGGCTCTCCTCTGGTAATAGGCATTGGCAATAAAGAATACTTTGTCACCTCGGACGTCTCTGCTTCTCTGGAGTATACAAGGGACGTGGTCTATCTGGATGACAATGAGGTGGCGATTCTCACCCCGGATCATTATGAAACCAAGACGATGCAAAATATTCCCACCTACAAAAAAGTGGAAGAGGTGCTATGGAATATTGATATGATCGAGAAGGGCGGATACGAGCATTTTATGCTCAAAGAGATCCACGAACAGCCCCAGGCGTTACGAAATGCAATGCGCGGAAGGATAGAAGCTGATCATGGTCTGGTTAAACTGGGGGGATTGCTCAGTTGTGAAAAGGAACTCCGCGAGGCAAAACGTATTGTCATTGTCGCTTGTGGCACCTCCTGGCATGCGGGGCTTGTGGGTGAATACATGCTGGAAGAACTGGCGCGTATCCCCGTTGATGTTGAATATGCCTCAGAGTTTCGGTACCGCAACCCCGTAATTGAAGAAGACACGGTCGTTATAGCCATCAGCCAGTCGGGAGAAACGGCGGATACCCTGGCGGCAATGCGGGAAGCAAAACATAAGGGGGCAAAGCTGCTTTCTATCTGCAATGTCGTAGGCAGTACGATTGCCCGTGAGGCTGATTGCGGGATCTATTTGCATATCGGTCCCGAGATTGGGGTTGCATCCACCAAGGCATTTACTGCCCAGATCTCCGTTTTGTATCTGTTTACCTTGTATATGATGAATTTGAAGCATCCCCACAACCCCATATCTTCTGATGCGATTAAGGTTATCCAATCAATACCCGATAAGATTCAGACCATCCTCGATCGGGAAGAGAAGATTGTGGAGCTTGCCCGCCTCTACAAAGACAGTGGAAATGCCCTTTATCTGGGAAGAGGATACAACTACCCCGTGGCGCTTGAAGGCGCCTTAAAACTCAAGGAAATATCCTATATTCATGCCGAAGGTTATCCGGCGGCAGAGATGAAACACGGCCCCATTGCCCTTATTAACAAGGATATGCCCGTCGTTTTTATTGCTACCAAGGACAGCGTCTACGGAAAGATTTTAAGCAATATCGCGGAGGTAAAATCCAGGGGGGGGAAATTAATTGCCATTGCGACCGAAGGCGACGATCATATCAGAGAAAAGGTAGACCATGTGTTTTACATACCAAAGACGTCTGATTGGCTGACACCGATCCTTTCGGTAATACCGCTTCAACTACTGGCCTATCACATGGCGGTGATGCGTGGCTGCGATGTCGATAAACCCAGGAATCTTGCCAAAAGCGTGACGGTTGAATAAGGGGTTTTTTACTTTTTCTTGCCAAGAATTAAGGTCGAATTGGATTCCAGATCAATCCTTTTTATATCCTCAAACCCGGCATTGGCAAGCCATACCCGGTACTCGTCCTCGCTATACGACTCCCCTTCCTGGGTGCCGAGGAGCATATTGAGACTGAAGATGGCGGCAAATTGCGGGTGTGTCTTCGTTGTGTCCAGGACAAATTCATGGATGACGATAAGCCCGCGTTCTCTGAGAGCATCCCGGCATTTTCTGAGTATTCTGGTATTATTGGCGGGGTTGTAGATATGCAAAAGATTTGAGACCAGGATCGCATCGTACACTTTTTCCCCAAAGCTATCCTCCAGACAGTTGCCCGCTTGCGTGGTAACGCGGTCTTCTATCTTTGCCGCCGCAATGAATTCTCGGGTGAGACGAATGGTGTGCTCCAGGTCAAAGACAACGGCATGAAGCCCCGGATTGGCCATTGCAAGGGCGATGGCATAGGTGCCTGGCCCGCCGGCAATATCCAGCAAGAGCTTTGCCTCTTTTAAATCGATCTTGCTGCAAATCTCCTCCGTTTTTACCGAAGCCAGATTGTGCATTGCCGTGATAAAATCCCTCACATCATGCGGGTCAACTTCTTCCGGCAGGTCCTTGAGGGAAACCGGATTTCCCGTCTCGATCGTTTCCCGAAGCATTGCCCACGTGTCCATCATGTTATGGAAATGATGGATAGAATCCCCGAGATAATAAGGGTTTCCTTTGATCAGGTGGCGATTCGACAGGACGGAATTTGCATAATAGTTTTCCTGTTTCGTAAGTAAATCAAGGGAGACAAGTGCGTTGAGAAGCATCTCGGTTGCCCGTTCGTTTGCCTGAATGGTTTGAGAAATTTCTTTGGCGGTACGCCTTCCTCTGTTCAAGATTGTAAAGAGATCAAATCCTACTGCAGTAAAGAGGACGTGAGACTTCCAGTAGCCACAACTGAGCTGCAGGAGATAATCAGCATTCAAATGGTTCGTGTCTGCCATGGTTGTATCTTCGCCTTTCATAAGGTAAGGTATTTGGATATTCCTTGTTTAAATTCAATAGGCTTGATGCCAAAGTGATTAAAAAATGGTTTTTCATCACAGGTATTACCTTCCAGAAGCATACAAATCTGGTCTTTCGTGACGGGGAAGGCAGGCAGCCAATCAAGCATTTCCGCCGCAAGGTTCATGATGAAGACCGGAATATGGAGTTTGTGCGGGGGGACGCAGAGCACGCTGCCAATGATGTCAATGATTTGATTAAACTCAATCTTTTCTGGTCCGCCAACAGCAAAAATTTTTCCGATGGCGTCATTCATTTCTACGGATTTTACAAAACCCATCGACACATTTTCCACGGACACGGGTTGCATCTGATACCTGCCGTTGCCGACAACGGGCACAAATTGCTGCGTCTTCAGCATGCCGGCAAAAAGATTGACGAATTTATCCTCCGGCCCGTAGATAATTGAAGGGCGAAAGATTGTATAATCAAGTCCACTGCTTCTTATACATTCTTCCGCGCGGAACTTGGTCCGCTGATATTGGGTCTTGCCGTCTCTTCGTGCCCCGAGCGCACTCATCTGAATGAATCGCCGGACACCCTGTTCCCGTGCCGCCCTGACAAGATGTGCCGTTCCTTCATAATGTAATTTTTCAAAGGTAATCCCTTTCCCTGGGAACTCTCTAATAATGCCAACGAGATTAATCACGACGTCGCATCCCGCCAATTTGCGCGGCAAACTGTCCGGATCGGTAATATCTCCGTGCACGATCTCCACTTCTTTGTGATGCGCAATCTTTTGTTCGGAACCCTGCCGGACGATACATTTCACCTGATACTTTTTTTCGAGTAAATCATGAAGTATCTGTTTCCCTACAAAGCCTGTACTGCCTGTCAAAAAAACCTTCATTGCGATATACCCCCAAGATGTATAATATACTTTTCTCTGCCTTCCCTTACTCTTTATAGAGAGAGTACTTTGTCGTCTTGCCGGAAGGACGTTCATTTCCCTGACGGGAAGAGGCCGTGTCGCTACCAAAAAACAACCTCATTCCCTGGAAAACAACGTCTCTCTTATCCTTAATACACCGGATGTCCGGAAGCGATTGAAGAAAGACGCGCCCATACCTTTTGGTAACTATCCGGCGGTCGAAAACAACCACGACGCCCGTATCCTCGCGACTGCGTATGAGTCTTCCAAAGCCCTGTTTGAATTTAATTACCGCCATGGGTACGGAATACTGAAAAAAGGCGTCGCCGCCGGCCTTTTCTATGGCCTCCACCCTTGCCTCAATAATAGGTTGCGTTGGCACTTTAAACGGTAATCGGGTGAGAATAACGCATTCCAGCGCACCCCCCCTTACGTCAATCCCTTCCCAGAAACTGTCCGTAGCAAACAAGACCGAGGATGCGTCTTTTTTAAATGCCTCAAGGAGGTTGTGGCGACTGCCTGCTCCCTGCTTCAAACAGAGATAACCGAGTCGTGTAATCCGGGGTTCTAACCTCTGATAAAGATCATTGAGAAGGCTGTATGAGGTAAACAGGACTAAGGCGCGGCCTTTTGAAATTTCTATGGTTTGCAGGATGCTCTCTTCCAGCGCAGCAACATACCCTGGTTGACCGGGCTCTGCTATGTCTGTGGGAATGCCAAGAATCGACTGGCGCTGGTAATCAAAGGGTGAATCCAGGATCAGCTCAGACAATTGCCTCTCCGGAATCTGCTGCAAGCCAATGCTGTCTTTGAAGAAGGTGAAGGTCTTGTTGATAGCCAGGGTAGCTGATGTCAGGAGTATCGTACGATAATGATCGTAGAGGCAGGTCTTTAAATCTTCAGAAACAGAGAGCGGTGCGGCGCAAAACCTGATGGTTGGCTCCCCTGCGTATCTTTTTATCTCAATCCATTTGCAGATCTTTTCGTTCTCGACAAGAAAGGCATCAATTTCGTTTGCCACAAATTTCAATCGCATCTTGCACGAGAGAATATCGATCAGCACGGACGACAGAACTTCCTGTGATTTCTTTGAGAGTTCCGTCATTTCATCGAGGAGTGACGTTAAGAGAGAGACAAATTTCTGGATATCAGCGCTTAATTTTCTAAACTGATTCTCGATAACATCCCGCCACAGATCGGTAGAAGTAAAGCTTGCGGTAACACGAAATTTGCATTCCTCATCCCTCATCTCTTCTTTTTGCAACCCGGCGTAATTGCTATAATTGCTTACCGACTGGGACATATCTTCAAAAATACCCTGTACAGTATCGTAGAGAAGCTGCCGCGCCTCCAGGATTTCCGTGTTGATCCTGTTGGTAATTTCTCCGGCAATAGCCTTGTCATGTACAGAACCCACCTCTTTGAATTTGCTCTTCAGGTACTGCAACAGTCCTTTTCTCGCATCCTTAAGATTGACCAGCCTTCCCAGAAGCTTTACTATCCGCAATCTCGAAATCGTCGTGCTGAGATTTGCCGTCGCCACGTCTTCAAGGTGATGCGCTTCATCAATAATAATTTTCTGGAAGGGAGGTAAAATAGCCACGGCATCATACCCCTTCGTTTCCTTCCGCACCATCAGATCGGCCATCAGGAGATAATGATTGATAACCAGAATATCTGCACTGGCTGCGCTTCTCCGGGCGATATAAAAAAAACACTCGTCATAAAACGGGCATTTCAGGCGTGTGCACTGGTCTGCCTCAGATTGTATTGCCTCCCAGGCGTCTTCCTGGGGCACAAAATTCAGATCGGCCTTGCTGCCGTCCCGCGTCTTTGCAGCCCACGCCAAAAGATCGTTCAGTTGCCGGCGATCTTTGTCTTCAATCAGCGTGCCGCCCTCAGACCGCACATTGGAAACCTTCCGCAGGCACAGATAGTTGTTTCTGCCTTTTACCAGAACGCTCTTGAAATCAAGTCCGCAGCATCTCCTGAGCATCGGGATATCTTTCTCCATCAACTGCTCCTGAAGATTGATCGTATGGGTAGAAACGACTACCCGTTCCTGATTTTTCATGCTCCATGACACGGCAGGAACCAGATATGCCATGGATTTACCCGTTCCCGTACCCGCCTCAATCACGGCAATTTTATCTTCATTAAAGGCGTCAACGACCGACTTCAGCATCTCAACCTGTGGCTTCCGGTATTCATATGGTGACAAGTGCCTTGCAAAATTTCCCCCCGGCTGAAATTGTGCGGATAGCTCGCTGAAGGTTAGCTTTTCGCATAACCGCTCTTTCATTACCTTTACCACGGGGTATACAAATTCCACCGTATTATTTATGATATAGCATCCCACATTCTGAGACCCCATACATGATGCGATTTCAAGGTCTGCATCGGACGGCTCCAAAATCCCATCCGGATGGTTGTGGATAAAAACATCCCCGCATTTCGCCTCTTTTATCATGGCGGGCACGGCCGTTTTATTGCCCATGGCATACACATCAACGTCCGTCACCAGCAGGTCATCATTGAGCCTTCCTATCATGAATATCTCATTTCCCATCGCCTTTTCTATTGCGTCTTTGATAGAAGAAATGGCATCGGGCAGGAAATATTCTTTGGCTAACCAGGCGGTCGTTTTCATGATTTATCTGAACAGGAAGAAATTTTCGATCATACGGAATCTATTTCAAGCATGGTTCAACAAACCTGTAGGCGTTGTGTTGTCAAGCAAAGAAACTTTTTTCAAGGCTATGAGTTTGAAATAAAATTATTATGCCACAAACTGACAAAGACACAAAGAATAAAGTTATTCGGTCGAGTAGACGGCAGGATTACTCCTGCCGCCCCTCACAGAACCGTGCATGCAGAATTACTGCACACGGCTCTTCAAACAGATTCACTAAGTAGAAGAGTATATCCAACTGTAGCCTTTTACA
>WBZY01000317.1_pt2 | contig 24849 bp, 21 predicted proteins | sample 5204191 | NCBI WGS metagenome assembly WBZY01 (sample SAMN12344363, study PRJNA552823) | activated sludge metagenome | biome: Activated sludge suspended growth; feature: Anammox Sidestream; material: Wastewater; isolation source: activated sludge from anammox sidestream of wastewater treatment...
GGCAAGTGGCTCATCGTCGCCCATCATGGCAGCCAGATCGCACCGCCGGAGGAGGAGCCCGAAACGACACAATGACACCTGAATTCGAACAGATGATGCACGATCCTGAACTGCAGGCCGAACGCGGGCCGGGCGGGACGCTCATCTTTCAGGATGGTAATGGATATTGCGTCGTCGGGCCGAAGTTTGTGAGTGTCGAGGAAAGCGATTGTTACGCCTACGGCGAAACGCGAGAACAGGCGGTCGCGGATTATGCGGCGCGGGTGGATCAGGGATCAAGCGATTGATAAGTGTCCGGCGGGGGAGGTTTTGAATCTCACTTTTTTCGCCCTTACTGCGTGCGGGCCTCGGCAAGTGATCGTGCGGGCTTTCTCATGTGGGCGCCGTCATGATCTTCGATTGATAGAGTTTCGCCCTTACTGCGTGCGGGCTTCGGCAAGCTAACCTGCGGGCTTCGGCAAATGATCGTGCGGGCTTCGGCAAGCGACCTGCAGGCTTTCTCACATGGCCCAGTCATGATTTTCGATTGATCAAGCTCGCTACGAAACCGGCTCCGAAGCCGTTGTCGATATTTACGACGGTCACGTTAGAGGCGCAGGAGTTGAGCATTCCTAATAGTGCGGCGAGGCCGTTGAACGACGCTCCATAGCCGATGCTTGTGGGCAGGGCGATGACGGGGACGGCGACCAACCCGCCGACCACGCTTGGTAAAGCTCCTTCCATTCCTGCGGCGACGATGACAACCCGCGAGTTTTGAAGGCGTTGGCGCTCGCCTAGAATTCGATGAATTCCCGCAACGCCAGCATCCCAAATACGCTGCACCCGATTGCCCATGGCCTCACATGTCAACGCCGCTTCTTCGGCGACCGGAATGTCGCTCGTGCCGGCCGTGCAGACAGAAACCTCGCCCATTCCAAGATCGCCGGTGTCGCGCATAACGCGGATCATTTTAGCCGGTTCGTGCCATTCTGCGTCCGTGTAGATATTTCGGATCTGGCCATAGACCTCCGGTGTTGTTCGTGTGATGAGGACATTGGGAGAACGATGGACCAGTTTTTCAAAAATGCCGCAGATCTGCTCTGCCGTCTTCCCTTGCCCAAAGATCACTTCAGGAAAGCCCTGACGCGACGCCCGGCCGTGATCGACACGGGCGTAGCCGATTTCTTCGTAGGAAAGATTCTGGATGCGGGTGGCGGCTTCGGTTTCGCCAAGTTCGCCGGATTTGAGATCGCTCAGGATCTTTTTGAGATCTTCGGTGTTCATTGTGAAAGGGATAGAGTAGCAGATTTCGAACGCATTACCCGGTGGTGAGCGTTGGATGGCAAGAAGTCATAACCGCAGGTATTCGCGGATAACGCCGTTCAGCGAAGGTCCTATCTCTGATATCGGCTGGATCTGCGGCAAAATTCTCGCCGACTTGCAAAACGAAAAAAGCGGGCAAAGGGGCCCGCGTTGTTGAGGAGGTTAGAGAAAGAAGTTTCATGCGTTAGGTGAGGTAGCCGGCATACTTGTACAAGCCTATCAGCCGGACCATCACTGAGGCGAAGAGGCTGCTGCTGACGACGTCGAGCAGTAAGGTTTGAATTCTGCAGTCCATACAATGCATATATCGGCTTCCTCCGAGAACGACATCGTGTCGTTCTCAACTGTATACGCGACGCGGGAGAGACTTTTATATCAGCGTTGAAAAAGATTTCTCTGCGAGTGTTTTGCCTGCAAATGAGTTTCGCTCTTTAAATTCTTAGCGGCTTGAATGAGCGCCATTGGGGCTTTACTCACGTGCGTTTGCTGACACCAGGCGGCGGACACGTGATAATATTTGCGTACCCGATATGGAACTTACGTTTGCGATAACCGGGGCTTCCGGAACGATATATGCCCGTCAGACGCTGCGACTCCTCGCTGACAGCGGCATTGTCGAGACCATCAATCTGATCATGTCCTCGACGGCGGCGACCGTTGCCCAGGTGGAATTAGGCGTGAATCTGAAGGAACCAACGGCCCATCAGATAAACGATTGGCTGGGCCTCGAGCCCGAATCACGGCTGATCCGGCTGTGGCGGCTGGACAATTTGGCGGCGAAACCTTCGTCGGGATCGTACAAACAGGCCGGGATGCTTATCGTGCCGTGTTCGATGGGCACGCTTGGCGCGATCGCGAGCGGGGCGGGAACGAATCTTATTCACCGAGCCGCTGATGTCACACTGAAAGAGGGCCGAAAACTTGTGCTCGTGCCGCGCGAAACGCCATACAACGCAATTCATCTCGAGAATATGCTGAGGCTTTCGCACGCCGGAGCCACGATCTTGCCTGCAAGCCCTGGGTTTTATCACCGGCCAACGTCGATCGACGAGTTGGTTGAGCATTTGTGCTATCGCATTCTCGATCAATTCGATATTCCTCATTCAAAAAAGACGCAATGGACCGGCGAAGAAGTTGTTTAGCGGATCAGTCGAGAAATGCGAAAGCCCGCACGGAGTAAGGGCGAAATACAAGGAATATGAGCAGATCGTCCTTACTCGTCGGAAAATGGGAAAGCTCGCACGGAGTAAGGGCGAAATACACGGAATGTGAGCAGATCGCCCTTACTGCGTCAGAAAATGCGAAAGCTCGCACGGAGTAAGGGCGAAATACAAGCGGTATAATATCGCCCTTACTCCGTGCGGGCTTTGGCAAAGACGTCGCCCTTACTCCGTGCGGGCTTTGGCAAAGACGTCGCCCTTACTGCGTGCGCGCCTTGGCAGTGGGCATTTCGAGGAATCGGCAGTGTGATCGGAGGACGTAAAAGTGAGAACTGAAAGCGTAAACACGATCGATCGATTTTCAAATCGGGCCGAGAATTACGCTAAGTACAGGCCCGGCTATCCGCCGGAGGTGTTAGGACTTTTTCGTGAGCGAATGGGATTGACACCAGATTCGATCATCGCGGACATCGGATCAGGCACCGGCTTATCGGCGAGGCTTTTTGTCGGGAACGGAAACACGGTTTACTGCGTCGAGCCTAACGCCAAAATGCGCGACGTCGCGGCCGAGTATATGAAAGGCTTTAGCGGCTTTCGTAGTGTCAACGGAACATCGGACAACACGACGCTGCCCGACGCTTCGGTCGATATTGTAATTGCCGCCCAGGCTTTTCATTGGTTCGAACCCGCTGCAACGCGGAAGGAATTTTCGCGGATCATAAAACCATGCGGCTATGTCGCCTTGATATGGAACGAGCGGCAGTTGGATTCTACGCCTTTCCTAAGTGAGTATGAGCAATTCCTGCTGAAATTCGCGAACGATTATACAAAGGTACGGCATGAGAATGTTGACGAGACGGCGCTTAAATCATTCTTTCAAAAAGAGTTTCACACGGCCGTTTTTTCTAACTCGCAGAAGTTCGATCTTGAAGGTTTGGTAGGCCGCGTAACGTCATCGTCTTATATGCCGGTCGAGTCGGACGAGAGTTTTCCACAGATGAAAAACGAACTGCAGATGCTTGTTGCGAAATATGCCGAAAACGGTAAGATAGAAATACTCTACGACACCGCGGTTCACTACTCGCAGTTTTGAGTTTTATGCCAATCGATTTCGGGACGAAACCCCAAATGAAAACCATCTCTGTCGCTCATTCGCCGGATTCGGATGACGCTTTTATGTTTTATGGCCTAGCAACGAACAAGCTTGAGACCAACGGACTGAAATTCGAGCACACGCTCAAGGATATTCAGTCGCTGAACGAAGATGCGAAGAACGGCGTGTATGACGTTACGGCTATCTCGTTTCACGCTTACGTCTATGTCGCCGATAAATATGCTTTGCTTCCGCATGGAGCGAGCATTGGTGAAAAATACGGGCCGATCGTTGTTTCGCGAGAACCGCGAAAACCCGAAGAGATCGACGGAATGACCATTGCCATCCCGGGCGAATTGACCAGCGCATTCCTCGCATTGCGGATCTTTAATAAGAATTTCGCACACAGGGTAGTGCCTTTTGACAAGATCATTGACGCGGTGAAGGACGGCGATGTTGATGGGGGCCTGCTTATTCACGAGGGACAGCTTTTCTATAAGCAGGAAGGCCTGGATAAAGTCCTCGACCTGGGCGAATGGTGGCACGAAAAGACGGGTTTGCCGCTTCCCATGGGTGGCAATGCGATCCGTCGTGATCTCGGCCCCGAACTGATGAAACAGGTTTCACACCACCTGCACGAAAGCATTCTGTATTCGTTGGAGAATCGTGAAGACGCGCTCCAGTATGCGATGCAGTTCGCCCGCGATATGCCGCCCGAATTGACCGACCGTTTTGTTGCAATGTGGGTAAATGAACTCACGCTGGATTATGGCGAACGCGGCCGCGAAGCGGTTCGGCGATTGCTGGATGAAGGCTATAAGGCCGGAGTTATCCCTAACCCGGTGGCCGTCGATTTTGTCGATTGATCCGTACCATCCACGACTCCTCTATAGGGACCGGCTTTCGTGGCCGGTTCTTTTTGTTTTCGGGAAAATTCATTTATTTTTCAGAGCTTGTTTGCTATACTCCGCACATCATCAGGAGCTGAACGAAAATGACCGAACTGCCCAGGTTACTGGCTGGTTTGCTTGCGGCCGTTACACTTGCGATCCCGTGTGCGGCACAGTCTGCGGTTGCGTATGTTTTGGAACAGAACGGCGTTTGGATCTTGAACGGCTCATCGGCAGTAAAGAACGGGCAAAGGCTGCCGGCCGGGAGCTCGATCCGCCGTCGCTCGTCGTCGAGCGAAGACTACATCACTTTTGCGGATACGGGAATGAGACTTATTCCGGCAGCTAGCCGCAAGTGTTCCATTCAGGATTGCTCTCGGCCTATCGTCCTGACAAAGCAAACTGATCAGCGGTCGTACTTGCGGCGCGGATATGACGCCCTGATGGCCACGATCTTTCGTACATCGGAAAGCACCGATGCGAACCTGAATCGGGGCGGCGGACTCGCTGAGGGCGTCATCGCCGTAAAGGACGGGCGGGCTGATCTTGCCCCGATCCTCACGGCTGAAGGCGAACAATTTCTCCGCTGGCGTACGGTAACCCTTGAAAAGGCCGGCGAATGGAGCCAGCCTGTGAAGCTTGGCCGCGCCCCTCTTGTCTCGGGCCTTTCATCGGGCCTTTACGAATTCAACCTGATGCGAAGTAATGGCGGCCATTTTGAGCCGGTCGGTTCTGCATGGGTACTGGCCGTACCATCTTCTGCCTGCGAAAAAACTGCCGCTGCTTTCGATGAAGCACGCCGCCTGGCCGAACAATGGGGCGACCAGGTCAAACCCAGAACGAAGCGGTTATTCCTGCGAGCTTCGCTTCGAGAACTTTCGAATGAACCGCCAGAGTAGCGATCCCTAATGACGCGCACGAAAAAACGTCGAAGAAGCAAGGCACGATCGCCCGAAGAGAGCGAGGCCAGGCAACGTGCGGTGTGCGAGAACGACAACGGACCAAGGATCACCTTCGGGCGGCGGATGGTTAAAACCCTGCCGCTTGTGCTTTTGGCATTGCTGTTCACTTTTGTGCTGAATCGGGCCGGGCTGTTCGCCAAGATCGAGACGCTGTTCCTCGATGTTCAGATGCGAATGTCCGCACCCGAAGGGGAAAGCGACGTTGTAATTGTTGAGATCGACGACAAGGATTTTGCCGATGTTTTTCACAGCCAGACGACGCCGCTTGACCTTACGGCGTTCCAGCGTGTCGTCGACGCGATCGCGGGCGGCGAACCCTGCGTTGTGGGTGTTGATCTTTCGACCAGTTTCGACCAGTTCCGGGAACTCAAGACGGATCACTTGGAAAACTTTGTCTGGGCTCGCGACTTTAGGGTCGAGGACGAGAAGATCCTTCCTCTTGATGTACTCGGGCGTGAACCTGAGATGGCGGGCCAGGTTCCGGCTGCGAAGATACTTTGGGGCATTCCAAGCACGATCTCGGAGACCGGTGTGACAAGATTTTACACGCGTCTTGTGGATACCGAGAAAGGGAAGATGCCTTCTTTTGCATGGTCCATTTTTGAGAAGGCCGATGAGCGAAACTGTCCCGGGATCAAATTTCCAAGCCTGGATGCAAACGATCAAAAGCTGACGATCGGATTTTCACGAGGCCCCGACGGCCAGGGAAGAATAAAGGTGCCGTCGTCGCACATCCTGAAGTTTGCCGAGGAAAAATGGCCCGACAAGGGGCTGATAAAAGGCAAGATCGTGCTGCTTGGAGGTTCGTACAGGAACGCGGACAGGCGGGAAACGCCGCTTGGAGCGATGGACGGGTTTGCTATCAATGCAAATGTGATCGAAACAGAACTTCGCGGCGGCGGTGTGAAGAAGACCGGTACATTTGGCGTCGTCCTCCTTCAGCTTTTTGACAGTGTTCTACTGATGGCACTCTTCCAGATCTTTCCGTGGCACAGGGCGGTTCTCATGAGCCTGCCTTTCATCCTTATCATTTCATTCGCGTGCAGTTTTTTTACATACTGGTCCTTTGCGCATTGGTTATTCTTTGTCCCGGTGATGCTCGGCGTTCTCGCCACAGAACTGTTCGATAAGATCAAGGACCGCCTCAAGAAACAATACAAATCCGAGATCAAACAAACATATGGCGAGCTGACCGGATCACTTACCGCGACGGAGAAGAACGATGGCGACTGAAAGATCTCTACGTGTGATTCAGTGGATTGGTGTCGCGGCACTCGTGGCCCTTTTTACGTTGTTTGCATTCCCGCAAACTCAGAGCCCGTGCAGGACGCCGGACCCGAATGCAGCCGAGGTCAAGGAGAAGCGGGAGCGTGCCGACAAGTTAGCGAGGGCCGCGTTCTCGCCAATGCGTCAATCACCGAATGAGCTTCGCGAATCGATCCGCAAGGCCGACGAGGCACGAGTACTCTTTGCCGAGCTTTGTGACCGAGAGCGTCAGGCCGAGCTTCTTCGTGATTCAGCCGAGGCATATTCAACTCTCGGCGAGTATCGGAAAACGCTGGCGCTCTATCGCTCGATCCAACAGCTGATGGGCAATGAGAACGCCGAGATCGTTATTGGTGTTCTGATGGGGATCGGCGAGGCCCAGTATAATCTGGGCGAGATGCAGGCCGCCCTCGAAACTCAGCTCGAGGCGCTCAGGCAAGTGGGAGTTCTGAAGATCCCCGAGGCTGAATCGATTGCCAGAGCGTTCGTCGGCAAGGCGTATTCTGGACTAGGGCAAAAAACCAAGGCGATCGAGTTCTACCTGCAGGCGCTCCGGCTCATCGAGAAAAGCGGCTCGAGCGTGGGCAAAGAGCAGGTGATGACCTTGCTGGGCGATGCGTATCTGGATCTTGGTGAAACCGAACGGGCGCAGAACTACTATCAGGCAGTACTTCAATTATATAAAGGCAGGAGTTCGCCCTTCCGGGAGGCGCTTGTTCGCACGTACATTGCTAACGCATTTGCTGCCGCGGGCGACCGCCGAAGAGCCGCAGAGAACTATGAACAGGCTCTGGGGCTGATGTCGGGCAACCCCATGGGCGAGTCGATCGTTCTTAACGCATTCGGCCTTTTCTACGTCAATGCGGGAGACCGGGTTCGGGCAAAGGACCTGTTCTTAAAGGCATCGAGCAGGTCTGCTGAGAATGGGAACGAGCACCTTAGCGCTATCTATATCAACAACCTAGGTTTGGTGAATAGTGCAACAGGTGAATACTCGGCAGCTATAGATAATTTCACCACGGCCCTGAAAATTGCCGATAAGGTTGGCGATACTCAATTGCTGGCGATGACCTCGATCAACTTTGGTTTCCTGTATAGCTCGCTCGGCGAGAACCGCAAAGCCGTCGAGCAATACAGTGCGGCGCTAGCTGCGATGGAGGCGATCGGCAACAGAAAGGGCCAGGCCGTAGCGTTGAATAACCTTGGCCTTGCGTATAGTTTGCTGGGCGAACAGGATCAGGCAGTTAAGATGTACACGCAAGCGGGGGAATTGGATCGGAGCTTTCAGGATGTCTTGCGCAATAACATTGGAGGCGTTTTTCTGGTTTCAAAGGACAACCAAAACGCGATCGAACAGTTTTCCAAAGCCCTTGCGTCAAGCCGTGTTTCCGGCGATCGAAATGCGGAAGCCGTATCGCTTCAGAATCTAGGTGCTGCCCTCGACCGGTTGGGCGATCACACAAAAGCGATCGAGATGTTCGATCAGGCACTTGGACTGCAGAGAGCTTCCGGCGATGCCCGTGGCGTGGCTCTAACATTAAATAATCTGATGACCGCATGGCGTGCCCTCGATCGTCCCCGGCTTGCTGTCTTCTATGGAAAGCAGGCAGTAAACGATCTCCAAACGCTGCGCGGAGGGATACGGGTATTGGATACTGAGATCCAGAAGAGTTTTCTCTCGTCGGTCTCGATGGTCTATCGAAATCTTGCCGAATTGCTGATACGCGAAGGCCGTATTCCCGAAGCGGAACAAGTGATCCGAATGCTCAAGGAGGAAGAGTACTTCGAATTCATCAACCGCGATGGTGCGGCGGTGGCTTCGCTCGATCAACGGGCCGAGTTCGATGTGGACGAGCAAGCGGCACTCGATAAGTTTGAGAACGCCTTCGCAGAACTTGATCGAGCGCGCCGCAAGGCGGAGCGAGCAACGATCGACGTGGCGACCGCATCGGCAGCCGAGCAGGCCCAGCTTACTGCTGCGGCGTCGGCGGCGAAGACCGAGGCTGAGGCTGCCGCGGTTCGATCTAAGGCCGTTACCGACCAGATCGTGGCAGATCTGTCGCGCAAGCCGAGCCTTCGGCCAACTACCGGACCGGGAACAAGGGCAATAGTAAAGGCTTGGAACGAGCCGGGCACGGCGCTGGTTTCATACGTTGTCGGATCCGGCAGCCTTGGCATCATCATTACAACCGACAGATCACAGAAGGGTTTTGTCCGACCGGTCACGGAAGAACGGCTTCGCAGCCTTTTTGGCGATTTCCGGGCAGCTGTGACCGCCGGGAATAACGCCGATGCAGCCTCCCAAGCACTATATGACGAATTGATCCGCCCGATCGAGAGAGATCTTGAAGCGTCTCGGATAAAGACTGTCGTTTGGTCTTTGGACAAATTCCTGCGGTATGTGCCGATGGCGGCGTTGAAAGACCGGGCAAAGGGCTACGTCGCTCAACGATATGCGAGCGTCGTCCTGGCATTGGCGAGCCGACAGGATCTTGCTGTTCGTCCGGGCAACAAGGCAGGTTGGAGAGCCCTCGGCGTCGGTGTTTCGGAAGGCTTGGCCAATATGGCACCACTTGCCAATGTGCCGGCCGAGCTTACATCGATTGTCCGCGACCCGGGCGATAACCCATCTCAGCACGGCCTGATGGCCGGTAAGCGATTGCTGAACAAGGATTTCACCTTGGCAAATTTCAGGACGGCGTTGGCATCGGGGTATCCGGTCGCGCATGCGGCAAGCCATTTTGTCTTTATCCCGGGTACAAAGGCCGAGGGGCTGAACTCATACTTGCTTTTGGGCAGCGGCCAAAGGCTTACATTGGCGCAACTTCAGGCATCGAACAATTTCTTTTCAGGGGTGGAATTGTTGACGCTTTCCGCATGCGATACAGGTTACGGCGGCGCGACGGCGGATGGACGGGAGATCGAAGGGCTTGGCGTACTTGCTCAGCGGAAAGGTGCCCGGGCAATAATGGCGTCGCTTTGGCCGGTGGACGACGAGAGTACGCGGTATTTCATGGTGGAGTTCTATCGTGACTACCTTAAGCCCGGGGTATCAAAGGCAGAGGCGATGCGGCGAGCGCAACTTGCACTCCTCGGAGCGCCTGACCTCGCCGCCCGAACGAATGCGAGGGGCCCGGCGGCCATGCCCATGGGCCGCTTTGCTTCACCGTATTTCTGGTCGCCGTTCATATTGATAGGCAACTGGCATTGATATATGGGCGAGTTAATGTAAACTTTTCGGGCACCCAATGCATCCTTATACTTGGTTTGAAAGATAAAAGTAAGATGATCAAGAACCTTTTGATACTGGCCTTTCTCGGCAGCTGTCTTTTTGTGTCTCCGATGTTTGGGCAGGCGGCGTCGTCGGGGGTTGTCAAGGTTGACCTTTCGCCGGCGGAAGTTGACAGGATCGTGAAGAAGTTCACTGAGAACGAGGCGCTGTTTCGCGAGGCGTTGAACGTTTATGCCTTTAATAGATACGCCACGATGTCCACGGTCGGAATGGGCGGGCAGATCACGGGCACGTATCGGCGCGATTCTTATATGACCTTCAACCAGGCGGGCGACAGGTTTGAAAAGATCCTGTTCGCCCCTGTCTCAACGCTCAAGGACCTTGAGGTGACCGCCGAAGACATTGATAATCTCGGCGGCATCAATCCGTTTGCGATCGAGCCGAAGGTTGCGAACCAGTATTCATTCACCTACGTTGGAAAAGAAAAGATCGACGAGCTGAACCTCTATGTGTTTGACGTTGCGCCGAAGGTCGAACCTGATCCGAAAAAGGGCGAGGGCAAGTACTTTCAGGGCCGGATATGGGTGGATGACAAGGATCTGATGATCGTCAAGTCAAAGGGCAAAGCGGTTCCCGAAAAGAAACAGCGTTTCCCAGTGGTTGATACGATCCGCGAAAATGTGGACGGCAAATACTGGTTTCCGGCCTGGGCCGGGGCGGACGACGAACTGGTCTTCCCGAAAGGGCAGGTGGTCAAGATCAAGTTTCGTGTTCGATATACGGACTATAAGCTCGGCCGGTCGGATGTGAAACTTGTCGGCGAGGAAGAGATCGTCAAGGATGAACCGACGCCGACACCTACACCGACTCCGCAGACAAAGAAGCCATAGCCATGAATGCGAAAGCCCGCACGCAGTAAGGGCGATACCCTCTGCCAAAGCCCGCATGAAATAAGGGCGAGACGGATACCAACGTTTCGGATATCGCCCTTGCTGTGTGCGGGCCTTGGCAAGACGTCGCCCTTGCTGTGTGCGGGCTTTGGCAAGACATCGCCTTTACTGCGTGCGGGCTTTGGCAAGACATCGCCCTTACTGCGTGCGGGCTTTGGCAAGACGTCGCCCTTACTGCGTGCGGGCTTTGGCAAGACGTCGCCCTTGCGGCGTGCGGGCTTTGGCAAGACATCGCCCTTACTGCGTGCGGGCTTCGGCAGCGGGCCCCAATTCGTTTGCGATCGCAGCTCGGGTTTGATGAAGCAGCTCGATGATCGAATCATCGGAATATGTAGAGACGTCGATAGGCGGCGTTAGTATCATCTCGATCGTCCCCGGATAGGCAACGCCGGTGCGCTTTCCCATCATCACGTCGGAGTTTCTTATTGCGACCGGAACTATCTTGCGGCCGGTTTGAACCGCGAGGTGGAATGCACCTTTCTTGAAGGGCAGGAGTTCACCGGGCATCGCCCGCGTGCCTTCGGCAAAGACCCCGAACGAATAACCGTTTTCCATTACCTGCCTGGCCTCGTCCATCGATCGCCGTGCCCGCTCGGGGTTCGAACGGTCGATGGCAATAATGTTCACGAAATGCATTCCCTGCCCCAGTACCGGGGCCTTGAGCAATTCCTTTTTTGCGACCAGGCCCATTCGTTTTCCCGTATATCGGAAGAGTGCAGCTGTATCGAGATATGAGCGGTGGTTAGAAATGAAAACGTACTGTTCATCGTCTTCAAGATGTTCAAGGCCGGTTACCTTCACGCTCGCTCCGCACGCCCTGAGCCACGTTTTCGCTCCCCACAAGGCGAGCGGATAAAGCCATAATCGGCGATTTATCAGCCACAGGAACAACAGTGCTGGGGCACCAACGAACAGGAGCATCGCCGCGGCAGCCACCCAGCACCACCAATACCGAAGTTTTCCGCCAAGCCGAGATTTGCTAGACTCTTGGACAGGAAACAACAGCTTCTTATTTTCCCGAACAGCTATCTCAAATTCACCGCGGAGACGCGGAGACGCGGAGGAAGGATCTTTATGCATTTGCACAGGCTCTGGTTCGCTCATTATTCCATCGATCGGCTTAGGACAGTGTTTCGTCTCTCTGCTGCTTTGCGTCTCTGCGGTTCAATCTTACTCATTTCCGTTGCGATTGTCGCACAGGCGCCATCGCCCACGTCCGTGCTAGGTTTTCATCCGACCGATGACAAGGCGATAGCGGACTGGAAGCAGATCGCTGATTACTTCGCCAAGCTCGATAAGGCGAGCAATCGGGTAACGGTAAAGGAGATCGGCCGTTCAACGCTCGGTAATCCGCTGATCGCCGCATTTATCTCGGCACCCTCGAATATTAAGAACCTTGAAAAGATCAGGGCGATAAATCAGAAGCTGGCGGATCCGCGTACGATCACAAATGACGCGGAGCTTGGCAAATTGATCGCCGAAGGCAAGACGGTCGTTTCCATCTCTTGTTCTATACATTCAACCGAGATCGTTGCGTCGCAGATGTCAATGAACCTGGCGTATGAACTCGCGACGGCGAACGACCCCGAGACAAAAGAGATACTGGACAACACGGTGCTGATCCTGATCCCGTCGCCAAATCCCGATGGCATCCAGATCGTGGCCGATTGGTATCGGAGAACGCTCGGCACGAAGAGCGAGGGAACAACGCCGCCGGAACTCTATCATCATTATGCGGGACACGACGACAATCGCGATTGGTTCATGCTGAACCTGAAAGAGACCCAGGCGATAACAAAACTGTTTTGGCAGGAATGGTTCCCCGAGATCGTTTACGATGTTCATCAGCAGGGCCAAAACGCCTCTCGCTTTATGATCCCGCCTTTCTTCGACCCGCCGAATCCGCGTGTGGCTCCATCTATACTTCGCGAGGTCGGGCTGATCGGTTACAAGATGGCGGCCGATCTCCAGGCGAATGGTATCTCCGGCGTCGCGACCAACTCTACATACGACACCTGGTGGCACGGCGGTTTTCGCTCGGCGCCGTACTTTCATAACTCGATCGGGATCTTGTCTGAAGCGGCCAGTGCAAACCTGATGTCGCCCGTCACCATTACGCTTGACGAATTGAAACGCAATCGCGGAGTGCGCGGCCTGTCGTCCCTTGTCGAAACAGCGACCAATTACCCCGATGCCTGGAAGGGCGGGCTTTGGCGACCCGCAGATATAGCCGAGATCGAGATGACCGCGAGCCGAGCTCTGCTTTCGCTGGCCGCGAAATATCGCGCCCGTTATCTGCGCAATTTCTATGACCTTGGAAAGGCGAACCTAAAACCGGACGCATCTGTGCCGCAGGCCTACGTGATCCCGGCCGGACAGCCGAATGCCGAGAATGTTTCCCGCCTGCTGGAGATACTTACATGGCAGGGGATCGAGGTCTATCGGATGAGCGAAGAGCTTTGGCTCCGCCATTCAAGAACGGAACAGCCGCACGAAATGCCGCTGAACAGCTTTTTGATCTTCACGAACCAGCCGCAGAAGAACAACGTGCTAAGTCTTTTTGAGAGACAGGTTTATCCGCATCGTCTTTTACCGAACGGCGAGGCTGAGGTGCCGTACGACGTGGCCGGTTGGACGCTGCCATTGCAAATGGGTGTCGAATCACACGAGGTTTGGGAGGTTCGTGACCTCGACCAGAAACGCGGAACACTCAGACGTATTTCGTCGATCAATGATGCTCGGTCGGTCCTTGATCTTGCGCCTCACACCGTGCCCTTCGACAAGGTCGCGAATCCATTAAAAACGAATCCCCGGATCGGCCTTTACAAGCCGTTCACATCATCGATGGATGAGGGCTGGACGCGGCTTGTGTTTGATACGTTTCAGGTACCGTACAGGTCGATCTCGAATAACGACGTGAGGAATGGCAGCCTCTTGGGCCTCGATGTCCTGGTGCTTGCGGCCGATAGCGAAAATACGATTGTTCGCGGCCTGAGCGCCGAGCGTTACCCGGCCGAATTTGCGGGCGGTATCGGCGAAGAAGGCGTCGATGAACTGAAGGAATTCGTTGAGAACGGCGGCCGTCTCGTTTGCTTTGACGATTCGTGCGGCCTGGCGATAAAGCGGTTCAAATTGCCGGTCAGGAATGTCGTTGCCGGCCTGCGGCGAAGCGAGTTCTACAATCCGGGCTCGGTCGTCAAACTGAAAATGAATACGAACAACCGATTGGCCCACGGAATGTTCGAAGAAACGCCGGCGTATTTCTCGAACAGCTCGGCATTTGACGTGTCGGACGATCCTCACGCTTCGATCGCGGCACGTTCTGCCGAAAAGGACGCCCTGATGTCCGGCTGGATGCTGGGCGAAAAATACATAAACGGAAAGGCCGCGTTGGTCGAGGTCCCGTACGGCAAGGGAAGCGTCGTGATGTTCGCGTTTCGCCCGCAGCACCGTGGGCAGACGTGGGGTACGTTTCAGTTGATCTTCAACTCGCTCGAAAAATACGAGTGAGGAGGCCAGCGATCTACTCGCCGTGGGGCGAGTCGCCCTCCTTCTCGGCCCTTTTCAGTTGGCGCGCAGTTGGAAGTTTCTGGCGACAGTTTTGCACGGCACAGATGAAGACGCAGTTCTCGAGCTGGTCGTACCGGTAAACCACGCGAAACCGTCTGTGAAACACAAGCTGGCGATATGCACGCAGGGACTTAAAGCGGGCCAATAGTGGCGATCCCATTTCGGGAAAGCGGCGCAGTAGATCGGTTTGGCGAATGATGCCGAACGCGATGCTTTCCGGCAGCGTCTCGAGCGACCGAAAGGCTGGCAATGTCCACACGATCTCAGCCATTGCTCAGCCGGGATATCCCAGACGTTTCTTGACCTCGTCCTGAGAAAGTGTATCGCCTTCTCTAATTGCAGCCTCGGCCTCCTCGGCCATTCGGACGAGTTCAATTTCATCCAGCGCCGCAAGGTCCTCTTCGATCTCGGCATATCGCGTCGCTGAGATCAGGACCGCCGAAGCCCGTCCGCGCTGGGTGATCACAACCGGCTCCGACGAGCCTTTCAGTCCGTCAAGAACGGCCGCAGCCTGGCGTTGGAGGTCAGAGATGGGAATAATTGTCTTCATGATCCGATATTGGATACTAGCATAATTACATATTTGATATCAAATTTAGATACGTAACCTAATTCAAAATTTGGACTATTCCAATTCCGCCACGTAAGTTCTATCATTGACATATGTTCATTCGGGCCTTCGCGCTAGCATTTGCGCTGTTTTTACTAGGACCAAACACATTCGCTCACGACGGATCCGGCTATTTCGTGCTGCCGCATGAGCCTTTGATCCGCATCGGCCTCTCGACCAACGCCAGTTCAGCCTCGATCACCACATCTGATTCACAGCTCGTGGCTTATTCGCCCGATGAACCCGGCAAGTATCTGGCCACCAACCGCGTGTCGGTCTCGGCGCGAGCTTATCGGCCGCCCGAGGTTGAGAATTACCGTTTCGAGATACAAAACATCGCGACCGCGGCTGAGGCGGACGAGATCGCAAAGGACGTGCGCGAGACAACAGGGCAATCTGCATTGGTGAGCGTCGATGCGGTAACAAACACGTGGAAGGTCTGGATAGGCGGTGTTTTTAACACGGAGGAAGAAGCCGACGGTTTCAAGGCGATGCTTGATGAGAAGGGCTTTGAGGAATCTGTAAAGGTGGTGGAGAAAAAGACCGTGATCTCGGATGAGGCCGTGGCCCTTTCAGAGCAGGTCCGGTCTGCGGGAAAATCGCAGGTGCGCAGCCTTATTAAGCCGATCGGTGATGTCCAACCAATGATCGGTCCGCCGTCGATCGATCCGAATCTCCGCGAGGTGATCATAAACGGAGCGAGCGAATCGGCAAAGTATTCCTCTCTCAGGTCGGTCGCATTTGCGTCCGTGAACGAGCGTGCTAATCCGGTGCGTTACAACGGCAAAGCCTATCGCGGCCGGATAGAGGTCTTTGTGAATGCCCGAGGCACGCTGAATGTTGTTAATGTCGTGCCGCTTGAGGAATACCTGCTTGGCGTGGTGCCGGCAGAATTGTCGCTGCCGCAGCTTGAGGCGCAAAAGGCCCAGGCGATCGCCGCACGCACATATGCCGTCGCTAACATCAATGGTTACGGCACACAAGGTTTCGATATGGTTCCGACTGTCTGGTCGCAGGTGTACAAGGGCGTTTCGATCGAGACAAGAATGGGAACACAGGCTGTGCGCGAGACGGCGGGCATGATCGCGACCTACGGCGGCAAACCGATAATGGCCTATTTTACATCGACGTGCGGTGGGCGGACGGAGAACTCTGAGAATATCTTCGATCACTCCGAACCGTATCTCCGCGGCGTCGAATGTTCGCTGGAGGGACATAAACATTTCGATCCGTTCACAATTCGAACTTCGCGACGGCCCGCCAAGCTGCGGAGCGAGGAGAATCTCGAATTGGCGCGGCTGATGTCGGCCCTTGCGGTGAATGGATTTCTGCTCAACACGCCGGAAATGACCGACGATTGGTTCGAGCAGCCGCCGACCGAAGCAGAATTATCAAGCTGGCTTGGACAGGTCGCGGTCAAGTTCGGCAAGCCCCTTCCGCAGGTCACAAGGAATGCGGCGCTTCCGCTTGAGCTAGCGCGCATTCTTGCAGGCTTTCTGTACACGCCGGGTGCGGCCGACACGTTGTTGAGCGATTCGGACATTACGTACCAGCTAGCATTTGACGATGCGGCCGCGGTACCGCCCGACAGAAGGCCGGAGCTTGCGATGCTCCTGCGTGACGGCTATTTTGTTTTGCATCCCGATCTGACGTTGAAACCTGGAAAGCCGCTCACGCGTTCGCAATTCCTCCGCCTGTTTAAACAGATCTACGAAAAACGGAAATGGATGCCAACGCTGCAAACAGGCACGACCAAAGCGAGCGTTGATGGAAAACTTGTTTTGAGGTCGGGCCGTTCGGAGCGGACACTGGCGATCCGCCCGGACGTTTTTCTGTTTCGCGAATTTGGAACCTCCATCTATCCGGTGCGAGAGGCAGCACTGGTGGGCGGCGAGGAAGTGCGATTCCAGACGGATGGCACGGGAGCGGTCTCGTATCTTGAGATCGAACCGACCGATTCGCCGACCGTCGCCGAGAATATGTCTCCGTTCACCAACTGGAAAACGACGCTGAGTGCCGGCGCGGTTCAGTCGCGGCTTTCAAGATACGTGCGAGGGATCGGTACGCTTTATGACGTGAACGTGACGAAACGAGGTTATTCAAGACGCGCGATCGAGATCGAGATCATCGGGTCGAACGGCGTGAAAACATTAAAAGGCGGCCAGATCCGCTCGGCATTGCGGCTGCGCGAGCAGCTTTTCGTCCTCAACAAACGCTATTCGGGCAGCTCGGCCGTCAGCTACACTTTCACCGGCCGCGGATGGGGCCACGGCGTCGGTATGTGCCAATACGGGGCCTACGGCCTCGCAAAAATGGGCGTGAAAGCCCAGGATATAATCAAACACTACTATACGGGCGTTGATGTCACCCGGGCTTACTGATGCGGTTCGCCCCGGAAGGACGGATCAGGAACCTGCATCGATATCGGGTATCGTGCTTGGCTTGAATCTGAGGCCTGAATTAGCACCGGCGGCCCGGCCGGCAGGGATCGAAAATTTGTGAAGCGAACGAAGGGCCTTGGCGTCGGTTGAGGAACCGGCAAGATTCTCGCACTCGGCAAGCAGTACAGGTACGTCACTATCCGCAAATTCTACGACCTTATCGGTGTCGCGAATGCGGCCGATCATTGGATAGTTGCCCATTCGTTCGTTGAATTGCTCCCAGTACATCGCGGTTTGCTGCTCGACGGTCTCGGCTTTCAGGCTTTCCCATCGCGGTACGCCGATACCTTCAAAATAGATGGCCTCCAGATCCTCAGGGTGAAGATCGAACCCGACGTATTCGGCATCATCGCCATTGATCAGGTAGATCGCCAGTGAGCCTTCGCCTTTCTGTTCGTTGATGAACTCCTGTTCCAGATCCGGTGTATCGTTCATAATGCTCACGTCTCCTCAGGGTTGAGATGGTCTATCTGCGGCGGCCCGTTGATAATAGAAAAATCGTCCAGTATTATCAAGCCGATGTTGCGGATTCGGCACCTCTGTATCGTATCAGTCTTGATCTTTTCGCTGGCACCAACCCTTCTCGGCCAGGGTACCACTGCCGCGAAAACTGCCCTTGGCTCGGAAACGGCAAAGAATGGATTTCGCAATGAAGATGACATCGCGGCGAAATTCAACGATTGGCGATCCGACGCTGAGTCGCCCGTATGGCTCGCGTTTATGGGTTTTCGCCGTGAGGAGATCCTCTCCGTTGCGGCAACAAAACCGCACGGCGAGAAAGCTGATATTGTGGTCCGCGTTCGAACAAAGGACGGCGAGCGGGCCGAGGGAGTCTCGATAAAGCTCGTAAGCAGTCGCCAGGGCTTTAACCAGATCGACAAGCGCTGGCTTGGCCACTATGTGACGATGTGGAAGATGCCGGCCGATGTAGAGGCGGCCCTGAAGCTCTTCACAGGCGAGACGCCGCCGTCCAAGCCGTCGCGGCGGCCGGGACGAATGTTCCTGAATGAGTTGACTGCCGAACAACAGAAGAGCGTTGTTGATTTTTTCTCGGCGAATAAGCACGAGATCGTCTCTGACCTTTTTCGCGGCGATGGCGAATTCTCGGCGGGTTGGATCATCGTCGCGCAGAAGGTTTCCGAACGGCCGTGGTGGGTCCTGAGAAGCATTGACTACGCGATAAGATTCTTTTCGGCGGGGCCGGTCGAACTGACTCGTTCGGGAAATCTCAAGATCGGCCGCATCACAATGCAGCGAAAGGGCGGCGACGGTGGCCGTGAAACCGCCAATATGCTGCAGTTCAAAATAGATCCGACATTACTTTTTGAGGGTGGCCGGTCACCTTCCATGCGTCGTAAATGAATCTTTCGCGTGGCCAGATCATCGGGGCGATCTTCGTACTCGTACTTGTGCTTGTGATCGCGCTGCTTCGTTTGATCTGAAGGAAACTGCCGTCCCGTACCTATTTCCAATATGCCTTAAGCTTTTCGATGTGGCTCTGATGCTGGCGGAGCCATTCGTTCAGTTGCGTGTCCGAAGTTTGGCCCGAACCCGTCGTTGACGACACCATCGCGTTCTGCAGATCGCGGTGAAGGGCCATCACACCCATCTCATAGGTTCGATAACCATTAGGAAAGTCACTTGACGAAAGTACCTGGAACGCAGACTTTTGCGAATCGAGAAATTCGAGCAATTGTCGATGGAACCGGTAGATCCGCGATTGTTCCGCACCAAGATTCCGTTGGGCCTGCATACGCTGGGCCATCACGGCGATCTCGTTCTTCATCATCGCAGGCATTTGGGCCTGGCCCGAGGCACCGGACGACTGGATCTGCTTTGCGATCTGTCCGGCATTTGCCGTCCGCTTGATCTCATTTAGTTCATTGAAGAGCTTGTCGAGGCCTGACCGCATCTCGCTCAGCGCCGGAATACCGCGCTTATCGGCAGCGCTCATCAATTTTGGGTCGACCTCGCCGTACCGCTTGTTGACCGCAACAAGGTAACCGGCTTTCTGAAGGTCGCCGAGAAGGCCCGGCATCTCGTTCATTCGCACCATATAGGCTCCGCCGCCGGGTGTGAACATCGCAAGATTCCAGTCCAACGCCTGTGTAAAGCCATAGTTCTGGGCTTCTGCTCCGTGATTGAAAACCGGATTGTCGGCCCGTCCGCACGCCGAGTTCATCTTGCCGATCAGCGACATCGTAAACCCGCTGGCGGCGGATTCTCCGTGGACGTCCTTTTCAAGCCGGACCATTGCGTGCGTATCAAAATGCGAAAAATGCGGTGCGACCATCCACAGATCGTAGTCGCCGGTAACGGGATTGAGCGTCCCGTTTTGCGGATAGCCGAACACGCGAAGCGGATTCAGCCGGCCTGTTTCGCCTTCCCACTGGACCCAATAGACAAGCCATTGGTCGGCCTTCTTCAAAAGTGCGAACAGCGTCGATTTGTTGCCGAAGTCGGCCGGTTTTGCCGTGCAGAACTTGTATTCGGGAAGGTGCCCGGCTGATTGAAAGGCTTCGAACTTGGCCCGCACGCCGCCCATAGCCGTTTGTCCAGCCAGCCGTTTTGCAACAAATGGCACCGCAAGTCTGTCCGTTGTTTCAGCGCGTTCAAGGAGATATCCGTCCTGAAATTCTATCTTCTCGTGTGAAGCGAGCAGGTCGGGCTTCAGCGTGAGCTGGACCGGATGCGCTGCCGCGTGTTTGTGTTCATGCTCGCGCGGGTTCGGCACGCCGTCGCATTTCTTAGAAAATGCCGGGTCGCACGGCACAAACCCGGCCATCGGCCCCCAGTTTGAGGACTTATGGTGGACGTCCATGCTCTTTGTGGCGTAACCGGCCCTGATCAGGATCGTCGAATCATACTCGGTGGGCCTGATAAAGATGAAGGTGTTTTGTTCACGGGCGGTCGTGGCTATCGCAAGAGAATGAGTATCGACTATCCCTGACTCCTTTTCGCTGATCGGTCTCATGTGCTATCTCCTTGGGGTGAAATGACGCTTCTCGACGCCGAAGGGCGCCAGCGAAGACATTGCCTAATAGGGTAAACGTAAAGTACTCCCAAGAAGGGTAAGTACGCAAGACAAGTTTCTATCAAACTGATCTGAATCCAGGCGGTGGGGCCAAAAAGTAGACGGATCTTCCGAGACCTCGGATCTTTGGGCGGCTCTAACGCAACTGCGATACCTATCGACGATCTTGCCATCCTGCTGGATCAAGGCAAACTTCAGTCGTCATGACTTGGTCCGTTAGGGGCGATCGCTCATCTGAAAGGTGATCGTTCCGCCAAATGTCGCGGCTCGTGCCGTCGGCCGGAACGGTGCGATAATCTGATTGCGTGCATCCTCAAGAAACAAGGCCGATATATGCCATTGCGGGGCCGACCGCGTCGGGTAAAACCGCGCTTGGCGTCGAGTTGGCAAGGCGCGTGGGCGGCGAGGTCGTAAACTTTGACTCGGTGCAGATATACCGCGAGATCGAGATCGCGACCGCCAAACCGAGTGACGAGGAGAAGCAGGGAATTCCGCATCATTTGCTGGATTATATCGATCCGCGGACCAATTATACGGCAGCCGACTGGGCACGGGATGCTTCAGCAAAGATCGCCGAGATCGAAGAGCGGGGCGGTACGCCGGTTCTGGTCGGCGGGACTGGTTTTTATCTGAGAACGCTGTTGAATCCGCTGTTCGAGAGCCCAAAAACTGATGTCGAGCTGCGCGACAGGCTTCGACGGCTGCATACCAAACGCGGGGCCGAGTACCTTCACCGCATGCTCGCGAAGTTGGACCCGCCGACGGCAGCACGGCTTGCGAGCCGCGACTACGTTCGGGTGATCCGGGCCCTCGAGGTGCTCATCCAAACCGGCGAGCGGATCTCGGTACGACAAACCGAGCGTCCGCCACGTTCTGAACTTGCCGACCGCTTGACCTTGTTCGTGCTTGACCCGCCGCGCGATGAGCTTTATCGATTGATCGACGCCCGGACGGAGCAACATTTTGCCCGCGGCCTTGTGGATGAGGTGAAGAGCCTCAGAGCGTCCGGCATACCCGACGCGACAAATGCCCTCGGCTCACACGGATATCGGCGCGTTTGTGAATATCTGCGGGGCGAAAGATCGCTGCATAGCGCGATCGAACGTACAAAACAGGACATCCGGAACTACTCGAAACGACAGCTAACGTGGTTTCGTGCGGAACCCGGCGCACGATGGCTGAAAGGCTTTGGAGGGGGAAAAGCCGTGATCGCGGAACTCTTGCGAGTTACGGGCAAGAACGTGTAAAAAGTTGTAAATTCTTAGAACTCAAGACTTATCGTGGCCGTACAATAAAGAAAGTGCTTGTTTGGGACGCTAAATCTGCTATAATTACGGTTCGTTCCACTTAATTACCGGCTCCCTGGACATCAAATGTTATGGAAAAACAGCCCGCCCAAAACATTCAGGATGCGTTTTTGAATTCGACTCGGCGAGAGAAGGCTACGGTCGTTGTTCACCTTATGCCGGGTTCGACGCTGTCGGGAAGGATCAAGAGCTTCGATAAGTTCTCAGTGATGCTCGATGTTGGTGGCCAGGATGTCTTGATCTTTAAGCACTCCATCTCAACCATCTCTCAGGAGAGGAAAACCGCTGAAGCCCCGGCACCGTCAGAGTAGTTTGCGCGGAAAGTTCATTAGCTTCGAAGGGATCGATGGCAGCGGGAAATCCACCCAATTACGCATGCTTGCGGGCACGCTGCGCTCGCGGGGCATTGATTGTTTGCCAACGCGCGAACCCGGCGGTACGCCATTAGGTCGCCGGTTGCGCGAGGCATTTCTCGAGACCGAGGAAACAGTTGCCCCGATCGCCGAACTCCTCCTTTTCGCGGCCGACCGCGCCCAGCACGTCGAACTCCTTATAAAACCTGCACTCGACGCAGGCCGGATCGTGATCTCCGATCGGTACGCCGATGCCACTTTTGCATATCAAGGCGCCGGCCGCGGATTTCCCCAGAAGACGGTCGAACAGATCATTCAGCTTGCGACCGGTGGGCTCAAGCCTGACCTGACGCTGTTTTTTGATATTTCGGAAGAAACCGCCGTGTCGAGGCTGCGTTCACGAACCGAGGTCGGAGACAATTTGAATCGAATGGACGCAGAGACCGCCGAATTCTATGCCCGCGTGCGCGAGGCCTATCTGAACATTGCCGAAGGCGAGCCTGAACGCTTTCGGGTCATTGACTCCAACGGATCGGTCGAGGAGATCCAGACACAAGTGTTGGAGATGGTCACTACCGCGATCGAGCGGTAAGGAACCGAGGTATGTTTGACGCCATTCTCGGAAACGAGGCCCTCAAAGAGATACTCAACCGACTCTGTTCGGCCGGCCGGATGCCGAATTCCGCGCTTTTTTCCGGGCCGGACGGTGTCGGTAAACGGCTTTTCGCGCTCGAGATAGGAAGGCGTTTCGTGTGCACGGCGGGCAACGCGTGCGGAAAGTGTTCAGCCTGTTTCCGCGTTGGCCAGATCGAGCTGCCAAAGCCGGACAACCGAGATGCTTTCAAAAAGGTGCTTTTCACGAATCATCCTGATGTTGGCATCGTGATGGCCCCGGGCCGTCAGATCTCGGTGGATGCGATCCGCGATCTCGAGGCAGAAGCTCATTTTCGGCCGTATGAGGGCAAGGGCCGCACGTTCATCATCGATGATGCGGACAAGATGCATCCGTCGGCATCGAACGCGCTGCTCAAAACGCTCGAAGAACCCGCCGCGACGACCCGCATCATTTTGCTCACCCGACGCCCGGATGCGCTCCTTTCGACCATCCGTTCGCGGTGCCAGGTATTCAGATTCGCGCCTGTCGCCATCGAGCAGATCGAAAAGCACTTGATCGGAAGCGGTGCATTTTCCGAGGCCGATGCCCGGCTTGCCGCGCGGCTTTCGCAGGGAAGCGTCGGTCGGGCGGTAGGGATCGATATAGAACGGGTTCGTGAACGCCGCGCGTCGTTGATAAAGATGTTAGGCGATGTATTCGGGCGGGCCGATATGGTAAGTGCTTTGCGTGCCTCCGAAGCATTGACCGAAGCAAAGAACAAGGATTCGTTCGAGGACGATCTCGAGCTTCTGATGTCGCTGATACGCGATATTTGGGCTATTTCGCTCGGCGAACGCGACGGCTCGCTGGCGCACATCGATGAATTCGACGAGCTTAGGAAGATCGCCAAAACCTCGGGGCCGCAGCACTTCTCGGCAGCGATGAATGAGATAGAGCTAATGCAGCAACGGTTTGCGGTCAATATCAATCGCAGAATAGCAACCGATGCCGTTCTTGCGTCGATGGCGTCTACGGCCGCTAAGGCCGGAAGTCTCTGATATGATCAGCGGCCTCACCGAGTATCCTGCGGTGGCGGGGGCCGTCGAGGCAACAGGAACGGTGACGGGTGTGCTAATCTATACTTCGAAGTGGAGGATGAACCTGAGAATTAGTGCAGGCGGTTGAACCAGTTATTTCCGAAATTGCCACGCCAACGTCGGCCGTATTGCGGCTGTCGGCGCTTGGCGGACTTGGGTTGATCGCGGCCGGGTCGTGGGCCGTCTATTACTTTGACCCGACCCGTTCAAGCTTCTTTCCGGCATGCCCGCTTTATTCGGTGACCGGCTATGCCTGTCCGGGCTGCGGGCTGACGCGCGGCTTTCACGCCCTGTTCCACGGCGACATCGTCACCGCACTTGACTATAACGCCCTGATCCCGCTGGTCGCTCTCGGCTTTCTCTTCGCCGTCGCGACGCTTTTGTCGATAGCCATCCGCGGCAAAGGGATAGTAAAGCTCGAAGCGACGCCGCCTTTCCTCATCGGCCTGCTCGTGCTTCTGCTCACCTTTGGCGTCCTCCGAAACCTGCCTTTCTACCCGTTCACATTCCTGTTTCCGTAAACATGAACCGCTCTCCTGATGTATGGACGGTTTCGAGTCGCCAGGATGCTCAGCCTTTGCATAAAAGTAGAAATTCCGTTTTAGCTCCGGCGGAGCGGACTCGTTCAATGAGCCTCGGCGACCGGCCGTGGCAATTGGAATCTGTACGGCCTTGGCTTAGGTGGTCTTATGATTGACCGATATGCACGAGATGTTGGTGCTGCAGCCCTTATCGAACTGTTTAGGGGGACAATAACCAACTATGAATTTGAAGAAAGGTATCCAATAAGCGAAAGCGATCATGCGTTGTGGGAGATATTCTTTCAGGTTTGGTTTTTTTACTCTGATATTGAAGAGCACAAACTAGATGGGAAACATTCACTTGACGAAGAAGAGCTTGGATTCGGAGGGCGCTGCATACTCTTTCTAGAAAGTGATTTGGAATTCGAATGGCCGGGTCAGAAGGTTCGTCCGTGGCATGGTATTC
>WBZY01000641.1_pt1 | contig 24841 bp, 19 predicted proteins | sample 5204191 | NCBI WGS metagenome assembly WBZY01 (sample SAMN12344363, study PRJNA552823) | activated sludge metagenome | biome: Activated sludge suspended growth; feature: Anammox Sidestream; material: Wastewater; isolation source: activated sludge from anammox sidestream of wastewater treatment...
TGAAGAGGTAGGGGTTTAGCCGGCCCCCTTCGCGCCATACCAGCCCATAATCGTAATGGTCGGTACCCACCAGTGCAGCAAGCTCCTTGCCACCAACCTCGTCCACGCTGTAGCCATGCTGCCGCCAGAAGCGCGCCTTCTTCGCCAGGGAAGCGATCGGCCGCTGCGCAGCATTGATCATGCCGAGCTGTCGGCAGTCCGCGTCCAGTTCATATTTGGCGGAAATCGCATAAGCGATGTTGCGGTTCGCCACGGCAAAGTCGAAAAGCCGCTCGCCCTTCCCCCCACCCCACTTCTTGAAAGTCTCCAGATCGTCCAGATAGGGCAGGTAGTGGCCTGCGTTGCGGCCGGAAGCACCGTTCGCCGGCTGCCTCGCTTCGAGCAGCACTGCGCGCGCACCGGCCTCGACCATGTGCAGGAAGGTCGCGCCACCCGCCAAGCCGGCGCCGATTACCACGATATCCGTCTCGATATCGCCATTCAGCGCCGCGTATGTCGGCAAGGCCACGGCCGGAAGCCAGCCGCTGAGCTCGATCGGCACGCGTCCCCTCTCGAACGCGCTGCGATCGACGAGGGCATTGCTCAGGCCCATTTGTCTGCTCCAAAGTGAAACCGTATGCACCGCACCGAATGACCCGGATCGTGTAGCACTGCAGTGGCCGGAACTCGAGTCGGTAGAGACCTGAAATTCACTCATGTCGGAATGCCCAGCTCCGCGAGTGCCGCATCATCGAGCGGCACGTAACGGCGCTGCGCGTGGCTCAAGGCATAGAGCGGATCGGCCACACGGCTGCGATCGAAGCCCTGAGCGCGCAGGTCGACTTTGCGGAGCTTGAAGTTCGCGGTGAGCTGCGCCTGAGAAGCCACGCGGACGAACAGCGGTACGGCATAGTGCGACAGCTGCTCGGTGGCGATGGCGTACATCCGGATGGGGTCGAACTCGTGGCCGGCCTTCATGACGACTGCCGCCATACCGGCCTGCCCGCCGTGTCCCGGGACGTTGACGCCGTAGACGTTCAGGATCTCGATCTCGGGGTAGGCAGTCGAGAGCTGCTGGGTCACTTCCGTCGTCGAGACGTTCTCGGCCTTCCAGCGGAAGGTGTCGCCGATGCGGTCCATGAAGTAGAAGTAGTCGTCGGCATCCCTGCGGAACAGATCCCCGCTGCGCCACCAGCGATCCCCCGGCTCGAAGCAATCGGCGATGACCTTTTTCTGCGATTCCTCGGCGTCGGTGTAGCCCTCGAAGGGCGAGACGATGGTGCCGTCCGCCTTCGAGATCTGGCAGATGATCTCCCCGACCTCGCCCACGGCGCACTCGATCATGCGCTCCCGGTCATCCCGCGGGTGGCTCTCGGTCTGCGGATCGAAGCGCACGAGCCGCAGGTGCGAGAGCTCGCGGAAGGGAATGCGCCCGCAGGAGCCTGGGCGATTGTCGTAGTTCGTCATGTTGCCGTTCGATTCGGTCGCGCCCCAGCCCTCGAAGATGCGGATTCGGGAACCGAAGCGCCGCGTGAACTGCTGCCACACGTCGATGCCCATGCCGGAGCCGAGCATGACTTTGAGCGTGTGCTGGTCCTCGCCCGGCTGCACCGGAGTGTTGATGAGATAACGGCAGACCTCGCCCACGTACTGGAACACCGTGACCTGGTACTTCCCCACGTCCTCCCAGAAGCGGCTGGTGCTGAACTTGCGCCGCACGACCGTCGTGCCGCCCGTGGCGATCGCCGTCGAGTAGAGTGACATCAGCGCCGCGCCATGAAAGAGCGGCAGTACACAGTAGAAGACGTCATCGGGTTCCAGCTCTGCCGCAGCCTTCCAGCCCCTACCGATGCCGAGGAAGCGCCGATGGCTGACGCGAGCGGCCTTCGGCAACCCGGTGGTGCCGGAGGTGAAGATGAGGAAGCAAGGATCTTCCGAGCGGATGCTCTGGCGGTGGCCCGCGGCATCGGCGAGCGGCGTGACCCGCTCGAGCCGCGGCGTGATGTCTGCGAGACCTGCAGACAGAGGCGGCAGTGCCTTGGCGCCATCGGGGATGACGAACACCTCGAGGCCACTGCCCGGCACCTGCGTCTCCAGAAGCTGTTCGAGGCACTCGGCCCCGATCAGGAGCACGCGGGAGCGGGTCTCCCTGACGGCATGCTCGAGCGCCTGCTTGCGCGCCTGGGTGTTGACGAGGGCGGCCGTGACACCGATTTTCGCGAGCCCCATCCAGGCGGCGAAGAACTCCGGACGGTTCTCCACCATCACGGCTGCCACATCGCCCGCGCGCAGCTCGAGCTCGAGAGCGAGCGCGGCATAGCACGCGGCGAGCGTATCGAGTTCGCGGAAGCTCAGCTTGCGATCCTCGTAGATCAGGCAATCATGCTCGGGCTGGCACTGCACGACACTCTCGAAAGCATCCATTACTGTCCAGTTTGGACGCGGCAGGGGCGCGGCCACTGCCGCGTAGAAGCGATTGATCTTCGCTTGCGTCTCTTCGCGCGAGACGACTTTCTCCTGTCCGTTCAAACTTTGCTTTACCTGTGCATTCATTCAACCGATACCTCACACGGTGTAGCTTCCCCGCCCCGCACGTTGCTGGATTCGAGCGCGGGCGTGCGTGGCGCAGGCTCTGGCCGACACATGACATCGTGCTGTCGAAATAGGTTCCGTGCGGCTCCTTCGAACGCATGTTGTCATGACTTGCCGAGAGAGCTCACCACCTTGGACGGGAGCTGCCAGCGCCGGCAAGGTAGGGTCGCACGGTCAAGCCGGCCTCAGACAGTCTGCAACGAAGCGCCGTATCTCCCCGGAGAGTTCGGCGTCCTCCGGGGCGCCTCCGAAGCCGCCGTGGGGCATCGCCTCGAAGACGTGCAGCTCAACCTCCACCCCGGCGCGGCGCAGGGCGCGATGCATGCGCACCGTGTTCGACAGGAACAGGTCACGCGTACCGCTCTGCAGGAAGGTGCGCGGGAAACCTTTGCTGAAGTCCCCGAAGAGCGGCGAGAGAAGGGGCGAGGAGAGATCCGCGCCGGCTGCATACAGGAGATTGGCCTCCATCAGCGGCAGCGGCAGCACCGCATCGACGTTGCGAAGGCTCGCGAAGGTGTCACCGCTTTCGGTGAGATCGAGCTCCGGCGTGCACAGCACCAAGCCGGCGGGCATGGGCAGTCCTTCGTCGCGCGCGCGAAGCACCAGCGCCGCGGCCAGGTTGCCGCCGGCGGAAGCGCCGCCGACGATCACTCGATCGGCGCCGTAGCGCTCGACGAGCATCCGGTATACGGCCACGCAGTCATCGAGTGCAGCCGGATGGGGATGATCGGGCGGCATGCGGTAATCAGGGGAACAGGTCCGCAGACCCACTGTCGCCGCCGTCAGGCACCCCATCAGCCGGCACGCCTCACCGCCGCCGCTGATGAGGCCTCCACCGTGCAAGTCGAGATAGCAGGCGTCGTCGACCGCTGACGGAGGGACAGTGACGTAGACCCGCACGGCACTGGCCACTTCGACCCGCGTGTCGAGGTCCCTGGCGCCCTCCCATCCGGCAAGCATCGACAGGATCATCGAGTCAAACTGCCCAATCAGACGACGCCAGACTTCAGGCGCGCTCTCGTGAGGCGGAAGCGGCTCGGCCCGAGAGTGCGCCACCGCTGCGGCGAGCAGCGCCTGTGCTTCCGGGCTGATGGACTTCGGTACCGGGATCATTCTTGCCGGCAGAAGAATATCGCCGCGCGAGGAGGGATCGCCCCTGGATTGCGTGTCGTATTGCAAGGCCTCAATCTCGTCTAGGGCATGCACGATCTGGCGTAAATCTGGAAAGCCGTCGACGTCGCCCGGCTCGGCATCCGAGCGGGTCACCGGGCGGCAGCTGCTACTTTTGTTTGTCCTTTGCCGTCTGGACCACGTTCTCGGGGTTCAACGTGGCGAACAGCCGCTTCGTTTCAGCACTCTGGTGCGCCAACAGATGCGTGTGATGGTGAGCCTGCAGGAAGGCTCTGAAACCCATCATGTCGAGCCCGCGATTCAGGGACTTCTTGGTCATCTTGATGGCGAACGGTGGCGCCTTGGCGATGCGGTTGGCCATCGCGAGTGTCTCCTCCTCGAGCTTCTCGCGCGGCACCACGCGATTGACCATGCCGGCCATGAGCCCGTCGCGGGCCGAAATGCGCTCGCCCGTGAACAGCATTTCCTTCGCCTTGCGGAATCCGAGCACCCAGGGGGCGATCATGACCTCCGCACCCGTGGTCGCCACCATGTGCACCACGGGATCGGCGAAGAACGCATCCTCGGAGGCCACCAACAGATCGCACATGTTGGCGACCATGAAGGCGCCGGCGACACAGGCGCCCTGCACCTGCGCGATGGTAGGCTTCGGCAGGTCGTAGATGCGCATGCAGTAATCCATGTAGTACTCGGTCTCGTAAGCCTCCCAGCTCTCCGGAGACATGTCCTGATCCGCGCTGTCGGATCCGCCCGCGTTCTCCTGCAGGTCGTGCCCGGCCGAGAAATGCTTGCCTTTGCCGCCGATGATCACCACGCGCACGTCCTTGTCGGCGCCGGCACGGGTCACGGCGTGGTCGAGCTCCTTGAGGAGACCGAGGTTCTGCGAATTGCTCTTCTCGGGGCGGTTGTGACAGATGCGCGTGACCGGCCCCAGCTGCTCGTAGGTGATGTACTGGTATTGCATTTTCGGTTCTCCTGAATCTCGTCTTTCGCTCACGCGAGCGCCCGCTCAGCGACCTTTCGTGCCCAGCGATAATCGCCCTTGCCCGCCGGTGAGCGCTGCATGGCGTCCACGAACACCACGTCCTTCGGCACTTTGTAGCCGGCCAGATGATCGCGGCAGTGGGCGCGCAGCGCGGCTGCATCCGCGGTCGCTCCGGGCCTCAACGCGACCACCGCGACCACCTTGTTGCCCCAGCGTGCATCGGGCAGGCCGACGACGAGGCAGTCGAACACCGCCGGGTGGCGGCGCACGGCCTCCTCGACCTCTTCAACGAAGACCTTCTCGCCGCCGGTGTTGATGCAGTTCGAACCGCGGCCGAAGACCACGATGGAGCCATCCCCCTCCTGGAGCGCGATGTCGCCCGTGAGCACCCATCGCTGGCCCTCAAACGTAATGAAGGTTTCTGAAGTCTTTTCCGGATCCCCCAGATAGCCGATCGGAACGAGACCCGTGCGGGCGAGAATGCCCTGCTCGCCCGATGCGGCAAGTCGCCTGCCGTCCACCAGGACCTTGAGATGCGGGCTCGGCGGGAGCCGCAGCAGCCCTGCGGTCGTGGGCTGGCTGCTCGGACTGAACGTGCCCGCTTCGGAAGAGCCCGCGCCGTCGACGATCACCAAGCGGGGCAGGATCTCCAGGAGACCTTTCTTGACGTGGGCCGAGAAGAGCGCCCCGCCATTGGCGAAGGCCATCAGATTCGAAAGATCCCAGCGGCCCGGGCAGGCGCGCAAAGCGTCGAGGATCGGAGCCGCCATGGCATCGCCCACGATGGAGACGGTGTGGATCTTCTCTCGGGCGAGCAGATCGAGGATGTGCTCGGCATCGAAGTGATGCCGCTCGGACAGGAAAACCGTGTGACCTGCGAAGAGTCCTATCAGCGCCGCCCAGAGCGCTGAGCCGTGCATGAGCGGCGCCACGGGCATGCCGCGCAGCGGGAAGCTCGAGCGGGCGCGCTCACCGAGTTGTTCGGGCGCATGAATGGGGCCGAGCTCGGGGTTCATCGCACCGCCGCCACCGAGCGCGCTGAAGAAGTACGCCTTGTGCGGCCACATCACGCCTTTCGGCCGGCCAGTGGTGCCGCCCGTGTACAGTACGGAGATGTCATCGTCGCTGCGCGCGATGTGATCTGCACCGCCCGGCGGCGTCGCGAGCGCAGCACGATAGTCCGTTTCCCCGGGGATGCTGATCGCATCGTCACCGACGCGCACGATGGCTTGCAAGCCGGGCGCAGCATCGAGCGCTTCCCGCACACCGGCTGCGAGCGCTGCGCTGTAGAAAAGCGCCTTTAGCCCCGCGTTCTGGTAGAGGTAGCGGAGCTCGTCGGCGACATAGCGGTAATTGATGTTGACCGGTACCGCCTTGACCTTGCAGGCGGCGAGAAACGCCTCGAGATACTCGATCCCGTTGTAGAGATGGAGCCCGACGGTGTCGCTGTCGCCGATACCGCGCGCGTGCAGCCAGCCCGCGAGACGGCTCACGCGATCCGCGAGCTGCCGAAAGCTCAGGCGGGTGGCGCCCACGACCACGGCTTCGCGATCGGGCACGGCTTCGGCGGCGATGTCGAAGAGATCGGCGAGATTGAATGTGCGCGCGATCGTCATGGGCATCATAGGGCGACGAGATCCGGCTGCGCGGCGATGACATTGCCGAGCGCCGCGGTCGCCTCGCTGCTGGAGGTGACGGCCAGCTCGATCTGCTTCGCCGCCACGGCATAGCGCCACAGCGGATAGCTGCGATCATGGCCGATGCCGCCGTGCACGTGCTGGCAGGAAGCCAGCACGCGGTGCCCGACATCGCCTGCGAGCAGCTTGGCGGCCAGCACATCCGCCACTGCATCGTCCTGCGCAGCGAGCAGCGACGCGACATGACGGCTCATCAGCTGCAAGGTCATTGAGTCGATGCAGGTATCCGCCATGCGCTGGCTCACCGCCTGGAACGAGCCCTCCTTGACACCGAAGACCTCGTGCTCGGAGACGAAGGCGGTCGTGAGCTTGATGGTTTCCTCGACCACGCCGCTCTGAATCGCACAGCACCCGGCGATCAGGCGCTGGCGCAGCCACTCGAGGAGCGTTGCATCACCGAGCCGCGATGCCTGTGCTCTGTCGAGCGTCAGGCGCCCCATGGGAGACTTGTCCGTGCCGAGCTGCCCCTCGAGCCGCACGCTCTGCTGTTCGGCAGGCACGAGGTAGAGACTCCAGCTGCCATCCGCACGTGCAGGCAGGAGATAAGCCTCCGCCTCCGGCGCATAGGGCACTGCCGAAACCGTGCCCGTGACGCGCCCGTTCGCCTCGCACAGGCTGTTGCCGCGATCGGTGCGTGCGCTCGCTGCAAGCCAGCCGTCCGCCGCTACGAATCGGTGCAGCGCCTCGAGCGTGCCGGCGCGCTGGAGCGTCTGCAGCGCGATGTCGTGGATGAGAAGCGGAACGGCCGCGACCGTCTTGCCGACCTGCTCGAACACGAGACAGGCTTCCCCGAAGCCCAGGCCGGTGCCGCCGTGCTCTGGTTCGACCCCGATGGTCGTGATCCCGGCCTCTTTCAACGCCGCCCACAGCTCCCGATCCACGCGCAGGCCGCTCTCCTCGAGCTTCAGCAGCCGCTCGGGCGTGCTGAAATCCCGCAGCATCGATTCGGCGAGCTCACAGAGCTCGCGTTCTGTCTCTTGCAACCCAAAATCCATCGTTCAGGCTCGCTTGACGCGCGGCAGGCCGAGGCCCATCTGGGCCACCATGTCGCGCATGACTTCGTTGGTGCCACCGGCAAATCCGTAGACCGGCACCGTGCGGTAGAGCACGTCCAGCATGCCCTCGAGCGGCACGCCCGGCGAGCCGCGACGCAGCGTCGCATCGGGGCCGAGCACTTCCAGCATCTGGCGGAAGACGCTGAGAAAAGTCTCATAACCCAGGATCTTGATCGCCGAGGCCTCGGCTGCCGTAAGCGTGCCCTGTGCGATGCCCCAGGCCTGCTTGCGACAGGCGAGATTGAGCGTCTTGAGCGCTGTGTAGATGCGCGCCATGTTCATTTGCACCCAGGGCTGGTCGATGAGGCGTGTCCCGCCGTGCCTCTCGTGCACGTACTCCAGCACCTGGCTGTACACCAGATTGGCAATGCCCGGGTTCATGAGCGTCAGACGCTCGCGGTTGAGCTGACTCGTGATCACCGCCCACCCGCCGTTCTCCTGGCCGATGAGATTCCGCGCCGGCACGCGCACGTTATCGTAGAAGGTCTGATTGGTGTGCCCGTCGGCAACGGTGTAGATCGGCGCGTGGGAGAAGCCCGGAGAATTGGTTGGCACGAGGATGAGCGACAGACCCTTGTGGCGCGCGTGCTGCGCGTCGTGAGCCGTGCGCACCGCGAGCCAGATGTAATCCGCGAAGTGTCCGAGGGAGGTGAAGACCTTCGCACCGTTGATGACGTATTCGTCGCCCTGGCGCTCGGCGCGGGTCTTGAGAGCGGCGAGATCGGTGCCCGCGCCGGGCTCCGTGTAGCCGATCGCGATGACGACCTCGCCGCCGAGGATCTTCGGCAGGAGATCCTTGCGCACCTCGGGCGAGCCGAACTCCGCGATCGCCGGGCCCATGGACTCCGAGGTGAGATATGGGAAGGGAAACCCTGCGCGCGTCACCTCCTCGATGAAAATGTACTGCTCGATGGGGCCATGGCCCTTGCCGCCGAGATCCACCGGCCATCCCAGGCCGATCAGCCCGTCACTTCCCATCTGCCGCAACGCCTGGCGGAAGAGCGGTCCGCCACCTTCGTTGCCATAGGTGTTGATGAGCTCAGACTTCAGCTCCGGTGTCATGAGCGCAGCCATGTAGCGCCGCAGGGACTGGCGCAGCTCTTCCTGCTCTGCCGTGAATGCCGCTTGCATCTTTGCCTCAATTGCTACCGGCACCACCACTGCAGCCGGGCAGCGTCTCCCGGACAGGCGCGCCGAAATCAACACTTAGCTCAGCCGTCAGTGAATCGCTGGCGAAACGGGGTGAGAAAGTGCGTCACCATCTCGTGCGGCAATCCCTTGAAGGTGCGCTGCTTGCTCGTGGAGATGCCATGCAGCTTGCGCAGAGTTCCGTAGACGCGAGCCAGGTGAGCGCCGGCCAGCACACCTTCGACCACCGGCACCTCGGTGCCGCTGACCTTGTGGTAGCCGTTCAGGGTGAGGGCGGCGAGACCGGCGCAGGAAGTCACGATGACCTCCGCCCCGTCGTCGATGGCGCCACGGGCGACTTCCTCAAAGCGCGGGATGACGTGGTTACGCACCACCGCGGTGTCCTCGAACCAGGGAATCAGGCTCTCGGCCAGATCGGCGGTGCGTACCGGATTGTGGCGGATGGCCTTGTCGCCGAGGCCGTAGTTCTCCAGATTGCTCTCGACGAGATCGGCGCAGTCGCGCTCGACGCCTATGACGGCAAAGCGCTTGCCGAGCGCGCAGGCGAGCAACATGGCGCTTTCGGTGATGCCGAGCACCGGGATGTCGAGCGCCTCCCGCGCCATCAGGATGGCAGGGTCGTTGCCGCAGGCGACGAGCACCACATCGGCCCCGTTCTCTTGTGCCTTGAAGAGGCCCTCCATGATGCCGATGTTGTTGTAGGCAGTCATGAAGGCCCGGGTCGTATAGTAGACCGACTGGTCGTTGTAGCCGACGGAGACGCGTGCGTCCGATCCGACCGAATCCCGAACGACCTTCACGATGCCGTTGTGTACCGCAGCCTTCGCCGGGCCGAACATCCGATCGTCCTTGCCTTCCGGCGACACGAACTGAACGTGCAGGGCTACGGTCATAGCTGAGTCTCCTTCAGGGAGCGTTCGAGGGCATTTAACGATCGGATTTGCGCTTACTCAAGTGAATGCGCTTCACGAGCTCCATTAGGAATATTGATATACACGGCATCGACCTGAACCTCCCGGTCGCCTTCGAGGCGATCTACCAGGAGGGTGCCCAACGCGCAACCCGGCGTGCAGGTGCAGTTGTAAACTGCTTCCGATGCATTCGATGCAATTCGAAGTTTGTGTAATCCGACGCCGGCGAGTGGTACTCGGCGCCGCTGTACTCGTCTACGTGCTCGCACCGCTGGTTGCCCTGCGCCTGTTTGGGCCGGCCGCAGTCGATCCGGCCTGGGATGCCGCGATCGGCACGGGTCTCGCGGCGACAGGCATGCTCGCAGTGCTGCCGCTGCTGTCGGTGCGCTGGTGGGCGGCGCAGTCCCGCGAGGCCGATCGCCTGCGGGTCGTGCAGGCCCTGCATCGCCAGCTCTCTTATCTGCTCGCCGCGCTGCTGGTCACGCACGTCGTCGGCCTCGTGCTGCTCGAACCACGCATCGTCGATTATCTGCTGCCGACAGCACCCGGCTACATGCTCGCCGGGCTCCTCGCGCTCGTGCTCGTCATCGTGCAGATCGTGACGTCGCGGGCGCGCGTACGGCGGCGTTGGTCGCATCCCGGCTGGCGGCGCTGGCATGCAGCAATGTCGACCGCCGCGATCGGGCTGACGGGCTGGCACCTGTGGGGCTCGGCGTACTGGGTCGCGACACCGCGCGCGTCACTCGCCGCCGGCTGGCTGCTCGGCGTTCCAACGGTGCTGATGTTCGTCTGGCATTCCCGCCCACCGGCGCGTCTCGCCGCCGATATGCCGAAATCGTCGGGCCCGCGGCGCACGGTGGGCGCGTGCCTCGTGTGGTCGCTGTGTGCGCTGATCGCCCTCGCCGTGGTGGCCTTCGTTTGGCGTCCCGCGTCGGATGCGAGGCCCGTTCCGCATCCCTATCCCTGCTCGGCGGGACGCTGTCTGTGACGAGACTGTGGATCGCCGCCCTGATCTGCGCCGGCGGTGCGCTGCTACTGCTCGCCTGGCAGTGGCGGCAGCACGCCATCGCCGCCGCCCCGATGACAGCGATCGTGTTCGGCCACGAGAATCACACTTCGGTGTCCTGCAAGACCTGCCATCACAACTTCTTCGACGACACAGGCCGCGACTCGTGCTACTCCTGTCACAAGCAGCGACCGCCACTGGCCGCAACCGTGCAGCGCGACTTTCATCATCTCTGTCGTAACTGCCACGTGCGCATCGCCAACGCCGGCTACGATAGCGGCCCGCTGCGTCGTTGCAGCGGCTGTCATGCTGGACGGTGACGCTGAGGGTAGTCCCGGCGTGGCCGTGAAACGGCATCATGTTGCTCAGCCTTTGGCCGGCCGAAGCCCCCCGACGATGCGCGCTCAGCTGAGGGTTCGGTGATCAGCTACCAGGCGCTCACGGAGCTGGCCTGCTCCATGATCTTGTGTTCACCAACTGCATCGTCAATTCTGCAACGCGGTCCAATGCGGAACGCTACTGAAGATGGGGAGACGTCGCGCGTTGGGAATTGATCAGAGCCTCCCTGGTCTTTGCAACATCGGCAAGGAGCCGCCGCCGGGTCCGTTGAACTTCGGCTTCGGTATAGGGCTCGAAATCCGGGGCCTTGTGCTCGTCACTCATCGTGGCAAGTATCCAGTTGAGCAGTTCCGCGAGATCGGCGTCACTGAGCGGGGAAAAGGCGGAACCGGGAACCTGTACCAGAAAGTCTCGTCCCCCCGGCACTTTCAGGAAATTGCCGACGAGGCCCTTCATGGTAGGCACAACCCCCGGCAACCCGGAGCCATCGGCGAGATGGCAACCCTGGCAATTGAGTCGGTAGTTTACCTTGGCGCGTTCGACGTTGATGGGGACAGTCGTTTGTGCCATGGTCGCTTGCGAGAGCATTACTATTGCAGCCAAAAGAGTGAACCGCATGACGATCTACCTCACTGCAAGTCGGGATACTTAGAGAGCAAGTCTTGTCGTAGTCGTCCATTCTCCACGGCGGAGGTCACCGGCTTGGCGGAGATCACTCTCTGCACTTCATCGGTCGAGAATGGCCGCCAGTTTGGCTTCACATTGCCCTTGTCCAGCACCTGGACCGCGTAATTGAGGGCGTCTCGAATCGATTTTGCGTCAAGGCTTGGACCTTGGGCTGGCATCACGCCCAAATACGGAACTCCGCCAATGGTAATGCTGCCCATCAGACCGGCGTTTACGACAGCAATCAGGTAAGCCCGACCTTCAGGCGAAGCGGCAATGTGGGCGACCCGTCCTTTCAAGGGTGGGAAGGCCCCAGGTACGCCCTCTCCAGTGGCGAGGTGGCAGGCGGCGCAGCGCTGGAAGCTTTCCGCCTGTGCGGATTGCCCGCCCCCGCCATGAGCCAGCTGACTGAATACCAAAGCCAGCAGGCACGTCTGGATCCCGTAACGCATCACTTCTTTCCGCGATCCAGTGCCACACCCAGTATTACGGCCGTGGAGCAGTTGTAGACGGAACTCTTGGTTCCCAGACACCAGTTGATGGAGTTGCTCGTTTGCGCTCGATAGGGCGGCGTGTCCCGTTCATTGCGGGTGCAGATACACCTGCCACAACTGTTCTTACCGCAGCAGTCGTTGTAAGAAATAATGTAGTGCACGTTATCCGCAGGATTCAGGCAGGTGCCGATCCAGGTCAGCGGCGACATTTCGGTACCGGGCGGGCAGCTGTTCTGCGTACCGCCACAACAACTGCAAAGAAAGCCGTCGATCGCACAATAGCGCCAGTAATCACAGGCGGCTGGGTTTCCGGGATCCCCAGGGTTACCAGTGCTCTCGCTGGGAACACCTGGATAGCCATCTGCCGCGCGGGCTACGGGGAGGAGAGGGAGACTGGCGGCTCCAACGGCCAGTGTGCCAAGACGGGTGAGCAAACTCCGTCGGGATGTCCGTTGCGCCAGGGAGCGCGAGCATCGCGCGGTAAGGTTGTCAAGCCAATTCATCGTAATGTCCTATTTCTGCTCTGCAGTAAGGGCAGTGGCGTTTGCTGCGTGGAGGTAAGCCTGGAGGGAGGGTACGCCGCGCTCCATCGACTCAAACAGGCTCTCAAAATGCTCGCGGGAATTGACCAGACCCAGCGAAGCGATTACCCCCTTGTGATCGATCAACACCGCGAACGGCAGCTTGGACACACCATACTGCCTCCCCAGTGCTTCCGAAGAAACATATGTCTCACCGACAAGTCCCTGTCGCTCGATAAAGTCGCGGTGGGCCTCCGGTTCGCCGTCGCTGGCGAAAATGACGTCCAGCCAGTCTGCCTCTGCAGACTTTACGGACTTCAATGCAGGCAAAAGAGTCTTGCATACGGGGCAGTTGGGCGAGAGAAAAAACAACAGCTGTGATCTCGCCTGGCCGCCACCTACTCTTATTGTTTTGCCGGTATTGAGATCCTGTACCGGCACGACGGGCGCAATGGCTCCCACTTCGAGCTTTCGGTTGATCATCAGCGCGCCGGCGGGCGCCACCCGTTCGTAGAGGACGCCGATCTGGCGGCTCAGGGCGAATACCAAGAGGGCCAAGCCAATGACAAAGAGCCACAGAATCAGGTTGGAAACGAGCAATATATTATCCATGCTGCGCAATCCTCCGCAGGAGATTACGGTTGGCGATCAATTGGTTGGAAGAGTGATAGATCACGGCGGCAAGGACGGCACCCAGAAGTCCCACAACCCAGCCCATGGCGCCAATTGTCTCGGCCTGTGGCATGGTACGAGCCAGCAGCGCCAGTGATAGCAGGACTGTGTTGCGTACGATCAGCCACGCGCTGATCGCTTGTTCCTGCCCCGGCCCTGCACAGCCGCAGTCGATCTCCGATCTGCCACGAAGAATGTTCAATGCGATCGCAGCGGAGTAGATCGCCAGCAGCACGGTGAGCAGCATCAGCGCTGGATCGTGCGCAAAGGGAACAAGCAGTGCCAGACCCGCACCCACTTCCAGCAGGGGCAGAGTGCGCGCCACCAGCGGCACCCAGGACTTCGGCAATATCTGGTAATCGGCCAATACTTGCTGAAAGTAGTTGAAGGTCGACAGCTTCTGCCAACCAGCAATGACAAACAGGTAACTGAGCAGGAGCGTGGCCATCGTGGCAGGGAGGGCAGCAAGCATGCTTGCTGCCTCACCGCAAACATAGAGACCGGAATGAGTGCAGTGCCACCAATCATCTTCAGCCATTTGCCATTGTTGGCGTCATAGATATCCAGCTGCATTTCGCTGTTGACCACGACGAGATAGGGCGATTTCCCGCGCGTTACCTCGATGGACAAACCCCACTTTTCCAGCTTCACGCGCTGAACACGTTTCTGGAGCACGGGATCGAACACCCAGACCTCGGATCCGCCGTTCTTGTGGCTGCCGTCTGCTCCGCCGGGGTGCATCAATATGTAGATCAGCCCGGCATCGTTTGCGGTCCCTACCTGGTAACCACCGGGACGCCAATTCTCCCCGCGGTCGTCATCGCTGAGCAGCGACCAGGACTTGCCGATCTGCGGGCTGTCCTGGGAAAGGTCAATGACCCGGACCTGGCCCTTAAACGAAGGGAAGTATGCGGTTCCATTGACGAGAACCGGCCTGCCGAACAGTGGATCCTCATCGACATCAAAAAACGGTGGAAGCGTCTTCTGTTTCAATAGCTTCCCGGTCTCATCGAATTGCGCACTGAACATCGAACCATTGCTGCACAACGAGGAGAATCCGCGTTTGCCCGTGGGATATATCAGGCCGCAGCCGGGAATCTGCGTCTCACTCAGGATCTTTCGCGCTTGCAAGTCGATCATGGACACCGAGGCCGCCGGTGTGAAGTTGAACAGGAAGAGAAATCGATCGTTGTCCACCAGTTGCATGGTGTAGCGGTTCGATGCGATCAGTGCGCGTTTGCCACCTGGCAACGGAATTTCGGCAGTCTGCTTGAGGGTCCTCTTGTCGTAAACAGTGAGAACGTCACTGCGATCACCTCTCGTACCCCGGGAATAGTGGGTTTCAGCAACATACAGTTCACCTCGGGTCCTGGATTCCGCAAAACTGGCGAACTGCGCGGCATCCAGCATGCCCTTGAAGTTACGGTTCTCCGAGGCGACATCGACGAGTGAGATTTTTCCCGCGATCATTCCGAACATGTTGACGTCGTGTACGAACACCATGCTCTCGGGATAGGGCACCGAAAGTGTTTCTACATTGGGAATTGGCTCGGCGGGCAGCTCCGCCCTTGCGACCGTAGTAGCGAAAATCGCGCCAAGGCAGATACTCGCCTTCTTCAGGGCTCTGTGAGAAGTTCCGTTCATTCAAGAGTCTTCCCGGCAATTTTCAACATGGTTTTCTCGTCGACCATTCACGCAGCTCCAAATGGTGCGAGAAGAGGCGATCGTGGTTGCCCTTGGGTGGGCATCATGGACTGCAGGCGTATGGTAATGTTCACGCTGCGGTCAAGCTCCCCGCAATCGGTTCGCACGCGCTGCGGCTACCGTAGCCGGGCGGTCGCGCGAGATCCAGCGAATGTGTTGCATGAGCGCCATGAAACGAATTAATGCTCGTCGTATCGATCTGAACCTGCTGATCGCATTCGAGGCCATCTACGAGGAAGGCTCGGTGACAGCGGCGAGCCAGCGGCTGTCCCTGACGCAATCGGCGCTGAGTCATGCGCTCGCGCGGCTGCGTGAGCTGTGCGGGGATCCGTTGTTCGAGCGCCACGGCAAGGCAACTGTGCCGACCGCCAAGGCCCGCAGCCTGATCGGTCCGGTGCAAGCTGCGCTCGGCCAGCTCGAGCGTTCGCTGAACCAGCCAGTGGCATCGAGTGGCAGACGCACGCCCAGGCGGCTGTCGATCGGCTTGATTTCGCTGTACGAGGCCGCGTTCGTGCCGCAGCTGGTCACGCGCATGGGAGACGACCCCGCGTATGAAATTGAGGTGGCGCACTACGAGCCGGGCAAACTCGAGGTGCATCTGGAGAGTGGTCGCTTCGATGTCGCGATCCAGATGCAAGTGCCACATTCCAACCAGATCTGCAGCGAGGTGTTGATAAACGAGCGCCTGGCGATCCTGGCCCGCGCGGACCACCCGGCGGCCGGTGATGGCTTCGATCTGCACACCTACCTCGAGCAGGATCACGTGCTGGTGATCCCGAACGAGCGCTGGCCCGACTTCATCAGCATGGAATTCGAACGCCTGCGCCTGGCGCGCCGGATCGTGCTGCGCTGTCAGGATTACTGGACGGCGTGCAAGGCAGTCGCAGGGTCGCACCTGTTACTTACCGCGCAGCGCGCCGCGCTGCAGGAGGTCATGCCTGCCTTTCCCGAAACAGGCATCTGGCCGATGCCGCGTGACATGGCCACTGTCGAGACCTCGGAAGTGTGCTTGTACTGGCACGTTACGCGCGAAAGCAATCCGGACTTGCGCTGGCTGCGCGGGAATTTACGCGCGATATTCGCCGCCTTGCGCCACAACCATCCTTAGAGAGCACTCACTCGCTGCCGCTGCCGGCCCTTCACGATCACCACGCCTACCTGGTCGCGCACCCGTATTGCGAATGGCGAACGCGCCGAGTGTCACGGTGTGCATTGAACACCTCGCGAAGTGGATATTCCCGCTGCGGGGCGTCCTCTCGGCAAAGCGGCGGCGTCCATCATATCGATGGGATAACGCTTGCGGTGGATTTCCATGCCGAATCATGGCGCTCCCGCGTGACCAAAGTTCCTGAGCAGGCTCTAGTTCGTTCTTGACCGGGCGGCAGAACTGGCATCCCGTTCGTACGCACGCCACGCCTCGTTGACGATGTAGGCGAACAAGGCCTGCACGTCGGCGTCCGTCATTTCGTCGTGAAACCCCGGCATTCCGTTCGGTGCGAGCGCGCCGCCCTGAACGATGGCCTTGAACACGGCCAAGTCCGTCGGCGGCCGGCGGTTGAGGTTCGGCACTCTCCCGCCCACCGAGGCGCCGCCATCGTCGCCATGGCAGTCCAGGCAATGATAGGCCTTGCCGTTTTCATAGCCTGCATGGCCATAGGTGAAAAGCCCTTCGCCAATCGCCGCCAAACGCGCGTCCTGCCGGGGCACTCGCGGCATCGGCACGGGTTCCAGCTTCCCGATCTGGGGATAGCTGCTGGAGCCGCCGAGCTTGAACGCCAGCAAACGGGGCGGGGTCCCCGCGGCCGGCGTCGAGGCAAATCGAGCTTGCATGGACGCACTCGGCGTCGAGGCCCCGTTGCCCGTTGCGACGATGAGGTACTGCTGGCCGTCGACCATGACCGTCGAAGGCGCCGCGCGTATCGCGCCGCCTGTCTGGCGGCTCCACAGTTGCTTGCCTGTCGCCGAGTCGTAGGCTGCCAGACGGCCGTCGGCAAAGCCCTGGAAGACAAGCCCGCCTGCGGTGTGCAGCAAGCCGCTATTGACCAGCATGCCGTCGTGACGCACGCGCCACTTGGCGGAGCCCTTGATCGGATCCCAGGCGACGAGCTCCGCGTACGTCGGCCATTTCGGGTCGCCTACGAGCGGCCGCATGTTGCCGGAGTACTGCTGATCAGACGACTCCGGCGACACCGACGAGGCCACGACGTGAGGCGACGACAATGCCGGGATGTAAAGCGTGCTCGTCCTGGGATCGAACGCGAGCGGGTCCCAATTGTGGGCGCCCCACCCGCTCGGCAAGCTGATCGGGTTTTCCTCCGTGTTCAGGATCGGTCGCCCGTTCGCGTCGAGACCTTTTGCCCAAGTCACCGGCGTATAGTTCGTGCCGGAGATGAAGCGGCCGCTCGCGGCGTCGAGCACATACGCGAAACCGTTCTTCGGGACGTTCAGAACCACCCGGCGCGGCTTCCCGTCAATGGGAATGTCCGCGACCATGATACCTAAAGGTTCATAGTTCCAACGATCGTGGGGCACCTGCTTGAAGTGCCACTTGTAGGCCCCTGTCTCGGCATCGAGAGCCACGATCGAATTGGTGAAGAGTTCGTCGCCCGCGTCGGGCGCACGATATTCTGGCGATGCAAAAGCAGCGCCCACGCCGATATAGAGTTGGCCGAGCTTCGGGTCGTAGGTGATAGAGTCCCACACGCTCCCGCATCCCCGCGTTGCAGCGGTCATGCCCGTCCCCCAGGTCTTGGCCGCCATCTCGTAGAGTGGGCTGTCCTGCGGCTTGGAGGACTCCTCCGGAACGGTGTAGAAGCGCCAGCGATGCTTGCCTGTCTCGGCATCGAACGCATCGACGAAGCCGCGACCGGTCCCGATGTCCAGGCATGCATTGCCGGTGAACACCAGGCCCCCGCCCACCCGCGGCGCAGCGGAAATGGCGTATTGCTTCGTGGGATCGCACGACTGGGCTTCCCAGACCTTGCGGCCGGTCTTCTGGTCTACCGCGATCAGCTTGCAGTTGGCCGCGATGATCGCCTTGCCGTTGGCGAGGGCCAGCCCACGGTTGAATTGCTTGGCCCAGTAAGCCTGAAACGACGCGTTGGTGAGGTCGTAGTCCGCCTGGAACGTCCACAGTTGCTTGCCAGTGCGAACGTCGTTGGCGAATATGCTGCCACCGGGTCCGCCCTGGAACACGACTCCGTCCTGGACCAGGGGGTTGCCAACGAGCCCATACACGGTGGGCATCTCGACCCACCAGGCAAGCCCGAGCTTTTCAACGGTCTTGCGGTTGATCTCGACGAGATCGGAGTGGTGCTGCATCTCGGGCGAGTTCCCGAGGAGCGCCCAGTCCGTGTTGGCGGGGGCGTCTCCGGCGTCGGCAAGGCCATTCGACGAGTCCGCACAGGCCGTCACCAGGCACAGCGCCACGGCGGCCGCGCAAAAGCGCAGATGCATATGTGGGTTCCAGTATTCCGCGAGTCAGGGTTCCCCGACGCCGGAGTTCGAAGGCTGCCTCCGGCGTCGGTCTGCGGTCTCTTGCGCTACGGCTTGATGCGGGTCCACTTCATGTCGAACTCGGTCTTCCAGGTGATCCCGCCGTCCTTGGTGCTCTCCATCCGCTCACGGATAGTACCGTCGGGAAGGTTGAAGTAGCTGAAGCGGCCATTGGTATGGGGTTCGACGTGATCAAACCGGATTTCATTGCCGTGGAACACTCCGTCCTCGTATCGCATGATCAGGCCGCGGGTCACCCCCACGCCATAGATGCTCCAAGTCGCCGTCTCGGTGCTGTAGGCATAAAGCACATCGAAATATGGCTTCCCCTCTATGAAGAACGTTTCCTTCATGCTGCAGTCGTTGATTCCGCGTTCGAAGGTCGCGGTGGGTGACCCGGGTGACTCTCCCGTCTTCCAGTCGACCAACTTCCAGTGACCGAGGATGAAATCAAAGGCCTTGCACGCCGCAGGCCTCTCGCTGGCCGGCGCCTGCGCCTGGTCCTGCGCCTGCGCCGGCACTGCCAGCATTCCCAGACTCAGAGCCGAGACCGCGGCCCCTTTCATGCAGCGATTGATCGAGATCTTCATTGGTCTAACGTCTCCCGCAATTGATTGAATGGAATGTAAAGTGCGCCCCACGCAGCGCGAAAGCGATACTCCTGCGCCTGGAGCATGCATCTCACCGATTACCGAAGTGGTACCTGACCCGGGCGCCGAACATGCGCGGCTCACCGTAGATCGAGCTCGAGGTGAGCAGTGAGCCGCCCACGAACGTGCCGGACTCGCTGATGCGGTACCGCTTGTCTGTCGCGTTGGTCACGAACAGGCCGACATCGACCCCCGACTGGTAGATGTTCTTCCAGTCCAGCGATGCGTTGAGCAGGCCGAATGCCTCGAGCTTCTCGCGAGGCTCGTTGGGCGGCAGGACAGTGCCTGACGTGTGCTGTGCCGCGGTATGCGAAAAGTTCACGAACAGGGCGAGGTCACCCTTGTCCTCCATCAGAGGCAGGTCCAGCACGGCGTGCACGCTGTAGATGTAGGGCGCGACATATTGGCCTTTGAGACACGTCAGGTCGTTCGGCGTCCCTGCGGGCAGGACCTGCCCCGAGCAGTCCGGCAGGAACCCGTTGGAAGGCAGGCTGTACTCGGTGTACTCGAAATCTGTCCAGCTGAAATTGCCGCCGATTTCAAGGAACTCCCAGGGATGGATGGCTGCCTCGAGCTCGATTCCCTGGATGTCTGCCTTGGCGGGAGCTATGCGTGCGCCAGTGGAGTTCGTGTCCGGATTGTAGTCGCCGATCAACTTCTGAATGTTCGAGAAATCCATGAAGTAGTAGTTCACATTGAGACGCGCCGGCATGTCGCCGAGATGGAAGTCGCCTTTGAACCCTCCCTCGAAGGATTTCACTTCTTCCGGCTCGAACGTGCGAGTGTCCGCGAACACCGATACCGGATTGAAGCCGCCCGCCTTGTATCCGTGGCTGGCCTTCGCATAGAGCAAGAGGTCTCCAGTCGCCCGATAATCGAGCCCGACGGTCCACGTCGGTTCCCCGGTCTTCAACGTGTCACTGAAGCTGCAATCGTCTATGTCGGCCGTTACCAGGCCGGTGGCGGAACAGATGACCTGTTCGGTCCCTGTCAGAACGTAGTTCTGTCCGAATCCGCTGATCTCGTCCCAGGTGTAGCGCAACCCGGCGGTGAGACGCAGGCTTTCCAGCGCAGGCGTAACCTGGCCAAAATCAAACACACCTTGCGCGTAGAGCGCCTTCGACTTCGTCTCGACACGGCCGTCTGTGACCACTGCGATGCACACGGGCGGGATTCCGGGAATGGGCGTGCCGGTCAGCCCCGCAGGACAATAGGCAAGGCCGCCGCCGCCTTGCCGGTCTCCTTCGGGCGTCTGCTCGAAATAGAAGCCGCCAATGGTTACGATCAGGTTCTGGTCGAGGAAATTGCCCTGCAACTGCAGCTCTTCGGTGGCTTGCCTGTAATTGTCCCACCACCTGGCAAGGCGAGCCTCATTGGCATAGACAATCGGCGTACCGGTACCCGGCAGAGTTACCACGCCAGGACCGGGATACGGAGCACCACGACTGCCGTCGTACTGCTGCAGGACCGTTCCATCCTGATCCTGGTTGTAGGCATTCCTCAAGCGCTGGTAACTCAGGATATTGCGGAGCGTCAGGTGGTCGCTGATCTCATAGCTCAGCGTATCGTCAATGCCCCAGGTTTCGATCTCGCTGAAGTCGTCGAGGCCGTGCGCGGTCTTGCGGTCACCCAGATCGTTAGCCTGATTGGTAGCGGCGCGATAGACATCGCAGGAGAAATCCCCGCTCACGTCGATCGGCGTCATGGAGCAGAGACCAACCCCGATGGAATCACCCAGACCCAGCGGCCCGTCGATATTGAAGCCCTTGTGGATGATGCCTGTGCCGTTTGTCTCGGAATAGGACCCGTAGGCCATCAGGTAATTTTCGAGTCGTTCGGTTGGCCGGAACGTCACGCCGATGCGGCCCGAATACCAATGCCTGTCGTCGCGGTCCTTGTCCCAGACTACGTCGCGGGTAAAACCTTCGCGATCCTGATAGGCGCCAACCATGCGCACGAGCAGCTTTTCGTCGATGATCGGGAAATTGAGGACGCCCTCAAATTCCTTGTTGTCATGATTCCCGAGGCCGGCCTGGATCGAGCCGGAGAACTCGTTCGACGGCTTGCGTGGGACGAGCAGGATCGCGCCGCCGGTCGTATTGCGACCGAACAGCGTACCCTGTGGGCCAGCGAGCACCTGGAGATTCTCGAGATCAACGAAGTTGCCGGGGCCGCCCTGCCGACTGGAAGTGAGCGGCGCCAACAGCGGCACCTCGTTCAGGTACATCACGACCCCCGGGCTGGCCTGGAAGGTGGCCCCCAGACCGCGCATCGTGGGCGTCCCCGTGTCGCGCGCCCCCTGGCCATTCGGACCGATCACCAACGACGGAACGCTCGCCTGAAGATCCTGTGTCGTCGTGATGTTCTGCTGCTCGAGGCGCTCCGCCGAAAAGGCGGTGATCGCAATCGGCACATCCTGGGCACTTTCTTCGCGGCGCTGAGCGGTGACGATGATCTCCTCCACGACGCGCGCCGCCGGGCTGGTGTCCGGCGCATCTGCCGGTGGTGTCGTCTGCGCGCCGACCGGAGCCGCCACGAGCGCAAAGACCAAAGCGGCCTTGCTCATCGCGCCCGTCCGCGTGTAGCTGAGCGTGTCGCCCTCGATGCGGCCTTCAATCCAGTTTGAATCAGTCATCATGCCCCCACATGTTTTGGACGCCGATGCGCACGACGGATTTAGCAATGCCGACGATGCAGTCGTGGTTGCCCTCTGGTGAACATGAGCTGCAGGTGCATGGCAATGTTCACGTTACCGTAAAGCCCTTCGCAATCGATCCGCATGCGCCGCAACTACCGTAGTCGGGCGCTCGTGCGGGATCCAGTGAATGTGTTGCATGAGCGCCATGAAACGAATCAATGCATGGGGCTGGAGGAGCGACGAGTACCAGGCCACCCCCGTCAATCGGCCGTCCGATGCTGCCGCGTACACCGGTGAGGATCGCGCGCTTTGCGTCGAGCACTCGCCAGAGTCGTAATCGCTGTGTCAGATCGCACGTATGGCGGCAACGGCTGCCGCACAGGCTGCATCGTCATTCGCATCCAGGGGCACAGTGAGCGTGATCCGGTCCACCAGCCCACCGAAGCGGGTCGCGAGCGCCTCAGGCAGTTCCTCGTAGCGGCCGCTCACCAGGAACTCGTCGAGCACGTGGTCGGGGAGCGCGGCGGGCATCTCCTTCCAGCGTCCCTCGCGCGTGAAAGCAAGCAGTCGCTCGCCGACCTCCTTCCAGCCGAAGAGATCGAGGCTCGGCCAGTAGGCAGGCGTCGAGAACAGGAACGCGAGCGTGCCACGGAAGCGCTCGCGCTCGGCCGCCACGGTCGCTGCGTCCGTGCCCGTGGCCACGAGCTCGTTGGCACAGATCACGGGCTTGGCAAGCGTTCTGTCCCGCTTCGCCACCCCTGCTGCCACGTTCGGCAGGATCGCTTCGCGCAGGTATCGGGTCGAGGTGTTCGTCGGATGCGTATGCATGCCGTCAGCCACTTCACCCACCGCAGCGAGCATCTTCGGACCGACCGCGCCGAGCATGATCGGCACGTCGGGCGCGTCGATCGGTCCGGGGTTGAAGAACGGTTGCAGGCGCGTGAAGCGGTAGTATTCGCCAACGAAGTTCAGCGGCTCGCGCGGGCTGCGGAAGGCGCGGAAGATCGCCCGCAGCGCGCCGATGTACTCCTTCATGCCCTTGGCCGGCGGCAGCCAGCGCGCCGAGTAGCGGTCCTCGATGTTCTGCCTCACCTGCGTGCCGAGACCCAATTCGAAGCGTCCGCCCGACATCTTCTGCAGGTCCCAAGCGGCGAGCGCCACGTTCATGGGGCTGCGCGGATAGGCGACCAGCACCGAAATGCCGACGCGGATATGCGAAGTGGCGGCGAGTGCCAGAGCCGCAAGGAGAAACCCATCATGCACGGCATCGGGGACAAAGAGTCCATCGTAGCCCATCGCCTCCACGCGCCTGGCGTAGGCGCCGATGCCCTCGGGGCCCAGATTCTCGGGTGTGGCAGCAAAGACCTCGAACATGACTACCTCCAGACTTTCAGGATCCTGAGCTCCCGATAGTCCCGCGTGCACTTGCGGGCCATGTCGAGCGTATCGACGCAGGCGTGGAAGCCCGCTTGACGCGGGAAAACAGCCTCCAGAGCGTCGTTGCGCCGAACTACGTGGTGACCACGAGGCCAGTTGCGGCGACTCCTGCGAGCGAGGACTCCGTAAGGCGCCGGTGCAGCGCGGCCGGACCGGATCAGCTGTGGGCACCCAATGCGGCGTGCATCCCGACCTGGGCGGGGACGATTCATATCGCCATGATGCATGCGACGACACCATGCCCGAGAGTGTGTTCGCCTCGCCCGAGAAGCAGCTGCTCAGGCATCGGCGCTTTAAGGCGAGAGCCGGGGCCAAAATGGCTCCGTTCGAATGGATCGAGGGCTGGTACAACCCGCATCGTCGTCACTCGTCGATCGGCCACTTGTCACCGAAAGCCTTGAGAGGAGATAACGGGCAGGAGGAGACGTGACCATTTGGAAAGCTGTCCGTCCGCTAAAACAGGACAACTCCAGCTGATTTACGCCTGCGTTGCCTCGCGCGAGACAGAATCGCCCGGGCCAGATGGCTGTTGTCGCATGGCGCTATTCATAACCCGATGAAATCTTGTAGCTGCTATCGGATGGCGATACTCGCGTCGACGGGGACCCCGGTCTTCGTCAAAATTGACTAGACTTCGGACATGGCGCAGGCAGCCGTTCGGAAGGCGTCACGACATCCGGTCCTGTCGCTCGACGAATTCGGCGAGCTTCTGGGCCTCATTTACTGCGCGGCGGTGGAGCCCGACGGCTGGCGCAGATGCCTGGAGGCAATTCGCAGACGCATTCGCGCGCGCACCGTCACCCTCTTCATCCGCATCGCCGTCGAGCCCGATCCCGGTCTCATGCTCACCGTGGCGAGGGCTCTGCCGAACGGCTTCAAGGCCGGACCCAGTCTGGCTGCCACCGGCAGCCTACTGACGGCCGTGGCCCCCGACCGCATAACGACGAATCAGGATCTGATGCCGGAAATCGAATGGCGCGCCTCGAACTTCTATCGAGAGCAGTGCCAGCCCTTCGGGGTGTTTCACTTCATGGGCGCAAACATCGGCCTCCGGAATGGTGCCGTCTATCCCTTCTGGGCAGGGCGCAACGAGAAGGACGGGCCGTTTTCATCCGACGAGCAGGCGATCGGCACGAAACTCCTGCCGCACCTGCGCCGGGCACTCGAGCTGCAGTGCACCCTCGAACGCGATCGATCCGTGCAGGGGCTTTGTGGCCAGGCACTCACCGATCTGATGGTCGGTCTCGTGGTGCTGGACGCACACGGGCGGGTGCTCGATCGCAATGCCGTCGCCGACGGCATCCTCAGACAGCAGGACGGCCTGCGGATCGTCGACGGGCGGCTCGACGCGGCCTACGCGCCCGACCGTGCCCGGCTGCAGCATCTGCTGCACAGGCAGCTCTCCGCAGTGCGCGGCGCACCCGCCCAGGGTGCGATCTCGATCGGCCGGCCTTCCGGCAAAATCCGCTGGAGCGTGCTTGCCCAGCCCATTGCGCCCGGCGAATGGCGTGGCAGCGGCAGCGATCAGCCGGCGATTGCGCTGTTCCTGCGCGACGTCGACGGGCGCAGCAATCCGCACGCCGAGCTCGTGGAGGGACTCTTTCAGCTCACGAGACGCGAGGCATTGCTGGCGATCCATCTGGCGAACGGCCTGTCCGTGGACGAGGCCGCCCGGGCGCTCGGCGTGCAGCTAACGACTGCGCGCGCGCACCTGCGCTCG
>WBZY01000343.1_pt2 | contig 24820 bp, 16 predicted proteins | sample 5204191 | NCBI WGS metagenome assembly WBZY01 (sample SAMN12344363, study PRJNA552823) | activated sludge metagenome | biome: Activated sludge suspended growth; feature: Anammox Sidestream; material: Wastewater; isolation source: activated sludge from anammox sidestream of wastewater treatment...
CATCCGCCGGCACGTGCTGGTCGATGCGCTGCGGGCACGCGCGGATGCGCAGCAGGCGGACCTGCGCGCATGGCTGCGCGGGCAGGGCGTCGAGCATCGCGCGTGGTGGATCGCGAATGTGGTGTGGGTGCGCACCACACCCGCGACGTTGGCGCTGCTGGCCGCGCGCGACGACATCGCCCACATTCGCGCCAACCCGCGGCTGGCGCAGGCGCTGCCGCAGGCCGCGCGCCCCGCCCGCGCCGGCCATGCGCCCGCCGCCATCGAATACGGCGTGGCGCAGATCAACGCGCCGGCCGTGTGGGCGCTCGGCCATACCGGTCAGGGCGTCGTGGTCGCCGTGGCCGATACCGGCATACGCTGGGATCACGCCGCGTTGCGGCCGCACTATCGCGGCTGGAACGGCAGCAGCGCGAGCCATGCCTACAACTGGCACGATGCGATCCACGATGCCGCGGGCAACTCGTGCGGCAACGATGCCGGCGCGCCGTGTGACGACTACGGCCACGGCACCCACGTGACCGGCACCGTGATCGGCGACGATGGCGGCGCCAACCAGATCGGTGTCGCACCGGGCGCGCAGTGGATCGGTTGCCGCAACATGGCCGCTGGCTACGGCACGCCTGCGCGCTACATCGAGTGCATGCAATGGACGCTGGCGCCGACCGATGCCAACGGCCAGAATCCCGATCCCGATCGCGCGCCCGACGTGAGCAGCAACTCGTGGGGCTGCCTCGCCACGGAAGGCTGCAGCAGCGGCGAGGAAATCCGTGCCGCGGTCGACAACGTGGTGGCCGGCGGCATCCTGTTCGTCGCGGCCGCAGGCAACGATGGCCCGGCGTGCAACACGATCGGCGATCCGCCGGCGACCTACGACAGCGCCTTCGTGGTCGGCGCGAGCAATGCCGCCGATGCGATCGCGGCGTTCTCCAGCCGCGGTCCGGTCGCGGGCGCCACCCATGTCCATCCCGACGTGGTCGCGCCCGGCGCGGGCGTACGCTCGGCCTTGCGCGATGCCACCAACAGTTACGGCAACAAGAGCGGCACCAGCATGGCCGCGCCGCACGTGGCCGGTGCGGCCGCATTGCTGATGTCGGCACTGCCCGCGCTCAGGGGCCATCCGCAGCAGGTCGCGCAACTGCTGCGCGACACTGCGGTGTGGCAAGGGATCACCGATCCGTACAACAGCGGTTGTGGCGGGCTCACGCTTGCGGACCGCCCCAACCACCAGGCCGGCTGGGGCCGCATCGACGTGTGGGCCGCGCTGCAGGCGGCACTGGCGGACGACACGATCCTGCAGGATGGCTTCGACAGCCCCTGAAGCGCGCGATGATGTCCACGGTTGGGCGGGCGCGATCGATCCATTAGACTCGCGCGCCGGTCTTGCGGGCCTGTAGCACAGCGGTTAGTGCAGGGGACTCATAATCCCTTGGTCGAAGGTTCGAATCCTTCCGGGCCCATTTTTCCGCCGCGCCGCTCCCTGCGCGCGGCTCGGGTGCGCATCAACGCGCGTGCGGCGGTGCCTGGTGCACGCGCAGCAGCGTGCCATCGGCGGCAACTTCGAGCAGATCGGCGCGGCAGCCGGCGGCGATGCGCCCGCTGTGCTGTGCGAGCCCGAGGAATTGCGCGGGGTAGGTCGCCGCCATGCGCGCGGCCTCGGCCAGCGACACATCCAGCCAGGTCATGGTGTTGCGCAGCGCGGTGGCCATGTCCAGCGCGGAGCCCGCGAGCGAGCCGGCCGCGTTCACGCAGCGCCCGTCGCGCACGCTCACCCGCTGGCCCGCGAGCATGAAGTCGGCGGCGTCGGCGCCCACCGGCGGCATCGCGTCGGTGACCAGCATGAGCTTGCCGCGCGGCTTGGCCGCCAGCGCCACGCGCAGGCTCGCGGCATCGACGTGGTGGCCATCGACGATGATGCCGCACCAGCTGTCGCGGTCCTCCAGCGCCGCGCCGACCATGCCCGGCGCCCGCCCCTGCAGCGGCGACATCGCGTTGTACAGGTGGGTGAAACCGCGCGCACCGGCATCGAGCGCGGCGCGTGCCTGGGCGTGGCTGGCATCGCTGTGGCCCAGGCACACGAGCACGCCGCGGCGGCTGAACTCATGCACCAGTGCGGGCGTGACGCACTCCGGTGCGAGCGTGAGCACGGTCACGCCATGGCGCAGCGAGCACACCAGCTCGATCTCGTCGGCGCCCGGCACGCGGAACTGGCGCGGGTCATGTGCGCCACGCCGGGCCGGGGCGATGTAGGGACCTTCGAGGTGGATGCCGAGCACGCCGGGCACGCCCTGCACGATCGCCGCATCGACAGCGGCGATCGCGGCACGCATGGTGGCGAGGTCGTCGCTCACCAGCGTGGGCAGGAAGCCGCAGGTGCCGAAGCGCGCGTGCGCGGCGCCGATGCGCGCGATCGTCTCGACGCCGGGGTCGTCGTTGAACAGTACGCCGCCGCCGCCATTGACCTGCACGTCGATGAAGCCGGGCAGCAGGTGGTGGCCGTCGAGGTCGTGCACGCGGTCGGCCGCGGCCACGCGCGGATCGGTCGCGGCGACGATCGCGCTGATGCGCGCGTCATCGACCAGCACCGCGACATCGTCGCGCCAGCCGCCGTCGAGCAACACGCGGCCGTTGCTGAATGCGCTTGTCATCACACCGTCTCCGTGACCTTGCGCAGGTGCGGCGGCACGTCGGGGTTGCGGCCACGCCGTAGTGCCAGCGCGTTGGCCGCATGATAGAACGCGTGCACCGCCGCGATCGGCGCGCAGGCCGGATGGAGCGTGGCCGCATAGGGCAAATCGCCGGTGCCGGCATCGGCGCGCGCGATGCGCACACGCGCCGCGCGAGTGCGGAAGGTGGCGGCGATCGCGAGCGTGCTCGCGAGCGTGTCGTCGGGTTGGGTGAAGAACAGCACCGGAAAGCCATCATCGACCAGCGCCATCGGGCCGTGCTGCACTTCGGCGGCGCTGAACGCCTCGGCGTGCAGGCCGCAGGTTTCCTTGAGCTTGAGCGCGGCTTCCTGTGCCGCCGACAGGCCCAGCCCGCGGCCGACCACGAACAGGTTGCGGGCATCGACCAAGTCCTCGACCAGTGCCGACCAGTCGAACGCACGCGCGCTGCCCAGCGCCGCCGGCAACTGCGCCAGCGCCGAATCGAGCGCGGCGTCGGCGCTCCAGTGCGCGACCAGGTCGGCGATCATGCTGAGCGAGCACAGGTAGCTCTTGGTGGCCGCCACGCTCAGTTCGGGACCCGCGTGCAACGGCAGCACGGTGTGGGCCAGCGCCGCCAGCGGTGAATCGGGCGCGTTGACCAGCGCCACCACGCGCGCGCCGCTGCGCTTGGCGGCCTCGGCCTGGCGCAGCAGGTCGGGGCTGCGGCCCGACTGTGAGATCGCCAGGAACAGGGCGTCGCGCCAGTGCGGCTGCACCGCGTACACCGACTGGATCGAAGGCGCCGCCGAGGCCGTGGCCAGGCCCAGCTGGGTTTCGATCAGGTACTTGGCATAGGTGGCCGCGTTGTCGGAGCTGCCGCGCGCGGCGGTCACGACGAAGCGTGGCGGTGCCACGCGCAGTTCCAGCGCGAGCGAACGCAGCGTCGCCGCATTGGCCTTGCGCTGGTGCGCGATCGCCGCGGCGCTCTCGCCGATCTCGCGATGCATGTGGGTGGTGGCGGGTTCAGGCACGGTCGTGGTCATGGTCGATGCTCGTGAGTTCGGCGACGAAGTCGTAGGCATCGCCGCGGTACAGGGATTGGGTGAACTCGACCACGCGCGCGTTGTCGAGGAAGCCGCGCCGCTCGATCAGCAGGCACGCGCTGCCGTTGGCCACGCCGAGCAGGCGCGCGGCCTCGGCATCGCAGGCCACCGCGCGCAGGCGTTGCAGCGCACGCCGCGGGCGCAGGCCGAAGCGGTCGAGCGTTTCGTACAGCGAGGCGGCCAGTTCGGTGCCCTCGGGCAACGCGAACTCGGGGATCACGCTGCGCTCGATCGCCAGCGGCTCGTCGCCGCCATGGCGCAGGCGCCGCAGCCGCAGCACGCGCGCGCCGGGCGAGAGATTGAGCGCCATCGCCTCCTCGGGCGTCACCTCGCCGCGCTCCTGCGCGAGCGTGCGCGTGTGCGGCGCCAGTCCGCGTGCGCGCAGGTCGTCGCTGAAACTGGTCAGGTGCGAGAACGACTTGACGATGCGTTCGCTGACGAAGGTGCCGGCGCCGTGGCGTTGCACGAGCCGGCCGTCGGCGACCAGACCGGCCAGGGCCTTGCGCACGGTCACGCGCGACACGCCGTGCCGGCGCGCGAGCTCGCGCTCGCCCGGCAGCGCATGGCCGGGGCCGAGTTCGCCCGAGTCGATCGCCTGCACCAGATCGGCGCGCAGCCGCAGGTAGGCCAGTGGTCGCGGCTCGGTTGTGGGTGACGTGGTCGGGAGGGACTTCGGCATCGCAGGATGGTACCACTAAAATACCAATTATGGGCATGGTGACTATTCTGCGCTTATCAGGTAGCTTACTGGTATTGAATCTTTCGATCCGAGCGTCATGACCGCCTCCGCTGCCGTGCCCGCATTCGATCTCGTGATCTTCGGCGGCACCGGCGATCTGGCGCTGCGCAAGCTGCTGCCGGCCTTGCTGCATCGCCACGCCGAGGGTCAGCTCGCGCCGGGCACGCGCGTGCTGGGCATCGCCCGCGACGTGATCGGTGATGACGAATGGCGCGCGCGCGTGCGCGGCGCGCTGGAGCGTGCCAACGGCAGCGTCACGCCGCAGTTCATCGACGAGTTCCTGCGCCTGCTGTCCTACAGCGCGCTCGACATCGAGGGCGTGGCCGGCTGGGACGAGCTGCGGTGCTGGCTCGATGCCGGGGTGGGCGGCGAGCGCGTGCGCGTGTTCTACCTGGCCACCTCGCCCAACTTGTTTGCGCCGACCTGCGAGGGGTTGCGCACGCACGGCCTCATCGACGCGCATTCGCGCGTGGTGATCGAAAAGCCGATCGGGCGCGACCTCGACAGCGCGCGCGAGATCAACGCCGCGATCGGCCGGGCGTTCGATGAGCGCAACACGTTCCGCATCGACCACTACCTGGGCAAGGAGACGGTGCAGAACCTCATCGCGCTGCGCTTTGCCAATGCGCTGTTCGAACCGCTGTGGCGCGCCCAGCACATCGACCACGTGCAGATCACGGTGGCCGAGACGATCGGGGTGGAGCGCCGCGGCGCCTACTATGACGGGGCCGGCGCGCTGCGCGACATGGTGCAGAACCACCTGCTGCAGTTGCTGTGCCTGGTGGCGATGGAGCCGCCGGCCACCTTCGATGCCGATGCGATCCGCGACGAGAAGCTCAAGGTGCTGCACGCGCTGGCGCCGATCGACGCCAGCAATGCCGCGCAGCACACCGTGCGCGGCCAGTACCGCGACAGCGCGGTGGCCGGCAGCCAGGCGCGCGCCTATGTCGACGAGGTGGGTCGGCGCGACAGCCGCACCGAGACCTTCGTGGCGCTGCGCACCCAGGTGCGCAACTGGCGCTGGGCCGAAGTGCCGTTCTACCTGCGCACCGGCAAGTGCCTGCCGCAGCGCGTGTCGGAAATCGTGATCGCGTTCCGCAGCGTGCCGCACTCGATCTTCGGCGCGGGCGCGGGCGCACTCGTTCCCAACGAGCTGGTGGTGCGCGTGCAACCCGACGAGGGCATCAAGCTGTGGCTCATGCTCAAGTCCCCCGGACCGGGCGGCATGCGCCTGCGGCGCGTGCCGCTGGACATGAGCTTTGCCAACGCCTTCGGCGGCCGCCAACCCGACGCCTACGAGCGCCTGCTGCTCGACGTGGTGCGCGGCAACCCGATGTTGTTCATGCGCCGTGACGAGGTCGAGGCGGCATGGCGCTGGATCGACCCGATCCGCGCCGCATGGGATGCCAGTGACGAGGCACCGCGTCCCTATGCGGCCGGCAGCTGGGGGCCGAGTGCCGCGATCGCGCTGATCGAACGCGACGGCCGCACCTGGCACGAGGAGCAGGCGTGAGCGCCGCACCGGGCTGGCACGAATTCGGCGATGGCGCCGCGCTGGCGTCGGCACTGGCGCAGGCCGTGGCGGCCGACCTGCGCGCTGCGATCGCGGCGCGCGGCTGCGCACGGCTGGTGGTGTCGGGTGGGCGCACGCCGCAGGCCTTCCTCACCGTGCTGGCGCGGCAGGTGCTGGACTGGGCCCGCGTGACCGTGACGCTGGCCGATGAGCGCTGGCTGCCGCCCGACCATCCGCGTTCCAACGAACGCCTGCTGCGCTCGACGCTGCTGCAGGGCGCGGCGGCCGCGGCATGCTTTGTGCCGCTGTATCGCGAGCTGCCCGTGGCGAGTGCGGTGGCGCAACTGGAGCGGGAACTCGCGCATGCGGGCCTGCCCTTCGACGTGGTGGTGCTCGGCATGGGGCTGGACGGCCACACCGCGTCGCTGTTTGCCGATGCCGACGGCCTCGCCGCCGCGCTCGATCCACAGGGCGTGGCGCGCGCGATGCTGCTGCAGGCGCCCTCGGCGGGCGAGCCGCGCATGACCTTGACCCTGCGTGCACTGGTCAGCTCGCGCCGGCTGTACCTGCACATCGAAGGCGCGGCCAAGCGCGAGCTGTACGAGTCGCCGCGCCTGGCCGGCAGTCCGCTCGCCACCGTACTGGCGGCCACGCGCGCGCCGGTGGCGGTGTATTGGGCGCCGTGAGTCGAAGGAGAGCGCCGTGAAACTCGATCCCGTCGTTGCCCAGGTCACCGCCGCGTTGCGCGAGCGCAGTGCCGCGAGCCGCGCGCGCTACCTCGCGCGCATCGATGCCGCGCGTGCGGGCGGCGTGCGCCGCGCGGCGCTGTCGTGCGGCAACCTGGCCCACGGTTTTGCCGCCTGCGGCGCCGCCGACAAGGCCGCGCTGCGCGCCGGGCGCACGCCCAATCTCGCGATCGTCACCGCCTACAACGACATGTTGTCGGCGCACCAGCCGTTCGAGCGCTTTCCCGCGCTGATCCGCGCCGCCGCGCGCGAGGCCGGCGCCACCGCGCAGGTCGCCGGTGGCGTGCCGGCGATGTGCGACGGCATCACCCAGGGCCGCGCCGGCATGCAGTTGTCGCTGTTCTCGCGCGAGGTGATCGCACTGGCCACCGCGATCGCGCTGTCGCACGACATGTTCGATGCCGCGCTGTTCCTGGGCGTGTGCGACAAGATCGTACCGGGGTTGCTGATCGGCGCGCTCGCCTTCGGCCATCTGCCCGCGATCTTCGTGCCGGCCGGGCCGATGCCCAGCGGCCTGCCCAACGAGGCCAAGGCCAGGGTGCGCCAGCGCCATGCCGAGGGCCAGGCCACGCGCGAGGAACTGCTCGATGCCGAGGCGCAGTCCTACCACGCGCCAGGCACCTGCACCTTCTACGGCACCGCCAATTCCAACCAGATGCTCATGGAGGTCATGGGCCTGCACCTGCCCGGATCGACCTTCGTGCACCCGGACACGCCGTTGCGCGACGCGCTGACCGCACAGGCCACGCGGCGCGCGCTGCAGATCACCGCGCTGGGGCAGGAGTACCTGCCGCTCGGGCACCTGCTCGACGAGCGCGCGATCGTCAACGGCGTGGTCGGCCTGCATGCCACGGGCGGTTCGACCAACCACCTGCTGCACCTGGTGGCGATCGCGCGGGCGGCCGGCATCGACCTGCGCTGGGACGACTTCGATGCCTTGTCCAACGTGGTGCCGCTGCTCGCGCGCATGTATCCCAACGGCAGCGCCGACGTGAACCACTTCCACGCCGCCGGCGGCATGGGCTTCCTGATCGGCGAGCTGCTCGATGGCGGGCTGTTGCACGCCGACATCGCCACCGTGGCCGGCCCCGGGCTGCAGCGCTACCGCGTGCACGTCAAGCTCGATGCCGGGGCGATGCTGCAGCAGGTGCCCGCGCCCGTGCACAGCGGTGATGCCAACGTGCTGCGGCCGCTGGCCGCACCGTTCCGGCGCGATGGCGGCCTGCGCGTGCTCGACGGCAACCTCGGCCGCGCCGTGGTCAAGGTGTCGTCGGTACCCGAGGATCGCCTCGTGGTGGAGGCGCCCGCGCGCGTGTTCGATGACCAGCAGCAGGTGCGAGTGGCGTTCGCACGCGGCGAACTCGACCGCGATGTGGTGGTGGTGGTGCGCGGGCAAGGCCCGCGCGCCAACGGCATGCCCGAACTGCACCAGCTCACACCCGCGCTGAGTGTGCTGCAGGCGCGTGGCCATCGCGTCGCACTCGTGACCGACGGCCGCATGTCGGGCGCCTCGGGCAAGGTGCCCGCGGCGATCCACCTCACGCCCGAAGCACTCGCCGGTGGTGCGATCGCGCGCCTGCGCGACGGCGACCGTGTGCGCCTGGACGCGCTTGGCGGGCGGCTCGATGTGCTCGTCGACGCGCAGGAATGGCAGGCGCGCGTACCCGTGCCGCCCGACACCGCGGCCGACCAGGCCGGCTGCGGCCGCGAACTGTTCGCGCTGCTGCGCGCCCAGGTGGCGGCGGCCGACCTCGGCGCGGGCGTGCTGGGAGAATCGGCATGAGCGGGCGCCACCACCAGCAGGCGCTGGAAGCGATGCTGCGCCTCGCACCGGTCGTCGCCGTGGTCGTGATCGAGCGGCTCGCCGACGCGGTGCCGCTTGCGCGCGCGCTGTGTGCAGGCGGCATCCGCGCGATCGAGGTTACGCTGCGCACGCCGGTGGCGCTGGCCGCGATCCGGGCGATCGCGGGCGAGGTCGAGGACGCCTGCGTCGGCGCGGGCACGGTGCTGCGCGCGGCCGACCTGCAGGCTGCGCATGCGGCCGGTGCGCGCTTTGCGGTGTCGCCCGGCAGCACGCCGGCCCTGCTCGCTGCCGCGCACGATTGCGACCTGCCGTGGTTGCCCGGCGCCGCCAGCGCAAGCGAGGCGATGGTGCTATTCGAGCACGGCCATCGCCTGCAGAAGTTCTTTCCTGCGGCCGCCGCCGGTGGCATCGCCCAACTGCGCGCGCTGGCGGGTCCGCTGCCGCAGCTCGGCTGGTGCCCCACCGGCGGCATCGACGCCGCGAGCGCGGCGGACTACCTGGCCTTGCCGAACGTGGTCTGCGTGGGCGGCTCGTGGCTCACGCCGGCGGCGGCGGTCGCCGCCGCCGACTGGTCGCACATCGGGCAACTGGCGCGTGCGGCGGCGCGGCTACGCGGTTGAGCGCGTGGAGCAGGTCGGCGCGCAGTCCGCTGTTGGAGGTTTCTCAAGCCGAGCGGCGACGGCCGCCTGCGTCAGCCCTCGACCGCGAGCCGCACGCGCGCGGTCGAATCGCGGATCACGAGCTGCGGGCTGAAACCCTGGTTGCGCGCGTAGTTGGCCGCGATCACGTCACCGGCCGGGCGCAGCTCGGCGATCAGGCGCAGCGCGGCGCGGCGCGCGATCTCCTCGGTGTTCTGCTTGGCGGTGGTGAGCGCGGGCCATGACTGCTTGGAGAACGGGCTGTCCTCGAACCCCGCGATCGACAGCTCGTAGGGCACGTCGATGCCGCTGGCCTTGGCCGCGGCGAGCACGCCCGCGGCGATCTCGTCGTTGGAGCCGAAGATTGCGGTGGGCCGCTCGCGCAGCGCGAACAGGCGGCGCGCGCCGCGGAAGCCGTCGTCGAAGGAATAGTCACCCGCGATCACCAGCTTCTTGTCGAGCGCGATGCCATAGTCCCGCAGCGCCGCCTCGTAGCCCTTGAAGCGCTCGGGACTGGAGCGATGCTCGGCGCCGCCCCACAGGAAGCCGATGCGCTGGTGGCCGAGCTGGATCAGGTGCTCGGTGATCTCGTAGGCAGCGTCGCGATCGTCGACGAACACGCATGGATAGCCGTCGGCGGGATCCTCCGCGGCCGACAGGATGCGCACGAACGGGATCTTGTTGCCCGCGAGGAAGCGCACCAGCTCCATGCGTTCGGACATCGGCGGCGCGAGCACGAGGCCGGCCAGGCGCGAGCGCCGCACGAGGTCGCGCAGTTCGTCGGCCAATTGCGGCGAGGCGGCGTTGCACGGGTGGATCTGCAGGCCGAAGCCCTGCTCGCGGCACGCCGACAACACGCCGTTCTGCACCGCGATCACGTAGTAGGCGTTGGGGTTGTCATACACCACGCCCAGCGCGTAGGAGCTGGCGCTGCGCAGGCTGCGCGCCGACAGGTCGGGCAGGTAGCCGAGCGCGTCGATCACGCGCAGCACGTGCTCGCGCGTGTTGGCGCGCACCGAAGGCTCGTTGTTGATCACGCGCGAGACGGTCTTGAGCGAGACCTTGGCCCGTTGCGCGACATCGCGGATGGTCGGGGTTTTCACGTCAACGGCTGCCGGCATGCGTGCATCGTACCCGGGTCGGGTGGTCGCACTCTAGCGGTGCGATTCGTCGACGTGGCAGCCGCGCAACGCGTACCACAGGATGTACAGGTAGCACGGCACCATGATCGCCGCGAACACGAGTTGGAAGTCATAGTGCTCGCGCAGCACCGCGAACAGTTGCGGGATGAGCGCGCCGCCGGCAATGCCCATGATCAGCAGCGCGGCGCCGGTTTCGGTATGGCGTCCCAGATGCGCGATCGCGAGCGGGAAGATCGCCGGCCACATCATCGCGTTGGCAAAGCCGAGCGCGGCGACGAAGCCGACCGACACATAGCCATGGCTGAAGTAGGCCGCAAGCGCAAACACCACTCCGAGCAGCGCCGACACCGCCAGGTAGCGCTCCTGCGAGATCACGCGCGGGATCAGCACGAGGCCGCCGAGGTAGCCAAGCAACATCGCCGCAAGGGTGCGCGAGGTGAACAGCTTGGTCTCGTCGTCGGGCAGGCCAAAGCCCTTGCCGTAGGTGCCGATCGCATCGCCCGCCATCACCTCGACGCCCACGTACAGGAACAGGCACAGCACGCCCAGCCACAGGTGCCGATAGCTGAAGATGCTGCGCGTGGCGCCCGCGCCCGCGGTGGCCTGTTCGCGATTGGCATCGGCCGGCCGCAGCTCGGGCAGGCGCGACCACAGGATGCCGACCGCGAGCACCACGAGCAGGCCGGCCATCACCAGGTAGGGCGTGTGCACGCGCGCGGCGAATTCGTTGAGCAGGGCCTCGCGTGCGGCCGGATCGGCGGCGGCCACGCGCAGCTTGAGGTCGCCCAGGCCGTGCATCACCAGTGCCCCGATCACCAACGGGGCGAGGATGCCCGCGGCCTTGTTGCAGATGCCCATGAACGCGATGCGGCGCGCCGCCGTCTCGATCGGCCCGAGGATGCTGATGTAGGGGTTGGAGGCGGTCTGCAGCAGCGCCAGTCCCGCGCCGATCACGAACAGTCCCGACAGCGCGCCCGGATACCAGCGGCGCAACGCGAATTCGCCAAAGGCGAGCGCACCCAGCGCCATCGTGAACAGGCCCAGCGCCATGCCCTTCTTCATGCCGGTGCGGCGCAGGATCCACGCCGACGGCAACGCGAGGAAGAAGTACGACAGGTAGAACACCGTGAGCACGAGGAACGCATTGACCGTGTCGAGCGTGAAGGCGAGCTCCACGAACTGGATCAGCGGTCCGTTGAGCCAGGTCACGAAGCCGAAGATGAAGAACAGCGCGCCCACGATGAGCATCGGCACCACCGTGCCGTGGCTCGCTGGCATGTCAGCAGCATTGGTCATGTCTTCCCCTGGTAGCGACGGGTGGGTGTGGACGGATCGCACGGGCTCGTCCCACGCATTGGATTGTCGATGCTGAAACGCGGTTGGGCAACGTTGTCATGGAATGTCCGGCTCCATCGGCGTGCGTGCCAACCCGGGCAATATATGAGATTTACGCATATCGTGCGCCACTTTCTCATGTGCAAACGCAACAACGCCGGAGATGGCTGGACGTCCATCCGCGTCGGGCCGCCGGTCGTGTTGCAGTGTTCGTTGACAACGTTGTCAGTCCGTGGTCAGACTGCGCGCCACGGTCAGGGGACCGGTCCCGGGAGCACCGCGATTCATGGCGTCCAATCCGCGAGCCAAGGCTTCAGCGCAGCGCCTGCTCATCGCCGCGGACGTGGGCGGCACGCATGCGCGCCTCGCGCTGGTCGGGATTGCCGCCGATGGCCATGTCGAGATCCTGCAGCACGAGAAGTACGCATGCGCCGCGTTCGCGGGCCTCGCCGACATCGTCGAGGCGTTCCGGCGTGCTGCGGGGGCCGAATCGGTCGACGAGATCGCGATGGCCTGCGCCGGCTTCGTGGTCGAAGGCGAGGTGGTCAACGAGAACCTGCCGTGGCTGGTGTCGGTGCCGCAGTTGCGCGAGCGCCTGCGCAGCACGCACCTGGCCGTGGTCAACGACTTCAAGGCGCTGGCCTACGCAGTGGCCGACGCGCGTGACGCGCTCGTGACCCTGCAGCGCGGCGTCGCCACCGACGGCACCCTGCCCAGCGTAGCGATCGGCCCCGGCACCGGACTGGGCTCGGCGGTGTGCATCCCGCAGCGCGGCGCCATGGTGGTGCTCGCCACCGAGGCCGGCCACGCCCAGCTCACGCCGGGCAGCGAGCTGGAACTGGATCTGCTGCGCGAGTTCCGCCGCAGCGAGGCCTACGTCAAGACCGAGCATGCGCTGTCCGGCCCCGGCCTGGTCAACCTGCACCGCGCCCTGGCGCGCCTGCACGGCGTGGCGCCGGTATTCGACACGCCCGCGGCGATCAGCACCGCGGCACACCGCGGTGACGCGACCGCACTCGACACGGTGCGTGTGTTCTGCGGCTGGCTCGGCAGCGTGGTCGGTGACCTCGTGCTCGGTTACGGCGCGTTCGGTGGCGTGCACCTGGCCGGCGGCGTGCTGCCGCAGCTGGGTGACCTGCTCGCCGACAGCGACTTCCTCGCGCGCTTCCTCGACAAGGGGCCGATGCGCGCGGCGCTCGAGCGCGTACCGGTGCGCCTGGTCGAGCACGGTCAGCTCGGCATCACCGGTGCCGCGATCTGGTACCTGCAGCACACGGGTGAGTGACACATGCACGCGCAGCCAGGGTGGATGCGCGCCAGCAACAACATGCGGCAAACGAGGCGCCGCAGAAAGGTCAGGGACGAAGTGGTGACCACAGACCAAACGGCGGAAGACGCAGCCTCGTCGCTTGCCGCCGGACCGATGAATCGACGAACCGAGAGGGGAGTGTCATGAAATGTCATAAGACCTTGCTGTCGGCCAGCATCATCGCGGGCCTCGGGCTCGCCATGGCCAGCACCGCGGCAGCAGCCGAGCGCAGCGACGCGGCATCCGCAGACGCGCCGGCCGACAGTGCCGCCGCCGCTGCCGATCCGCAGCAGGACAGCAGCCAGCAGATGGAAACGATCGTGGTGCGCGGCATCCGCGAGAGCCTCAAGAAGTCGCTCGACGACAAGCGCCTGGCCGATTCGCACGTCGACGTGGTGACCGCCGAGGACATCGGCAAGATGCCCGACAAGAACGTCGCCGACTCGCTCATGCGCGTGCCCGGCGTCACCACGAGCTCGGCCAGCGCCAACGAAGGCGGCTTCGACGAGAACGACCGCGTGAGCATGCGCGGCACCAACCCGAGCCTGACCCAGACGCTCATCAACGGCCATGTGGTGTCCTCGGGCGACTGGTTCGTGCTCAACCAGACCCAGACCGTCGGTCGCAGCGTCACCTACACCCTGCTGCCATCGGAGATCGTGAGCAAGATCGTGGTGCACAAGACCGCGCAGGCCTCCGACCTGGAAGGTGGCGTGGCCGGTGCGATCGACATCCAGACACGCAAGCCGCTCGAGTTCAGCCAGCCGTTCACGGTGTCGGCCAACCTCGGCGCGGTGTTTGCCGAACGTCCCGACAAGACCGACCCGCAGTTCAGCGGCCTCGTCAACTGGGCCAACGCCGACCAGACCTTCGGCGTGATGGTGCAGGCGTTCGTCGAGAAGCGCCACCTGCGCCGCGACGGCCAGGAACTGCTCGGCTACGAGCAGATCGCGCCTGACAGCGCGGTGGCCCTGGCCCATCCCGACCTGGCCAATGTGTGGTATCCCACCATGCTCGGCTCGGCCCTGTTCGAGCAGGTGCGCAAGCGCACCGGCGGCATCATCGACGTGCAGTGGAAACCGTCGGACGACCTCGCGTTCAACCTCACCGGCTTCAGCTCGAAGATGGATGCGGCCAACTACAACCGCAACTATCTCATGTGGCTGACCCACTTCATCAACCGCGGTGCCGGCCAGGGCCCCGATGCGGGTTACGTGGTGCGTGACGGCACGCTGGTGTCGGCCAGCTTCCAGGGTGTGCCCGGCACGGTGTACGGCGTGTACGACATGATCTCGCGCCCGGATGCGAGCTCGAGCTCGAACTTCGTCAACCTCGACGTGAACTGGCGTCTCAACGATGCGCTCAGCTTCAACGGCAAGTTCGGTGTCACGCGCGGCAACGGCCGCACGCCGACCCAGGACGTGGCCGAATGGAACATCGGCGCCGGCAACGGCGCGGCCTACATCCTCAACGGCGTCAACCAGGCGGCGACCTGGAACCTGGGTTCGACCAACACCGGCGCGCCGGGCGACCCGCTGGGCTGGATCTTCGGCGACCAGAACATCAACATCCGCGACAAGGAGCAGTGGGCACAGCTCGACGGCCTGTTCGAGGCCGCCTGGGGCGCATTGGCCGACATCCGCTTCGGCGTGCGCTGGTCCAAGCACGACCGCAGTTCCTCGGGTGTGGTCGGCCAGGGTCCCAAGTGCGCCGATGGCAGCGCCGCGGGCGCGCCGTTCGACTGGGGTGCGCCGTACTACTGCACCGACGGCTCGATCTCGCCGTTCAATCCGGCGAACTTCCCGGTCGGCTACCACAACTATCCGGGCGACTTCGGCAACGGGCTGGGCAGCGGCTTCCCCAGCAACATCTGGTACTACACGCCCGAGCAGTTGCACGCGTTCAACCAGCGCTACACCAACCGCGTGCCCGGCGTGCGCGACAACTGGAACTCGATGTACGCACTGCGTGAGAAGAACGCGGCGGCCTACGTGCAGTTCGATTTCGGTGGCGATGGCTGGAACGGCAACGCGGGCCTGCGCCTGGTGCGCACGGATGAGCACGTGGTCGCCAACGTCGCGGTCGATGCGAACACGCCCGGTGCGATCACGGTGTCGGCATTCGGCGCCTACCTGCCGACTGCGTTCAACAACAGCTACAACGACATCCTGCCCAGCGCGAATCTCAAGTTCGACCTCAGCGACGACCTCGTGCTGCGACTGGCGGCGGCGCGCACGATGACCCGGCCCGACTACTCGGCGCTCGCGGGTGCGATCTCGCTCACCCCGCCGTCGGCGCCGGGTGGCACCGGTTCGGGCAGCGGCAGCAACCCCAACCTCAAGCCGATCCGCTCCAACAATTTCGACGCTTCGCTCGAGTATTACTTCGCGCCGCGCTCGGTGGTGTCGGCCAGCGTGTTCTATCTGGACCTGACCAGCTACATCGGCCTGGGCCACGTCACGCAGACCTTCCGCACCTTCAGCAACGTCTATCCGGACGGGTTCGACGCGCCGTACGTGCTGAGCGTGCCGGTCAACAGCAGCGGCTCGGTCAAGGGCGTGGAGCTGGCCTACGAACAGCCGATCCTCGACAACTTCGGTATCGCGCTCAACTACACCTACGCCGATGGCAAGGAAGACGGCGGCGGCGCGTTGATCGGCACCTCGCGCAATACCTACAACGTGAGCGCCTACTACGAGGATGCGCATTTCAACGCACGCGTGTCCTACACCTACCGCTCGGCGTTCTACAGCGGCCTGGATCGCGCCACCGCGTTCTCGCAGGACAGCGTCGGCAACCTGGCCGCGTCGCTCGGGTACAAGTTCAACGACCACTGGACGGTGTCGCTGGACGCGCTCAACCTCAACAACCCCAAGCTCAAGTACTTCGCGCTCAGCCGCACCCAGCCGCGCTCGATGTATGAAAGCGGTCGCCAGTACTACCTCAACGTGCACCTGAACTACTGACCCCCAAGAACAGCACGGCGCCGCGTCCGCGCGGCGACCGTGCGTGCACTCCCCCAACGTCGTTCAAGGGCTGCCAGGACTGGCGGCCCTCTTTTTTTCCGACGATGCGGCCCGGGCACGCCGGCGGCGGCCTGGCGCGCCAGCCCGCGCACGCCGCGTCAGGACAAGGTCGAGCCATGCCGCATCGGCGGCCCGGCGCTGCGTGCGGGCCGCCGCGCGTCGCGCGCACGCCTCAGCAGCATTCCAGCGCCGCCACCGACTTGAGCAGGCGCGGTCCCAGATAGGCGTGGGAGCCGCAGGCGAGCAGCCCCGCATCGAGGAATCGCGCGCGATACCAGGCCGGCGGCCGCGCGATGAAGCCGGCCAGGTCGCCAGCCACGCGGTCCACGCTCGTGAACACCTCGATGAAGGCCAGCCCTTCGAGCAGCTCGCCGAAGCCGGCCAGGCCGCGGCGCAGTTCGGCGGCGGGCACGTAGTGCAGCATGTCGCTGCACACGATGAGGTCGAAACGCGTGTCGAAGCGCAGCTCGCCGAGCTGGCCGAAGCTGGCGAGGCCGATGTTGCGGCTGCGCCCGTAACGCTGCACCACATACGGGCTCGCGTCGAGGCCGCGATAGGCCAGTTGCGGCCGCAGCCGCAGCAGCGGCGCGCGCCATGGTGCCTCGCCACAACCCACGTCGAGCACGTTGCGCAGCGGCCGCGCGAGGTAGTGCTCGGCCAGGTGCACCACCATCGCCACCTTGCGCATGAGCTGCGCGCGCGAGCCCACGCGATGTGCGGGGCTGCGGTACCACTTGTCGAAGTAGGCGCGATCGTAGCGTTTGGGCATGGAGCTCCGGGCGTGATGCACGCTCATGTCGGGAGGGTGCGCACGGGCGGCGCCCGCCTCACTGCGCGAGGGCAAACGGGCACAGGTGCCGCCAGGTGTCGTCGAGCTGGGGCACGCTGTAGGTGTGGCCGCCATTGAAAACGGTGTAGTACAGGTTGCGATTGAGCGTCCAGCCGTTGGCCTGGAAGCGCAGCACATCGCCGGACGCGGTGTGCGGCGGGCTGTACAGGGGGTCGTTCGTGCCCAGGTGGATGTCGACCGGGATCTTCGGCTGCACGGAGCCGAGCAAGGCGGCGCAGGTCGGTGGATACGAGCCGTCGTCCGTGCAGGCATACATTTCCAGCGAGCCTGCACTGGCGGCGTAAGCCGCGAAGTAGTGCGGATTGTTCAGCGCCAGCGCATGGCCATAGTGGGCACCGGCGGAAAAGCCCCAAAGGTGGATGCGACTGCGCTCGACGTTGTAGTGCGCCAGTGCATCGTCGAGCACGGCCGATATCTCGGTGGCGTCGCCGCTCGCGCCCCAGCCGCCCTGGGTGGAGTTGCCCACCGGGGCAAGCACGATGAACCCTTCGGCCTCGGCGATGCCACTCCAGTTGTTGCGCACCTGTTGTGCGCCGTTCGCGGTGGGCAGGGTGGTGCCGCGCAGGGCGAGCAACAACGGCCAGGCCTGCGACGGGGTGTAGCCCGTGGGCACGTACAGGTAGTAGCTGCGCGTGCCCAGCCCGCCCACGTTGATGGTGCGCACCAGCGCACCCGGGTAGGCGCCGCCGCTGCCGAGCGAGGGCTGCGACGGGATCGCCACCGCGGTTTCGAAGCCGCTTGCGAACAAAGGGTCCGATTGCGGACACAGGCTCGCGGGCAGGGTCACCGTCTGCGCGGCCTGGGCGCAGGGCATGCCCGCGAGCGCGAGGGCGGCTGGCAACAGGATCGACTGCGGTATGCGGGGCATCGGTGGCTGGTCGTGGACGTCGGTGCGGTGGGCATGCTGGCACGACCCGCCGGCGGCTCCAACCATACGCCACCGTTTGCGGCAGCGCACGATGGCCAGCTTGGTGAAGTTGACGTTAATATCCCGGCCTATTCGTGGCATTCCACGCCAAGACTTTTTGCCAGAGGAGCAGCGGTATGCAGCACAGCCATCGTCGCAACCAGGGTATCCTGGCCCTTGCCGCCTTGCCGTTCGCGCTGGCGATGGCCTTGGGCGCGGGCGAGGCGCAAGCCGCTGCCTTCCAGCTGTCCGAAAACAATGCCATCGGGCTCGGGCGCGCGTTCGCGGGCTCGGCCGCGGCGCCCAGCGACTGTTCCGTGGTGGTGAACAATCCGGCTGCGATGAGCCAGTTCCATACCTCGTGCCTGCAGGCCGACCTCACCCTCATCAACTTCAGCACCCAGTTCCATGGCAGCGGTACCGACCTGCTCGGACGCCCGCTGACGGGTGACGACGGCGGCAATGGCGGCGCCACGGTCCCGGTGCCGGCGACCCACTACATCCGCCCGATCAACGACCAGTTCGTGTTCGGCGCGGCGCTGACCGTGCCCTATGGCTTCCAGACCGAGTACCACGATCGCTGGATGGGCCGCTACCTGGCCCAGACCACCAAGCTGCAGTCGCCGGCGATCACGCTGTCCGGCTCATGGCGTGCGTCGGATGAGTTTTCGGTGGGTCTGAGCTTCGTGATCCAGCGCACCACCGCCACGCTCGGCCAGGCCATCAACCTGGGCACCATCCTCGCCCAGCCCACCAATGGCGCATGGTTGCCGCAGGAGGCCGATGGCCGCGGCACGCTCACCGGCAAGGACTGGGGCTTTGGCTGGGGCCTGGGCCTGTTGTGGAAGCCGACCGATTCGGACCGCATCGGCCTCAACTTCCGCTCGCAGATCGACCATGTGATCGACGGCAAGGCCAAGTTCGAGGTGCCCTCGAACGTGCTGCCGTACTTCAACGGCGCGTTCGTGAACACCGGCGGCAAGGCCGACTTCAACACACCCGCCTACGCCCGTGCGAGCTGGTGGCACACCGCCAACGACCGCTTGAGCTTCGGCGTCGACGTCGGCTTCACGCACTGGTCGAGCTTCGAGCGCCTCGACATCGTCTATGCCAACCCGGCACAGGCCATGTACAACCGGCCGACGATCTTCGGCTTCGAGGACACCTGGTTCTTCTCGGTGGGCGCGGACTATCGCCTCAACGACCGCTGGACCCTGCGCGCGGGCGTCGCCTACGACCAGACGCCGACCGTCGATGAATACCGCGATCCACGCGTGCCCGACGGTTCGCGCAAGTGGATCGCGTTCGGCGTGGACTACCAGTACAGCGACAACATGCGCATCAATGCCGGCTTCGTGCACCTGTTCGTCGACGATGGCAAGATCAACCATCCCACGAGCACATTCGACACGCTGGTCGGCCATTTCGAAAGCTACGGCAACCTGCTCGGTGTGTCGGGCCAGATGACGTTCTGAGCGATGGGCCGGCGCCGCGCGCGCCGGTCACCACGGTTGGGGAGGGAGGCGGCGGACACCTGCGGGTGTCCGCTGCGTTTTTGGGCGCCGGTGGCGGGGCGGGCCGTGAAACTGCGTACCTGAAGCCGGGCACCGGGCCGTCGGGGGCATCATGTATCGCACCATTGCAATCCTGTTGACTGCCGCGCTGCTGCCTGGCGCGATTCCGGCCGCGCGGGCCAACAACACGTTCGGCGGCGTCAACCTCGCCGGAGCGGAGTTCGGCACTGCGATTCCCGGGCAGCTCGGCATCGACTACATCTGGCCAACCGTCGAGGAACTCGATTATTTCCACGCGCGCGGCATGAACATCGTGCGCATCGGCTTCCGCTGGGAACGCATGCAGCCGACGTTGAACGGGCCGCTCGACGCGGACTACCTCGCCTCGCTCGATGCGCTGGTCGCGCATGCGGCCTCGCTCGGGATCCGCGTGATCCTCAACCCGCACAACTTCGCCCGCTACGGCGGTGTGCCGATCGGATCGCCCGCGGTGCCCCATGCCGCGTTCGCCGATTTCTGGTCGCGCCTGGCCACGCACCATCTCGCCAGCCCGCACGTGGTGTTCGGCCTCATGAACGAGCCGATGCAGATGCCGACCGAGCAGTGGCTGGCCGCGGCCAATGCCGCGATCGCGGCGATCCGCGCCAGTGGTGCGCAGCAGCTGGTCCTCGTACCTGGCAACGCCTGGACCGGCGCCCACAGCTGGGAACAGAACTGGTACGGCACGCCCAATGCGGTGGCGATGCTCGGCATCGTCGACAGCGGCAACCACTACGCCTTCGAGCTGCATCAGTACTTCGACGCCGACTATTCGGGCACCAGCACCACCTGCCTGGCCGCGCCCGGCACCGGCGCCAGCCAGTTGCAGGGCGTGACCGCGTGGCTGCGCACGCATGGCTACAAGGGCTTTCTCGCCGAGTTGGCCGGCGCCGACAATCCCGGCTGCCATACCGCCGTCGACAACGCGCTCGGCCACCTCAGGGACAACGCCGACGTCTGGCTCGGCTGGACCTGGTGGGCGGCCGGTCCGTGGTGGGGCGACTACATGTTCACGCTCGAACCCAGCGCCGGCTTCAGCATCGATGCGCCGCAGATGGCCTGGCTCACGCCGTATCTGCCGCCGATCTTCGCCGACGGGTTCGACGGCGGCTAGCGGGAGCGGCGGTGCGCATGCCGCCGGCCGTCGCCGGTGGCGTGGCGCCGATGCCGTGAGCGGGCGCCGGCGTCGGGCGCTTCACGGATCGAAGCCGTTGACGAAGATCCGGTCCCAGGTCTGGTTCTCGTAGGGTCCGGGATCGACGGCATCGAATCGCACGCGCAGTTGTGCATCGAGATCGGCGCTGCCCAGCGGGTAGTAGGGCAGCGGCGCCAGACCCTGGTTGATGAGCGGTGACGCATCGCGCAGGCGGAAGTTGCCATTGGCGGGATCGACGAACATCGGATCGCCGGCAAATGCATGGGTGGCGGCCAGCGGCAGGTTGCCGCTGAGGATCGGAATGAGGCTGTAGTCGGCCGCCGCACTGCCATTGCCCAAGCCGATCACCGCCATGCCCTCGAGGTTGAGGTCGGAGATCGCGTTGTCGTGGAACAGGCTGTTGAGCACCGCCAGGTGCACGCCCGCGGGCAGTCCCACCCCGACACCGCAGCCGCGTGTGCCGTTGCCGGCGCAGCGCCCGCGGCCGAAGGTGCTGTTGGCGATGATGATGGCCGGCGACACGTTGGCCGGTGTCGCCACCACGGTGATCGCCGCATGGCCGTATGCCGTCGTGCTGGCATCGTTGTGGTCGAACAGGCTGTTGGCGATGCGCACGAAACCGTTCTTGGCGTACAGGTCGGCGCCGCCACCGAAATAGCCATCGTTGTGGGTGGCGATGACATGGTCGAGCCACAGTTCGGTGAAGCCGTCCGAGTATGAGCCCATCTGCACGCCGCCGCCGCGCTGGAACGTGGCCGGATCGCCATAGCCGTTGGCGAGCGTCAGGTTCATCACGCCCAGACGCGCCGATTGCGTGGTGCCCGCCGGCGGCATCAGGAGTATCTGCAGCACCCGACTCTGGCCGGCTCCATCGAGGATCGTGCGCGAGGCGTCCATGCGCATCTGCGCGCAGTCGTTGCCGTCGACCGTATACCAGCCGCCGATGAGCCACAGCCAGCCTGTGGTCTGGGCGTTGTAGGTGAAGGTGCCGTTGAAGGTGGTGTAGATGCCTTCGCGGATCCTGATCTCATCATCGCCGGGCGAGGCCGCGGCCGCGGTCAACGCCTGCTGCAACTCGGTATGGTTGCGCACGCAAAAGACCCCGGCCCGTGCCGGACCCGGCACCAGCGTGGCCGTAAACACCAACAGCAGGGACAACAGCAGCGTGCGCATCGCAGCAACTCCATGACGGGGTCATGGGAGCCTATACGTGCTGTGATGGCGAAACCCGCAACGGTGCGCTGATCACCGGCCATCCATGGCCGGCCGCGGGGGTGTGGCGGTGGGGTCTATTCGTCCAGCGTCAGCAGCGAGGCGTTGCCGCCGGCCGCGGTGGTGTTGATCGTGAGCGTGCGCTCGGTCGCGAAGCGCAGCAGATAGTGCGGACCGCCGGCCTTGGGGCCGGTGCCCGACAGGTTCTCGCCACCGAACGGCTGCACGCCGACCACCGCGCCGATCTGGTTGCGGTTGACGTAGCAGTTGCCGACCCGCGCCCGCTTGGCGATGTGCGCGATGGTGTCGTCGACACGGCTGTGGATGCCCAGCGTGAGGCCGAATCCGGTGGCATTGATCGCGTCGATCACCTGGTCCAGTTCGCTTGCCTTCCAGCGCACCACATGCAGCGCGGGGCCGAACACCTCGTGGGTGAGCACCGCGATCGACGCGATCTCGTAGGCGCGCGGCGCGAAGAACGTGCCGTGCTCGGCCTCGGGCGGCAACTTGGCCTGGTTGATGAGCTTGGCCACGCCGGCCATGCGCGCGGCATGCTCGTCCAGGTTCGCGCACGAGGGCGGGTCGATCACGGGGCCGACGTCGGTCGACAGTTTGGCCGGATCGCCTACCACGAGCTCATCCATTGCGCCCTTGAGCATGGTGATGACCTTGTCGGCGATGTCCTCCTGCACGAACAGCACGCGCGCAGCCGAGCAGCGCTGGCCGGCCGAGTCGAACGCCGAGGTGACCACGTCCTTGACCAGTTGCTCGGGCAGCGCCGAGGAGTCGGCGATGAGCGCGTTCTGGCCGCCGGTTTCGGCGATCAGCGCCGCGATCGGCGCGTTGCGTGCGGCCAGCGTGCGGTTGATCGTCCAGGCCGTCTCGGTGGAACCGGTGAAGCACACGCCCGCGACTTCGGCGCGCGTGAGCAGGGTCTTGCCGATCATCGAACCCTTGGCCGGCACGAATTGCAGCACCGCTTCGGGCACGCCGGCTTCGTGCAGCAGCTTGACCGCGGCATGGCCCACCAGCGTGGTCTGGTCGGCGGGTTTGGCGATCACCGCGTTGCCCGCGGCCAGGCCTGCTGCCACCTGGCCCATGAAGATCGCGAGCGGGAAGTTCCACGGGCTGATGCACACGAACACGCCACGGCCACGCAGGAACAACTGGTTGGATTCGCCGGTCGGGCCGGGCAGGTTCTCGGGCTGGCCAAACAGCTTGCGCGCCATGGCCGCGTAGTAGCGGCACATGTCCACCGCCTCGCGCACTTCCGAGATCGCCGCGGGGATCGTCTTGCCGGCCTCGCGCACGCACAGCGCGATGAACTCGCCGCGGCGGGCTTCGAGCAGGTCGGCGGCATGTTCGAGGATCGCCGCACGGCTCGCCGCCGGCAGCGTGTCCCAGCCTTCCTGCGCCGCCACCGCATTGGCCAGCGCCTTCTCCACCGTGGCCGCATCGGCATTGCGCGACTGGCCCACCACTTGGCGGCGGTCGGCCGGATTGGTCACATCGCGTGGCGCCTCGCTGGTCTGTGCCCCGGGCACCAGCGGCGCGGCCTGCCATGGCCCGCGCTGCGCATTGACCGCTTCGGCCAGGGCCTTGAGTTCGTTGTCGTTGGCAAGATTGACGCCCATGGAATTCTTCCGTAGCTGACCATAGAGGCCGACCGGCAGCGGGATGCGCGGGTGCGGCTTGGAGGGATAGGCACGTACCGTCTCGCAGGGATCGGCCACCAGGTCCTCGACCGCCACCGACTCGTCGACGATGCGGTTGACGAACGAGGTGTTGGCGCCGTTCTCGAGCAGGCGGCGCACGAGGTACGGCAACAGGTCCTCATGGCTGCCCACCGGCGCGTACACGCGGCACGGCACGTTGAGCTTGTCCTTGCCGATGACCTCGCCGTAGAGGTCGGTGCCCATGCCGTGCAGGCGCTGGAACTCGAATGGCCGGCCCTGCGCGTGGTGGTGGATCGCCGCGATCGTATGCGCGTTGTGGGTGGCGAACTGCGGGTAGATGAGGTCGCTTCCGGCCGCGAACAGACGCTTGGCACAGGCCAGGTACGACACATCGGTATTGGGCTTGCGCGTGAACACCGGGTAGCCGACCAGGCCCAGTTCCTGCGCGCGCTTGATCTCGGCATCCCAGTAGGCGCCCTTGACCAGGCGCACGCACCAGCGGCGACCGGCCTTGCGCGCGGTCTGCGCCAACCAGTCGATCACGAACGGGCAGCGCTTCTGGTAGGCCTGCACGGCCAGGCCGAAGCCATTCCAGCCCGCTAGCGATTCATGCGCGAACACCGCGCCGATGATCTCCAGCGACAGTTCCAGCCGGTCGGCTTCCTCGGCGTCGACGGTCATGCCGATGCCGCTCTTCATCGCCAGCTGGGCCAGTTCCAGCACCTTGGGCGTGAGTTCGGCATGCACGCGCGCGCGCTTGGCCACCTCGTAGCGCGGATGCAGCGCCGACAGCTTGACCGAAATCGAGGGCGCCTCGATCACGCTGGCGAACGGGCCGCGCGCGCCGAGCGTGACGATCGCATCCTTGTAGGCCTTGTGGTAGCGCTCGGCGTCGGGCTGGGTCAGCGCGGCCTCGCCAAGCATGTCGTAGGAATAGCGGTAGTCGCTGTAGCCCTTCTGCGCGCAGCGGTCGAGCGCCTCATCGATGTTGCGCCCCATCACGAACTGGTGGCCCATGATGCGCATGGCCTGGCGCACCGCGAGGCGGATCATCGGCTCGCCGGCGCGTCCGATCAGGCGCTTGAAGCTGCCGGTGAAGTCGCGGCGCGTTTCCTCGGCGAGGTTGACGAGGTGGCCCGTGAGCATGAGGCCCCAGGTCGAGGCGTTGACCAGCACCGACTCGCTGCCGCCCAGGTGCTTCTTCCAGTCGGCCTCGCCGAGCTTGTCGCGGATGAGCTTGTCGGCGGTGGTCTTGTCGGGGATGCGCAGCAAGGCTTCGGCCACGCACATGAGCAGCACGCCTTCCTCGCTGGACAGGTCGTACTGGCGCATGAAGGACTCGACCACGCTCTGCTCGCCCGCGCGCAGGCGCACGCGAGCGACCAGTTCGGCCGCGCGCGCGAGCACGAGCGAGCGCTCGGTCGGTGGCAGGCTGGCCTGCTCGAGGAGGTCGGCGATCGCGC
>WBZY01000642.1_pt1 | contig 24814 bp, 26 predicted proteins | sample 5204191 | NCBI WGS metagenome assembly WBZY01 (sample SAMN12344363, study PRJNA552823) | activated sludge metagenome | biome: Activated sludge suspended growth; feature: Anammox Sidestream; material: Wastewater; isolation source: activated sludge from anammox sidestream of wastewater treatment...
TCTTCATCTCTGGCTCCCTCTGGGTAAGTGCAGGGCCAGAGTAGCCACGCGGCGCCGGTCGTGGCAGACGTCTTAGAATGATCGCTTACGCATGCGCTGCGCGGTCTACACGCGCAAATCCACTGATGAAGGGCTGGACCAGGAATACAACTCGATCGACGCGCAGCGCGATGCCGGTCACGCCTACATCGCCAGTCAGCGCGCCGAAGGATGGATACCGGTCGCCGACGATTACGATGACCCCGCCTTTTCCGGCGGCAACATGGAACGCCCGGCGCTCCAGCGCATGATGGCGGACATCGAAGCCGGCAAAATCGACGTGGTCGTCATCTACAAGATCGACCGCCTGACGCGCAGCCTGGCGGACTTCTCGAAGATGGTCGAAGTATTCGAGCGCTATGGCGTGTCGTTCGTGTCGGTCACTCAGCAGTTCAACACGACGACCTCGATGGGCAGGTTGATGTTGAACATCCTGCTGTCTTTCGCACAGTTCGAGCGCGAGGTCACTGGCGAACGCATCCGCGACAAGATCGCAGCCAGCAAGCGCAAGGGCATGTGGATGGGCGGCGTACCGCCGCTGGGCTACGACGTCGAGAACCGACGGTTGGTGCCCAACGAGCGCGAGGCCAAACTGGTCCGGCACATCTTCCAGCGATTCGTTGAGCTCGGTTCCAGCACCGCACTGGTCAAGGAACTGAAACTGGATGGCGCGACGTCGAAGGCGTGGACCACGCAAGACGGCAAGACTCGCGATGGCAGGCCGATCGACAAGGGCCACATCTACAAGCTCCTCAGTAACCGGACCTACCTTGGCGAGTTACGTCACAAGGACCAGTGGTACCAGGCTGAGCATCCACCCATCGTCAGCCGCGAACTGTGGGACAGCGTCCACGCGATCCTGGAGACGAATGGCCGGGTGCGGGGCAACACCACGCGGGCCAAGGTTCCCTATTTACTCAAGGGCATCGTGTTCGGCAACGACGGCCGTGCGCTGTCGCCCTGGCACACCACCAAGAAGAATGGCCGGCGCTACCGTTACTACGTGCCCCAGCGCGACGCCAAGGAACACGCGGGCGCCTCAGGCCTGCCGCGACTGCCTGCCGCAGAACTCGAATCGGCGGTGCTCGACCAACTGCGTGCCATCCTGCGTGCCCCGAATCTGCTCGGCGACATGCTGCCACAGGCGATTAAGCTCGACCCAACCCTGGACGAGGCCAAGATCACCGTGGCCATGACCCGACTCGACGCGATTTGGGATCAACTGTTCCCAGCGGAGCAGACCCGGATCGTCAAGCTGCTGGTGGAGAAGGTGATCGTGTCGCCAAATGACCTCGAGGTGCGACTGCGCGCCAACGGCATCGAGCGCCTGGTGCTGGAGTTGCGTCCCGAGCCGGTCGAGCAAACTGAGGAGGCCATGGCATGAGCGACATCCGCATCCAGAAAACCGGCGAGCCGGACATCGTTGAGGCGAGTGATGGCCGGCTAACCCTGTCCGTGCCGATCCAGATCAAACGCCGCAGTGGCCGCAAGTTGGTCACTCTCCCGAACGGTGAGACTGCACCGGTCAGACCGTGGGACGTTGCACCGACCTCCATTCAATTGGCGCTGGCCAGAGGGCACCGCTGGCTGGCGATGCTGGAATCGGGGGAGGCGAAGTCGTTGAAGGAGATCGCCGTGCGGGAAGGAATCGACAACAGCTACGTGAGCCGCATGGTCAACCTGACGACGCTGGCGCCCGACATCGTGGCGGCCATCCTGGACGACGCATTGCCGAACCACATCACGCTGTTCGATCTGGCGGTTGATCCGCCAGCGCTGTGGGATGAGCAGCGAGCACGACTTGTGCCCGTTGAGAGCAAATAAGCTTAGTGAAGGTTAAGGCAGCATTTCTTGTATTTGCGCCCGCTGCCGCAAGGACAGGGGTCGTTACGGCCAATCTTTCGCGCTCGGTTTCGTCCCGTCATCAGTGTCTGAAGAGCCTGGTCGATCGGAACTGGCTCCTTCATATCTTTGGTTTTCTCATCCATTCGCTCATCTTGACTCCACGGGAAGACCAGCGAGACACCGAATCGCACGTCTGGGCCCGTTGAAGTCATGCAGAGACCAAACCACTGCGAAGCTTTCTCCCGGTATTTACGAAGCGTGCAGTATGACTCCAGTCGAGGGCCAGCTACGTTTGATGGCTCATCAGTGCAGTGGAAGGTAATGCCTGAGCCTTCTTTAAACCCAAACGTGACGTCATGCACCTGGCCATCAGCACGAGTCCGAGCAGCCAGTTTGTCTACAGCGCGACTCATTTCCGTCACAGCCTGCTCGCTCATTGCTAGGAGCAGGAAGCCGAGATCAATAGTTGCAGAGTCTGGTCGAGCTTCTATTTCTTTCACTATTCGCCCAACCGTCGTCTTCCCAAATCGAGTCAGAACGCCGTCGGGTGTGGCTGCCCCTTGCACGCCAGCTCGCCTCACCGCCATCGCAATGTCTAACCCGGCGGAAAAGTCATCGCACAGATGCATCAGATTAACGTCAGACTGCACCCACAGGTTCTTCGTCAGGTGATAGCCAAGGATCGTTAGTTCCTGCGATGCCATGAGTTGCTCGGCGTAGTTGGCCCGTCGGTTCACATAGCTAAGAAGCTGCAGGGGCGACTGAAGCATTTCGGTCATGGCATCCACAGCAAACACGTCCATAACCAACGGCGCTTGTACCCGATCAATGGATTCTGTTTTCAGGAATTGCCGTGCCTGAAAGCTCAAAGCTGGGTAGTGATCACTGATGACACAGAAGATGTAAATCTCCTTGATGTCATCCGGCAGTACGACCTCGCGCCCATCAGCGGCCGCGAGCCGGCATCCCTTCTCGATCAGGCTTTTAGCGCAAGCGGCACCTTGGTCATAGGCAACCTGTACCGCCTTCTTGAAGTCGCTGCGAATAACCTGATCATTTCCCTTTCTCGACTCAAGCGTGAGGCGCTTTGATTTTGCCTGGACGATGATGACCCGATTGCCCCAAACGACAAGCACGTCTACATCAGATACCTTTTCTGCCTTGGTCCTGAAGATATCTACATTCAAATGAACACGATCCTTTCCAAAGACCAAGCCGAGTCGCTCGGCTACAAAATCTTCAGTGAAGTCGCCACGGTTCTTCGAGAGTGTTGGACGATATGCCTCGTCCTGATACATCCAATGATGGGGCGCTTCGTATATCGCCTCAGCAAGTGAGTATGATTGCAGTGATAGGAACTCTCCGCTTGGCATCCGCAGCAGTGGCATGGCCGTAATGACGTTGAAGTCGTGCAGTGCGTTGAATCCTTCATTACGCTCTGCTGATGGCAGTTCAAATGCCCCGAGCACTCGTTCCACAATGTCGGTAGCAAGATTCGCCTTTGTTGCAATTTCATCGGCAGTGAATGAGAACAGAGGGAGCATTGTCCACTCGTCAGGATGCTGCTTTCTCATTCGCTCACGAATTAAGTCAAAGCGGTCAGCATGGACGCCCTCTACTGCTTTCGCGACACGTGTGGCGTGATCGATGGTAAAGCCGCGGTTCGCTTGCAGCCATTTCGAATCGGCTGCGTATTTACGAGTCGCCAGATCAAGGTACTGAAAGATATAGGCCGCTTCACCGCTGTAGAAAATCGGTTCTCGCAACACATCCCCGCGCTCAAACGGGTTGAAGCCACCTTCCACGGCTTCCCTGGTTAGACCGGACCAAAATTCCCCAGACAGACAATGGTGTAACTCCTCAAGGAGTTTCTCCGTTGCATCCATGTATTCCTGCAGAGTCCTCGGTGCAGGCAAGGTCCAGTCGATATCGGCCTTGATCATCAAGCCGAGCAAGGTATTGATCTCCGTTCGGATGAGCCGCGAGGGAGAGAACATCTTCCTCATATCGGCTTCCTTCATGTCACCTGCGTGGAGAATCACGTTGTCACGGAAGCATATGTGGGCTATTGCGTGCACGTAGCCAGGCTGGCAGCAAATCGCAGCCAGATCTGCAAAGACCTCTCGCTCTGTTCGCATGGACTTTTCAGTCATTGTTCATCCTTCGTGGGCGGCACTTTTCCTGCTGAGCCTCGCAGGCGTCCACCGAGAGCACCGTGATGCGCTGGTTCATGGCAGGCTTTCCACGTAGGGGCGCATCACATTGGCCACCCGGCACAGAGTCGCATGGCGCCAGAGTTCGTCCATGGTCACGCGTTTGGCACGCCACGATTCCTGCAGCGCTTCCAACGCGACATCGAGGCCGATTTTGTTGCGGAACTTGAAGCAGTCGGCCACGGTGCGGGCGACATTGGTCACGCGCACGGTCACGCCATCGATCTGGTGCTCTTCTATTCCGTCGGTCAGCCCAGCGCCGGAGAAGCGCACGACGCGCAGCGGCGGATAGTCCATCTTCGGCGCACGCGCCTTATTGGGAATCGCCAGCCAAACCTCGAATGGCGACTGCGTGGTGAGGTCGTGCACCCGCAGTGCTGACAGCAGGCAGACGATGGCTTGCGGGTGTTTGCGGGCCACCTCGGCCAGCGTGCCATGCTCGGATACGCTGCGATCGGGACGGGCGTACAGACCACGACCCACGCGGACGAGCAGGCCCTGCCGAACCAGCCGCGTGAGGGCGACACTGGGCAGACCCAGCGCATCGATATCTCGCGGGCGTATGAGGCCGCGCTGGGCGGCGAGATCGAGAATGGTCTGGTGCGAAGTTTCCATGCCACTATGATGTTGTATTACGTCGGTAGATGCCAATATATACCGACAAAACGCAACTGCGGCGGTTTCCTTTGCTCCCCGATGCCGCAATCCAACTGCTTGATTCGTCCGCGCGTAACCCTTTGATCCATATGAGGCTGCATTGCGGCCTTTGCGGACTTCGGGCCAGCTTCAGGGAGCGAGGTCGGAGCGAGGAATGGCCAGGAGAGAGTGGAATATGGCCCGGAACGGGCTGGAAGGCTGACCGGCGCAGTCCGCAGGCTTCCGCAAGAACCCCCAAGAACACGCGGGAACCGGCGCGATCAGGCAAGAAAAAACCCCAACCGAGAACGGTTGGGGTTTCGTTATTGGTGGAGGCGGCGGGAGTTGAACCCGCGTCCGTCAGTCCTCTGCCCTCAGCTCTACATGCTTAGTCAGGTCTATTGTCTTTAACCCCTCGCTGCCCGGCCGACAGGGCAATCGAAGTGGCGATCCCGGTAAGTTTTAACGCATCGGCCCCGGGCGAGCTTCAGCGCGATCCTGCGAGATATGACGCCTGAGTGCTCCGAAGAGCCCGGACGCGCAGGCGCGGCTCCGGTCAGACGGCACCCTACTGGGGTTTAAGCAGCGAGTGCGTAGTTGTCGTCGTTGGCAACTATGGTTTGCAACTCTGGATTTACGAGACTAGTTGCCGTCTCGGCATGCACATCGGGTTTCGTAACCGGCGTCGAATCCAAAACGCCCCCGAAAACCGTGTTTTCCCGAACGCGGCCAGCTTAGCACGTCGCGTCCGGCAAGTTGGACACCTCCAGCGGCCCGAGTTCCCGTACCTATTTGGCATGGCGCGCGAGGCGCTGCTTCTGCCGCGCCCAGTCGCGGTCCTTCTCGGTCTCGCGCTTGTCGTGCTGCTTCTTGCCCTTCGCGAGCGCGATCTCGCACTTCACGAGGTGGCGCTTCCAGTACAGCGAGGTGCAGACTGCGGTGTAGCCCTCGCGCTGCACGCCCGCGAACAGCTTCGACAGTTCACGCTGGTTCAGCAGCAGCTTGCGCGTGCGGTCGGGGCTGGTGACGAAGTGCGTGCTCGCACTCGCCAGCGGTTCGATGCGCGCACCGAGCAGCCAGGCCTCGCCGTCCTTCAGCAGCACGTAGCTGTCGACCAGTTGTGCGCGACCCGCGCGCAGCGCCTTCACCTCCCAGCCTTCGAGCACTATCCCGGCCTCGAAGCGCTCCTCGATGAAGTAATCGAACCCTGCCTTGCGGTTGAGGGCGATCGTGCCGCCGCCCGCTCCCGTCTTCTTCCTGTTCATCGCCCGTCCAGGCATGTCCCGAGGGGCGCGGATTCTAGCACGCGCTCCACCGTCCTCCGGCGCCCGTGATTTGTTCCACCGCCCGGCAGGCTTTATAGTGCGCGCCGTCTTGGTTGCGCAGCCCACCCCAGGGGAATGACTACCCGCATCGACCGCAGCGCGTTGCTGCTTTATCCCGCACAGGCCATGTTCGACCTGGTCAACGACATCGAGTCGTATCCCAGTTTCATGGACGGCTGCGTCGGCGCCGAGGTGATCGCGCGCACCGACACCGCCGTCGAGGCCCGCCTGCACCTCGCGAAGGCCGGCATCCGCCAGAGTTTCACCACCCGCAACCTGATCGAGCCGGGACGGATCCGGCTCGAACTCGTCGAGGGACCCTTCGAGAGCTTCGAAGGGCTGTGGGGTTTCGAGGCGCTGCGCGACGACGCCTGCCGGGTCAGCCTGCACCTGGCGTTCCGCATGCGCAACGCGCTGGCCGGACGTGCCGCGCGCAAGCTGTTCGAGTCGATGGCCAACACGCTGGTCGATGCGCTGTGCCGGCGCGCAAGGCAGGTCTACGATGGACGCTGACGCCGCCCCGCGCATCCGCGTCGAGGTGGCCTACGCGTTGCCCGAACGCCAGCGCATCGTCGCGCTCGAGGTGCCGCGGGGAACCACGGTGTTCCAGGCGGCCGAGCGTTCGGGTCTTGCAACGCAATTCGACGGCATCGATCTCGAATCGGCGAAGATGGGTATCTTCGGCAAGGTGGTGGCGAACCCGCGCACCCAGGTGCTCGAGGACGGGGATCGGGTGGAGATCTACCGGCCGTTGCGTGCGGACCCGAAAGACGCGCGCAAGGCGCGTGCACGCAAGGCCGCATCAGCCAAGGACTGACGCGCGTTCAGCGCGCCTCGGTTTCCTCGCCGGCGGCGGTCGTAGCCGCATCCGGGGACGACGGCGGCAGCGTGCCGCTGATGCGCGTCAGCACGTCCTTCTCGAAGAACAGGCTCACGCGCTCTTCGGCTTCCGGCTCGCCGCGACGCGCGTAGCGGTACACGTAGTCCCAACGATCGGGCGCGAAGGTGTCGACCACCAGCGGCGTGCCCAGCACGAAGCGCACCTGGCGCTTCGTCATGCCGGGTTTGAGCTTGTCGACCATCTCCTGCGTCACGATATTGCCCTGCGCGACATCGATGCGGTAAACACCGGGAAAACCGAGGCGCGTACCGCCGCAGCCGACCAGTGTCATGCAGAGCAGGGCAACCAGAGTAAGTCTTTGCATTGAAAAAACTGTTCCAGTATCGTGAGGCGAATCCTCGCGGGGGGCATTCTCCCACAGCATTCGGGTGCTTTGCATCCCCGGACCCCGGCGGGGCAGAAGGTCAGGAAAACAGTGATGGAAAGCGCCCGACTCAAGAAGGCCGGACTCAAGGTAACGGCGCCGCGGCTGAAGATCCTGCAGATGCTGATGTCGCTCCCGACCGAGAGCCGGCACATGAGCGCCGAGGACGTCTATCGTGCGTTGCTCGAGGCCGGCGAGGACGTGGGGCTGGCCACCGTGTACCGCGTACTCACGCAGTTCGAGTCCGCGGGGTTGGTCGAACGGCACAACTTCGAGGGTGGGCACTCGGTGTTCGAACTGTCGCGCGGCGGTCACCACGACCACATCGTATGCATCGACACCGGGCGCGTCGTCGAATTCCACGATGCCGACATCGAGGCCCGCCAGCGTGCCATCGTCGCCGAGCACGGCTTCGACCTGGTCGGCCACAGCCTGGTGCTCTACGTCCGCGAGAATCACTGACCTGGCCCCGTGACCGGCCGCCCGGACATTTGTTCGGCCGCAGGCCGAACCTACGTGGACATTCCTGGCGACCGCCGGGGTGTGGCGCTTGCGAGCATCTCGCGGGCGTGCGCGGTGGTCTTGCGGGTGATCGTGCTCGCGCCGAGCATGCGTGCCAGCTCTTCCACGCGCTCCTCGGCGTCCAGCGGCTGCAGTTCGGCGGCGGTGGACTCGCCGTCGCTGTGCTTGAGCGCGCGCAGGTGCTGCTCGCCGCGCGCGGCCACCTGCGGCAGATGCGTCACGCAGACCACCTGGATCCGTTCGCCGAGCGTCTGCAGCAGCTTGCCGACCGCATCAGCGGTGGCGCCGCCGATCCCCACGTCCACCTCGTCGAAGATCACGGTCGGTGTCGTCGCGCGGCTCGCGATGATCACCTGGATCGCAAGGCTGATGCGCGACAGCTCGCCGCCGGAGGCCACGCGCGACAGCGCGTCCGGTGCGGCGCCGGGGTTCGTCGCGACCAGGAACTCGATCTGCTCGGCGCCGCCCGGCGCCGGGTCCGGATCCGCCAGCGGCCGGAGCACGACGCTGAAGCGGCAGCTTTCCATGCCGAGGAATGCGAGCTGCTCGCGCACCTGCACCGCGATGCGCCCGGCGGTGGCCTCGCGCGCGGCGCCGAGCTCGGCGGCCAGCGTGTTCCACGCCGTGCGCAGTGCGCGCTCGCGCTCCTCGAGCTGCATGATGCGCGCGTCGGATCCGTCCAGCCCCTCGGCTTCCTGGCGCAGCGTCTCGCGCAGTGCCGGCAGCGCGGCGGCGGGCACGCGGTGCTTGCGCGAGGCGGTGTAGATCGCCGACAGGCGTGTCTCCACGTCGGCAAGGCGCTCCGGATTGACCTCTACGCGATCCGCCAGCGACTGCAGCTCGCGTCGTGCCTCGTCCACCTGGATGTGCGCCGAATCGAGCAACTGGTGCGCGTTGTGCGCCTGCTCGCCGAGCCCGTCGAGCTCGCGCATCGCCGCGCAGGCGCGCCGCAGTCCGCTGAGCAGGCCGCCGTCGCTTTCACCGTCGCCCTCGCACAGCGCGAGCACGCCGGCCACCGCGCGCGTGAGCTCACCGGCGTTCGCCAGCAACTTCTGCTCCTGTTCGAGCGTCTCGCATTCGTTCGGTTCGAGCGCGAGTTCGTCGAGTTCGCCGAGCTGGTAGGCGAGCAGTTGCGCGCGGTCCTGGCGCTCGCGCGCACCTGCGCGCAACGCCTCGAGCTCGTCGCGGCAGGCGCGCCACGCGTCGCTCGCCTCCGCCACGCGACGCAGCAGCGGCAACTGCTCGCCGTACTCGTCGAGCAGCCGTTGTTGCGAGGCACGCGCGAGCAGCGAGTGGTGCTCGTGCTGGCCGTGGATGTCGACCAGCCGGTCTCCCAGGTCCTTGATGTCCTGCAGCGTCGCGGGCCTCCCGTTGATCCAGGCGCGGCTGCGGCCGTCGCGCGTCACCACGCGGCGCAGCTGGCACTCGCCACCCTCGTCGAGCGCGCGTTCGACGAGCCACGCGGCAGCCTCGGGCGTATCCGCCAGATCGAAGCTCGCGGCCACTTCCAGCCGGTCCGCGCCGGCGCGGATCGCGCGCGAATCGGCGCGGTTGCCGAGCGCGAGCCCCAGCGCGTCGAGCACGATGGACTTGCCCGCACCGGTCTCGCCGGTGATCACCGTGAGCCCCGGATCGAGTTCCAGCTCGAGCGCGGGGATCAGCGTGTAGTTGCGAATCGACAAATGGTTCAGCATCGCTCGCCCGTAGGTCCGGGCTATGCCCGGACATGTGTACGACGGCGCCTGTTCGGCCAGAGGCCGAACCTACCGCAACATCTCCTTGAACTTGTCCCAGGCGCCGGGGTCTGCGTCGCGGTATTCGAATGCCGAATCCGGCACGCGCCACTGCGACATGTCCATGACCTGGTCCCAGTGATCGCGCACGTCCTCGACGGTGTCGTCCTTGCTGCCGCGGTAACCGTCGTTCACGCCGAGGAACGCGCGATACACGCGCCCGCCGCCGATCACCAGGATCTCGCCGCTGCACGGCGCCTCGTCGTGGCACAGGAGCGCCACCGCGGGCGCCACGCAATGCGGCGGGAAGTTGATCTTCTGCGACTGCGCGTAGGCCTCGCCGGCCGCGTGCGCCAGCCGCCCGTAGGCGATCGGCATGATCACGTTGACCTTGACGTTCCTGCCGGCCATCGCCGCGGCCACCGAGAGCCCGCGCGTCATGCCGATCACGGCCGCCTTGGTGCCCGGATAGCTGATCCCGGATCCCATCCCGAACACCGACCCGGAGGACACGTTCACGATGCGCCCGAAGTCCTGGTCGAGCATGCGCTGCCACACCGCGCGCGTCACGCGCATGGTGCCGCCGGCGGCCACCGACATGTCGAACTCGTAGTCCGCGTCGCTCAGCGCGGCGAGGCTGCCGCCGCGCACCACGCCGGCGTTGTTGATCAGGATGTCGATGCGGCCCCAGGCGTCGAGTGCCTGCGCAACGATCGCGTTCGCCCCGTCCGTGCTGCTCACCGAATCGCCGTTGGCGATCGCGGTGCCGCCGGCGGCGCGGATCTCCTCGACCACGGATTGTGCCATGCCGCCGCTTGCGCCCCGCCCACTGCCGTCGCAGCCCAGGTCGTTCACCAGCACGCGCGCTCCCCGGCACGCCAGCAGCAGCGCGTACTCGCGGCCCAACCCCCCGCCGGCGCCGGTGATCACGGCAACCCGGCCATCGAAGCGCATCTCGGACATCGGCAGCCTCCACCGAGTGATCGGCCCGCGAGCGAATGGCGTGGCCGCCGCGGAACATAACCGCGAACGGGTCCCGACGGAAGGGGGCTTGCAAGGGAGCCGGGTCCCGACGGAAGGGGGCTTGCAAGGGAGCCGGATCCCGACGGCGCGGTGCTAGAATCCGCCCGGATGCCCCCGGCGCGGCAGTGTGGAGGTGCCTGACGCGATGAACGGCGTGTCGATTTCCGAACGGCAGCAGCTGCTGTTGCGCACCCTCGTGGGTCTGTACATCCGCGGCGGCCAGCCCGTGGGCTCGCGGACGCTGGTGCAGCACAGCGGCGTGTCGGTGAGCCCGGCCACAGTGCGCGCACTGATGGCCGACCTCGAAAGCCGCGGCTACGTCGCCACGCCGCACACCTCGGCGGGGCGCGTCCCGACCGCGAAGGGCTACCGCTTCTTCATCGACACGCTGATCACGATGCAGCCGCTGCCTCCCGGCGAGATCGAGGCGCTGAAGACGCAGCTCGGCCCCGACAAGACCACGCAGGAGTTGCTCGCGGCGACCTCGAACCTGCTGTCGGTGATCACGCACCAGGCGGGCCTGGTCACCGTGCCGCGCCAGGACGAGGTCACGCTGCGCCACGTCGAGTTCCTGCCGCTCGCCGGCTCGCGTGTGCTGGTGATCCTGGTGCTGAACGAAAAGGAAGTGCAGAACCGCATCATCCACACCGAGCGCGAATACGAGGAACACGAACTGCGCGCCGCGGCGAATTTCGTCAACGCGCATTTCACGGGGCGTGGCCTCGACGCGATCCGCGACGATCTGCTGAGCACGCTGCACAAGACGCGCAAGAAGATCGACGGCCTGCTCGAGGCTGCGATGGACATCGCCAGCCGCGCGCTGGTCACCGAGGACAGGAAAAAGGACGCCGCTTACGTCGTCAGGGGGCAGTCGCACCTGCTCGACGCCGCATCGGCCGATAACATGAAGCGCCTGCGTGAACTGTTCGAGGCCTTCCAGCAGCAGAAGGACATCCTGCACCTGATGGAGCGCAGCGCGCGCGCCGACGGCGTGCAGATCTTCATCGGCGAGGAAGCCGGCTACGAGCCGCTGGTGGATTTCAGCCTGGTCACCGCGCCGTACCAGGACGGCGGCCGCACGGTCGGGGTGATCGGCGTGATCGGCCCCACGCGCATGGCCTACGACCGCGTGATCCCGGTCGTCGACGTCACCGCCCGCATGCTCACCGCCGCCCTCCGCGCGTAGGTTCGGCCTGCGGCCGAACATGTCCCCGTAGGTTCGGCCTGTGGCCGAACAAACGTCCGGGCATAGCCCGGACCTGCGCAAACCTGTCCGGGCACGGCCCGGACCTACGCTTCGTAATCGTCGGGCAGGTAGGTGGTGAACATCTGCCCCAGTTCGCCGCCCGCCTTGCGCGGCAGCCGGTACCAGGTGCGGATCACCAGTGACCCGTCCGGCTCGAAGCGGTACGTCTCGATGCTCGGCACCACCGTGGTCCTGCCCTCGGAGGTGATGATGTTGTGCAGCACCCACGCAACCTCGTTGCCGTTGACGAACAGCGTCTCCGGCGGCATGTGGAACTTCACGTGCGGCTGGAACAGATCCCACGAGTCGACGATGCAGTGCTGGAAGCCGTACTTCTCCGGGGTGCCCACCGGGTCGAGCATGCGCACGCAGTCGCTGGCCACCACGGTGCGGTAGTTGTCGATCCAGCCCTGGCGGTCGCCGGCCGTCCACAGCTTGTCGTAGTTGCGTGCCCAGTTCAGCAGTTCCTTCGTGGTCGGATTGGGCGGGGGCATGGGTGGTCCTCCGGTGGCTATTACAGTTTCGCGATTACCTGGTCCGCGTAACGCTTGATCGCCTCGATCTTCACTTCGAGCGGCGGCTGCTGCTGCATGATCGTGCCCACGCCCATCTCGGCGAGGATGCCGGGCATGCTCCACGGCGTGACCTGCAGATCGGTGATGCCCATGTCTTCCAGGCGACGGATGTCGTCCAGCGTGTCGGCGTTCGGACAGTGCATCATGATGTCGAACGGTACGTTCTCGCGCCCGTATTCGCGACGATACCCGTTCAACTCGGCCAGGATGCCCGGCACGTCTTCCTTGTTGTGGATCACGCTGACCCAGCCGTCGCCGAGACGCGCGGCGCGCTTCAGCGCCGGCGTGGTCGTGCCGCCCACATAGATGGGAATCGGCTTCTTCGGCACCGGGGCCATGATCAGGCGGTCGAAATCGTAGTGCTTGCCGTGGAATTCCTGGAAGCCGCCCTGCATGAGCAGGCGGACGATCTGGATCGCCTCGTCCTGGCGCGCGCCGCGCGTCTTCATGTCCTGCCCGAGCCACTTGAATTCCTCGGGCATCCACGCCAGCCCCACGCCAACGGCGAGCCGGTCGTTGGCGACGGCCGCCACCGAGAACAGGTTCTTCGCCTCCAGCAGCGGCTGGCGGATCGCGAGCCGCAATACCGACGGCAGGAAGCGCACGCGCCGCGTGACGGCGGCCATGTTCGTGATCGCGATCCACGGATCGAGCACTTCCACGTCGAGCGGCCAGAAACGCGAGCCGTCCGGCGTGTACGGATACGGAACGGAGACCTTCTCGGGGAAGAACGGGGCGTCGGCCACCTGGATGCTGTCCCAGCCCCAGGCGTCGGCCGTGCGCGCGAGTTCCTGATGCTCCGACGGGGGGACCATGAAAATGTGAAAACCGAACCGCATGACGCCTCTCCTCTTCTTCTAGTGATGATGCCGTATGGTAAGGACAAATGACCGGTTGTGCAGCGCCCCGGCACCCGGGCGGTGCCTCGCATCCGGCCACACCCGTGGCCGGATCCGGTGGTTCCGCGCGTGGCCGAACAAACAACGTCCGCGTAGGTTCGGCCTGTGGCCGAACAAATCATGTCCGGGCACAGCCCGGACCTACGCGAACGATGTCCGGGCACAGCCCGGGTCGCCTGGCCAGTGTCGCAGCGAATGCGGATGGCGAAACATCCGTTGGGATGAAAAAACCGGGAGTCCGCTCGGCACCGGCCGAATGTCGCACCGGTAAGTCGAATGCCGCGTCCGGCACATGCCCGCCGTGTGCTACGGTTGACGCGGTAGGCATCGGGCAAAGGCCGCAGCATGGATCAGGACACCTCGGCGCACCCGCCCGCGGCGCACCCGCACGCAGCGCCGCCCGCCGCGCCGTGGGGCGAGGCCTTCGTGGCGGAGTTGCGCCGCCAGATGCTGCGCTTTGCCACCCTGCAGCTGTCCGACGCGCACGCCGCCGAGGACGCGGTGCAGGAGGCCCTGATCGGTGCGCTGCAAAACGTGGCGTCCTTCGGCGGTCGGTCGGCGTTCAGGACCTGGGTGTTCGCGATCCTCCGGCACAAGATCGCCGACGAGCTGCGCCACCGCCAGCGCGTGGTCGAGGCCAGCCAGTTGCTGCAGGAGGGCGAGGAGGACGCGATGCTCGAGCTGTTCGACAGCCGGGGCCACTGGCTTGCCGACGAGCGCCCGCGGCGCTGGGCGGACCCGGAGGCCTCGCTGCAGGATGCGCAGTTCTGGCGCGTGTTCGGTGCCTGCCTCGAGCACCTGCCGGCGCGTCAGGCGCGGGTGTTCATGATGCGCGAGTTTGTCGGCCTGGAAACGCCGGAGATCTGCGCCGCCGCGGGGCTGACGGTGAGCAACCTCAACGTGATGCTGCATCGCGCCCGCCTGCGCCTGCGCGAGTGCCTGGAAAACCGCTGGTTCCTGGAGGGCAGGGCATGCTGAACTGTCACGATGCCACCCGCCTCGTGTCCGAGGCCGAGGACCGCCAACTGTCGCTGAAGGAACGGGCGTCGCTGCGGCTGCACGTGGTGATGTGTTCCGGCTGTCGCCACTTCCAGGCCAACATCAGGTTCCTGCGGACGATCATGCGTGCCTGCGTGCGCGGAGACGACGAGCGCAGCCGGACGCCGCCGCCCGGTCCGGATACCGGCGCGGACTGATCGATCCGCTGTTGCCTCACGCCATCGGCGCGTGACGTGCGCGCCCGGCGCAGGCGGTTCGCGTGTTCGCGTGACGTGCGCGCCCGGCGCAGGCGCTGCGGGTGACTGCGTGTCGCGTGCGCTCCGCCCAGGCAGTGCGCGCTATCGCATGATCGATCGACACCCGCCCCGGACCATACGCCATCAGGTAGAGCAGCACCGCCGCCCAGGTGCCGTGCGTGGCGTAGGCATCCGGGTACACGAACACCTGGATCACGGCCGTCATCACCAGCAGCGCCAGTGCCGATGCGCGGGTCGCCAGCCCGGCCAGCAGCAGCACCGGAAACAGATGCTCCGCACCGGCCGCCAGCGGCGCGGCGATCTCCGGCGGGATCAGCGGCAGCCGGTATTCCTCGCGGAACAGCGCCACGGCCATGTCCGTCAGCCGCGGCCAGCCCGGCTCGAACGTTCCCGCGACGAGGTCGACGGCAAAACCCTCCACCTTGGTCTGGCCGGATTTCCAGAACACCGCGGCGATCGAGAATCGCGCGAGCGTGGCGATCAGGTCGTGCGCGACGGGGTTCATGGGCGGATCTCCCGGAAGGCCTGGTAACGGATCAATACGGCGAGCGCCTGCATCAGGTCGAAACCGGTGTCCGCGTCGGCACCGGCCTGCGCTGCTTCGCACAGTGGTGCGCCCCGCTGCAGCGCGCACACCAGCGCGTGCGTGCCGGCGTCGATCGCCACCACGTGTACCAGCAGCGCCGGGCGCAACAGCAGCGCCGCTTCGGCGCGGTTCGGATCGGGCAGCGCGCCGATCCGCTCGGCCTGGTGCGCACCCCACAGCGACACGATCGCGTAGTCCGAGGCGAGCGTGCGCACCGAAGGGTGCAGTGCCACGCGCAGTGCGGGGAGCAGTTCGGGTGCCGCGAGCGCCGCGGCGAGCGCCGCCGGTGCCAGCGGCGTGGCGTCGGCGGCGTGGAAGGACTGCACGTACGCCCACTCGAGCCGCGCCACGTCGGACAGGTAGGGCACGCTGGCCGCGGGCGCGAAGCCGGCGATGAACGCCGCGAAACCCTCCCCGTACTGCGCCAGCACCGGCGAGCGTGGCGGGTGATCGACGAGCCACTCGTGCGCCATGGCGCGGAAGAACGTCGCCCCGACCAGGCGTTGCACCACCGGGTACGCATCGGTCAGCGCATCGGTCAGCGAGGCGACGACGTTGTTGCGGTAGACCGCGAAGCGCAGGTCCACGCGCGAACCGTTCCAGGCGACCAGTCCGTCCGGCACGGGGCGCGCGGCGTCGAGCAGGGCGTGCGCAAACGCGGACTGGTTCATGCGACGTGCTCCTCGCGCCACGCCGTCGGCGCGACTGCCCGCAGCACGGCCTCGGCGCGTCTGGCCTCGGCCAGTAGTGTGGTCCACGGCGGCACGTTGCCGTCCCATTCGATCAGCGTCGGCTGCGCGCCGGTCAGTTCGAGCGCCTGTGCGTAGAGCGTCCAGACCGCATCGGCGACCGCGCGGTCGTGGCTGTCGATCAGCAAGGGGTCGCCCGCCGCGTCGTGCTCGCACGCGTGCCCGGCCAGATGGATCTCGCCGACCGCATCGAGCGGCAGCGCGGCGAGGCAGGCGTAGGGGTCGTGGCCGTGGTTGGTGCACGACACGAACACGTTGTTCACGTCGAGCAGCAGCCCGCAGCCGGTGCGCCGCACGACCTCGGTGATGAACTCGGGCTCGCCGTACGTCGATTCGCTGAACTCGAGGTAGGTCGCGGGATTCTCGAGCAGCATCCGGCGTCCCAGCCGGTCCTGCACCTCGTCGATGTGGGTGCAGACGCGGCGCAGCGTCGCGCCGGTGTAGGGCAGTGGCAGCAGGTCGTTCAGGAACGTGCCGGCGTGGGTCGACCACGCCAGGTGCTCGGAGAATTGTTGCGGCCGGTAGCGGGCCAACAACGCCGCCAGCGCGTCGAGGTGGGCGCGATCGAGCGGCCCTTCGGCGCCGATCGACAGCCCCACGCCGTGCACCGACAGCGCGTGGCGCTCGCGGATGCGGCCCAGGTAGTGATGGAACGGGCCGCCGGCGACCAGGTAGTTCTCGGCGTGCACCTCGAAGAAGCCGAGATCCGGCGCACGCGCCAGGATCCCGGTGAAATGTTCGGGTTTCAGCCCCACTCCGGCGCGTCGCGGCAGCTCGTCGGCCGCCGCCGTGTGGTCGATCGATCGCGGCGATGTCTGCACACGCATGGCGCTTCTCCTCGTCACGGCGGCCGGAGGGGGCTGCGATCAGCCCTGCTTCTCCTCGAACGCCGCGAGCTGGCCGAAGCCGGTCGGCGAGGTCGGCGACGGCATCTGCTCGCAGGTTCCGGCGGGCACGTACTTCCACGCGTTGCCCTGGTAGTCGCGCGTGGACGTGGCGGCGCAGCTGGTGCCGGCGCCGGCCTTGCAGTCGTTCTTGCCCTTCATGGCAACGCCGAAGCATTTCTCGTTGGCGGCTTCCTCGCCGGCGGCGGCGGGCAGGGTGGCCGTGGCCAGCGCGGCGCCGAGTGCCAGCGCGAGTGCGGCGGTGGTCGAGGTCCTGTTCATGACGATCTCCTTGATGAAAGAAGCCCCTGGGTATCCGACGGGAGGCTGTCGCCGGGGCATGACGCGACGGTCATGACGTTGGTCGCAGCTGCGTGCGCTTTCTTACATCCGGCCTGTGTCCGGACATTTGCTTGGCGGCACATGGCGGCACATCGTTCGGCCACAGGCCGAACCTTGAAAAAGGGGCATGTGGCCCCCATCTGGGGCGGACAACGCTCATGTGCCGGAATGACGGGGGTCATCGTGACGGAAGAGGAAAGGAAGAAGGCCGGCAACGGCGCGGCGGAGCCGCAGGCAGAGGGAGCGGGCGCAGCAGGCGCCGACACCACCGCAGCGGACGCATCGGCCGGTGCAACGGCGGCGGCCGACGCCGACGCCGAGCTCGCCACCCTGCGCGAGCAGCTGCTCGCCACCGAAGACCGCATGCTGCGCGTGCAGGCCGAGGCCCAGAACATGATCCGCCGCGCCGAGCGCGACGTGGAGAACGCGCGCAAGTTCGCGCTCGAGCGCTTCACCGGCGCGCTGCTGCCGGTGATCGACAACCTCGAGCGCGCGCTCGCAGCGATGGGCGAGCCCGACGACACCACGCGACCGCTGCTCGAAGGCGTGCAGCTCACGCACCGCTCGTTCCTCGACGTGCTGCAGAAGTTCGACGTCGCGGTGGTGGACCCGGCCGGGGCGCCGTTCAACCCCGAGCTGCACCAGGCGATGTCGATGATCGAGTCCCCCGAGGCCGCGCCGAACAGCGTGGTCGCGGTGATGCAGAAGGGCTACACGCTGAACGGCCGCCTGGTGCGCCCCGCGATGGTGGTGGTCGCACGGCCGTCCACGCAGCACGTGGACACCACGGCCTGAGGGCTTGAAATGGCGCCGCCAGCGCCAATATAGGATGTCGGTTAGATTAATCGAGACGGTTCGGCTACTGTAGCCGCCCCGCGCGACGGGTAAACGGAGAAGCAAGATGGGCAAGATTATCGGGATCGACCTCGGGACCACGAACTCCTGCGTCGCGATCATGGAGGGTGGCAAGCCGAAGGTCATCGAGAACGCCGAGGGCGCGCGCACCACGCCGTCCGTCGTCGCCTACACCGACGACGGCGAAGTGCTGGTCGGGCAGTCCGCCAAGCGCCAGGCGGTCACCAACCCGAAGAACACGCTGTACGCGATCAAGCGCCTGGTGGGCCGCCGCTTCGCCGACGACGTGGTGCAGAAGGACATCAAGATGGTGCCCTACGCCATCGTGAAGGCCGACAACGGCGACGCGTGGGTCGAGGCGAAGGGCCAGAAGATGGCGCCGCCGCAGATCTCGGCGCAGGTCCTGAAGAAAATGAAGAAGACCGCCGAGGACTACCTCGGTGAACCGGTGACCGAGGCGGTCATCACGGTGCCGGCCTACTTCAATGACTCGCAGCGCCAGGCCACCAAGGACGCCGGCCGCATCGCCGGTCTCGAGGTCAAACGCATCATCAACGAGCCCACCGCCGCGGCGCTCGCCTTCGGCATGGACAAGGGTCCGGGCGACCACCTGATTGCGGTCTACGACCTCGGTGGCGGCACCTTCGACATCTCGATCATCGAGATCGCCGACGTCGACGGCGAGAAGCAGTTCGAAGTGCTCTCCACCAACGGCGACACCTTCCTCGGCGGCGAAGACTTCGATATGCGCCTGATCGAGTACCTGGCCGATGAGTTCAAGAAGGAGAACGGCATCGTCCTGAAGAACGACCCGCTGGCGATGCAGCGCCTGAAGGAAGCGGCCGAGAAGGCGAAGATCGAGCTGTCCTCGAGCCAGCAGACCGAGGTCAACCTGCCGTACATCACCGCCGACGCCACCGGGCCGAAGCACCTCGTGGTGAAGCTCTCGCGCGCGAAGCTCGAGTCGCTGGTCGAGGACCTCGTCGAGCGCACGCTCGAGCCGTTGCGCATCGCGCTGAAGGACGCCGGCAAGAGCCCCTCGCAGATCCAGGACGTGATCCTGGTCGGTGGCCAGACGCGCATGCCGATGGTGCAGGACAAGGTGAAGGCCTTCTTCGGCAAGGAGCCGCGCAAGGACGTGAACCCGGACGAGGCGGTCGCCGTGGGCGCCGCGATCCAGGGCGCCGTGCTCTCCGGTGGCGTGAAGGACGTGCTGCTGCTCGACGTGACGCCGCTCACGCTCGGCATCGAAACCCTCGGCGGCGTGGCCACCCCGCTGATCGACAAGAACACCACCATCCCGACCCGCAAGTCGCAGGTGTTCTCCACCGCCGACGACAGCCAGACCGCGGTGACCATCCACGTGGTGCAGGGCGAGCGCAAGAAGGCGAGCGACAACAAGTCGCTGGGCCGTTTCGACCTCGCCGACATCCCGTCGGCCCCGCGCGGCGTGCCGCAGATCGAGGTGACCTTCGACATCGACGCCAACGGCATCCTGCACGTCTCGGCGAAGGACAAGGCCACCGGCAAGGAACAGTCGATCGTGATCAAGGCCTCGAGCGGCCTGTCCGAGTCCGAGATCGACAAGATGGTGCGTGACGCCGAGGCGCACGCCGCCGAGGACAAGAAGTTCGAGGAACTGGTCGTGGCGCGCAACCGCGCCGATGGCATGGTGCACGCGGTCAACAAGACGCTGAAGGACGCCGCCGACAAGGTGCAGCCCGACGAGAAGTCGCGCATCGAGGCAGCGATCAAGGAAGTCGAGGAAGCGTTGAAGGGCGACGACGTCGAGCTGATCGACAAGAAGTGCGAGGCGCTGACCGACGCCTCCGCCGCGCTCGCCCAGCGCCTGTACTCCGAGCAGGCCCAGGCCGGCGGCGGTGCCGAGCCCGAAGGCGGGGCGCAGGCCGAGCAGCCCAAGCGTGACGACGTCGTCGACGCCGAGTTCGAGGAAGTAAAAGACAAGTAGGTCCGGTCTCCGACCGGACATTCCGCCCGCGCGACCCGCGCCGGAATGACGTCCACCGGCCCGCGCCGGGAATGACGAACGCCGGCCCGCGCCGGAATGACGTCCACCGGCCCGCGCCGGGAATGACGTCCGCCGGCCCGTGCCGGGAATGACGTCCGCCGGCCCGTGCCGGGAATGACGAACGCCGGCCAGTGCCGGTAACGACGAAACCCGGCTTGGGCCGGCAATTGACGTAGGTCCGGTCTGTGACCGGACATTCGAACCGCGATGGGGCGGCACGACCGGTCCGCATCTGGAAACCGACGATGGCGAAACGAGACTACTACGAGGTGCTGGGCGTCGAGCGTGGCGCCGACGAGGCCGAAATCAAGAAGGCCTACCGCCGTATCGCCATGAAATACCACCCGGACCGCAACCCGGGTGACAAGGCAGCCGAGGAGAAATTCAAGGAGGCCAACGAGGCCTACTCGGTTCTCTCCGACCCGCAGAAGAAATCCGCCTACGACCAGTTCGGCCACGCCGCCGTCGACGGCCAGGGCGGCCCCGGTGGTTTCGGTGGCTTCGGTGCCGGCGGCGGCGCGAGCTTCGCCGACATCTTCGGCGACGTGTTCGGTGACATCTTCGGCGGTGGCGGCGGAGGCCGTGCACGCGGCGGCCCGCAGCGCGGCGCGGACCTGCGCTACAACCTCGAGATCGACCTCGAGGACGCCGTCCAGGGCGCCACGATCAAGATCCGCGTCCCCGCGCTCGAGTCCTGCGACGACTGCCACGGCAGCGGCGCGCGCCGCGGCAGCTCGCCTGTGACCTGCACCACCTGCGGCGGCGCCGGCCAGATCCGCATGCAGCAGGGCTTCTTCTCGGTGCAGCAGACCTGCCCGCAGTGTCGCGGCAAGGGCAAGACGATCAAGGATCCCTGCCCGGGCTGTCACGGACGCGGGCGCGTCGAGCGGCAGAAGACGCTGTCGGTCAAGATCCCGCCCGGCGTCGACACCGGTGACCGCATCCGCCTGGCCGGCGAAGGCGAGGCCGGCCCCGAGGGCGGCCCGCCCGGTGATTTGTACGTGCAGGTCTCGGTGCGCCAGCACGCGATCTTCGAGCGCGACGGCAAGAACCTCTACTGCGAGGTCCCGATCAGCTTCGCCGACGCCGCGCTGGGCGGCGAGATCGAGGTGCCCACGCTCGAAGGCCGCGTGAAGCTGCGCATCCCGCCCGAGACGCAGACCGGCAAGATGTTCCGCCTGCGCGGCAAGGGCGTGAAGCCCGTGCGCGGCGGCACCGTCGGTGACCTGATGTGCCGCGTGGTGGTCGAGACGCCGGTGAACCTCAGCAAGCGCCAGAAGGACCTGCTGCAGGAATTGCAGGAATCCCTCGGCGAGTCCGGGAGCAAGCACTCCCCGCGCCGCAGTTCCTGGTTCGAGGGCGTGAAGGCCTTCTTCGACGAAATGAAACCCTGAGCCGCCCCGTCCGGTCCCCGGCCGGACGCACGACGACCGGCGGGTCTACGCCGTACACGCCGACCGCACGTGCAACGACGGGACACGCCGACCGCACGCGTAACAACCTACGGAAACGCTCGGCCGTAGGTCAGGGCTGTGCCCGGACATTCGTGGCGTTCGGCCACAGGCCGAACCTACCCGGACATGTTCGGCCACGGGCCGAACCTGCGGGATATGGGCGTGGGGCTGCAGTTGGCGCTCCGGCCGTGACGCCGAGCATTGCGCGGTAGCGGACGCTAGAATGTGCGCCCTACACACCCCGCGCACAGGAACCACCCGATGACGCGAATCGCCGTGAACGGCGCCGCCGGCCGCATGGGCAAGACCCTGATCGAGGCCGTCGCGCAGAATCCCGAGACCACGCTCACCGCCGCCATCGAGCGCCCCGACAGCACCCTGCTCGGCGCCGACGCGGGCGAGCTCGCCGGCATCGGGCGCAACGGCGTCGAGGTGGTTGCCTCACTGGCGCAGGTGATCGACGCCTTCGATGTGCTGATCGACTTCAGCACCCCGGCCGCCACCGTCGCCAATGCGCGCCTGTGCGCCGACGCCGGCCGCGCGCTGGTGATCGGCACCACCGGTTTCGACGCCGCGCAGCTTGCCGCCGTGCACGACGCCGCGCGCCGCGTGCCGGTGTGCATGTCGTCGAATTTCAGCACCGGCGTGAACCTGTGCCTGCGCCTGCTCGACATCGCCGCGCGCACGCTCGGTGACACGGTCGACATCGAGATCATGGAGGCGCACCACCGCCACAAGGTGGACGCACCGTCGGGTACCGCGCTCAGCATGGGGCAGGTGGTGGCCAGCGCACTCGGGCGCGATCTGGCGAAGGTGGCGGTGTACGGGCGGGAAGGACACACCGGCGCGCGCGAGAGAGAGACGATCGGTTTCGCCACCGTGCGCGCCGGCGACGTAGTGGGCGATCACACCGTGCTGTTCGCCGCCGATGGCGAGCGCATCGAGATCACCCACAAGGCATCGAGCCGCATGGCCTTCGCGCGCGGCGCCGTGCGTGCCGCCGCCTGGCTCCCGGGCCGCGCCGCGGCCCTCCATTCGATGCAGGACGTCCTCGGCCTCGCGTAGGTTCGGCCTGTGGCCGAACAATTCATGTCCGGGCACAGCCCGGACCTACGAGCGACGGCATGTCCGGGCACGGCCCGGTGACGGCGAACAATGTCCGGGCACAGCCCAACGACGGCGAACACGCGCCCGGTCACATACCTGCCGGGTCGCTGTCGAGGTCGAAGAGGAGGGGGGAATTCAGCAGCAGCCGCGTCAACTCGTTCTGGCGCTTCACGCCGGCTTTGTTGAACGCGCGCTTGAGCAGGTTGCGCGCGGTGATGACGGTGTTGCCGTGCGTCTCCGCAATCTGCTCCAGGGAGCGGCCCTGCATGATGCCGAGCGCCACCTGCGCCTCGGCGCGCGTGAAACCGAAGATTTCCTGGCAACGCTCCAGCGTGACGATGAACTCCTCGTCGGGGTCCACGATCACCGCCGCCGCGGCCGGCCGGCGCCCGTCGCCGAAACGCCCCGGTGACAGCGGTTTCACGATCACCTGGTAGGCGCGCCGTCCCGAGGGGCGCGACACCACCACGTCCTTCGAATGTTTGTGCGGTCGGTGATGCAGGTTCGCCTCGATCACCGCCGAGATCGCGTCCTGCAAGGCCTGGTTCTCGGTGTCCTCCAGCGCATGCAGCCCGTGGCGGCGCAGGATCAGCCCGTCACCGGTGATCAGGCGCTGCGCCTTGGCGTTCACCAGGAACACGTCGCCGCCGTTGTCGAACACCACCATCGCGTACGGCACCATGTTCGCCGCTTCGGCGTAGGCGCGGCGCAGCACGTCCACCAGGTCGATCTGCAGATAGAGGTGAGTGGCGCGCACCCAGTGCGGCGCCAGGCGCGTGGCCAGCCGGGTGCGCTGCGCGCGGTCCTCGGGTTGCTCGGGCCACGGCACTGGGTTGCGGAACACCGCGAAGATGCTGCGCTCGGGGGAGTTCTCCAGGCAGATGCGCATGCCGTCCTGCATCGCGGGTTCGGCCGCCAGCAGCGGGAACCACGGCTGCGCCTGCAACTCCTCGTCGGACATGAGTTCGTCACGGAACGCGAACTCGCCGGCGAGCATCGGGCGTCCCAGCCGTGCCGCCAGATTGGCCTGGATGCCGAACTGCCGCTCGGCGCGGGTCCATTTGCGGATGTCGATGTTCCGGCCGAATGAGCACACCGGCTCGGAAAACATGCTGCGGGCGGTCACTACCCCGGCTGCGCTGTACCCGAGGCAGCGCGCAATGCGTTCCAGCAGCCCGGTGCTGGTCAGTTTTCCGAGCGCACCGGCATAGATATCCTCGATGAGGATGTCCAGCGTTTCGAAATCGCCCATTCCCTGACCTGCTCCAGCTTCACGCGATCACAACGTACATCCGTCGCGCCGGCCGCTGCCGGAATCCGGTCCGGGCCTCGACTACACACTCGAAGCTTATGCAGGCCGAATGAACATGCAATATGGACGGGAAATCGATTTTCGAAAAATTGACCCGTTCGGGTCAGGAAGGCTGCGAGTCGCAGGATCAGGGCGCGAAAGGGGGCTCGCTCGCGGGCAACCACGACTCCGGCAGCCGCCCGACCGCCGCCGGCCCGATCAGCACCAGCCGCACCAGCTCGGACTGCCGGCTGGTGCCGGTCTTGGAGAACACACGCTTCAATTGCGAGCGCACGGTCTCCTTGCTGATCTGCTCGGCCGCGGCGATCTCGTCCAGCGATTCCCCGCGCGCGATGCGCCAGCACACGTTCGCCTCGGACTCGCTGAACGCGTACAGCTCGCGCAGGATCAGCGGCGACGCCACGCCGGGTCGCGCCGGATCGAAGACCAGCACGATCGCATGGCTCGCCTGCGCAAGCAGCAGGTGCGGCGCCGCATCGGTGCGGTACGGCAGCACCACCACGTTCAACGGCAGCGCGTCCTCGCGCGGCGCCGCGATCACGCCGCTGGTGATCACCGCCGGCAGCCGCGAGGTGGTGATGCAGGTCTTCTGGATCTGCTGGAAACGCGCATCGGCGTTCGCGTCGCTCAGGTGCAGCCCGTCGTCGCGCAGCAGCAGCCCGTTGCCTGCGCGCAGCATCTCGCGAGCCACCGAGTTGATGAAGTTCACGCGTTTGTCTTCGTTCAGCGTGATGCAGCCGGTGCCGAGCTGCGCGAACTGCTCCTGCGCGATGTCCGACAGGATGCGCAGCTGGTCGATGCGCGCACTTGATTAGCAATGATCATCAGCCAGCCTCACCTGGTGAGGCCCCGTCGGCGCATTCTGTGCCGGCATCCAATCAGGAGGGGGTTCACCATGGCCATGAATCGCATTCAGTTC
>WBZY01000645.1_pt1 | contig 24787 bp, 19 predicted proteins | sample 5204191 | NCBI WGS metagenome assembly WBZY01 (sample SAMN12344363, study PRJNA552823) | activated sludge metagenome | biome: Activated sludge suspended growth; feature: Anammox Sidestream; material: Wastewater; isolation source: activated sludge from anammox sidestream of wastewater treatment...
TTGGGCGTGGTGAACACGGGATGTTCGGGATGAAGGGTGTAGATTGACAGATCTCCCGCAGAGCGCTCCTTTTGGAAGCGAATCCCGCACTTCGAGGTCAACTGGGCGATGCGGCCATTGGCGGTGTCCGAGAGATACCAGAGTTCCACAATGAGGGCGGTCTTGTCGCGCGTCACCTTGGGGACGATCACATCCCAAAACTCGCCCTGCACGCTCGAACGGCTTTCCGCCGCGATGATGATCAAGTCCCACCGCGTTCCCGAATTGAGATAATCCAGCAGGTCGCCTATGTCTGCGGTGTAAGTCACGTTCAACCCCATCAAGTCCAGCGTGGGCTTCACCCACGGCTGGAGGAACGCGCCCATCGAATCCTCGTAGGCCAGAATTTTCGCCGACCTCATGCGCGCCTGCAAATCCTGCGTGGGCGGCGGCTGGGGCGGCGCGTCTGTGGGCTGGACGACGGTGACCGGCGGCGGCTGAGTAGGCGCGGCTTGCGCGTTGAGCGCGGCCTGCGTCAATTGCAGCGCCATAGTCGTCCCCTGAACTTCCAGCGCGATGCGGGTGGCGTCAGGCGTGGGGGGCTGGCTGGCGGCCGGTCCCAGCGAAATGGAACACGCCAGCGTGACGATGAACAGGACAACCCCCAACGTCAAAATCGGGCGGCGGTTTGAACGAGACATGGCATCCTCCGGATGAGAAAAGCGATTGCGCCACTTCCACGCTCATTATACGTTGAAACGGATGTGGACAATATCCCCGTCTTTGACGGGATATTCCTTTCCCTCGAGCCGTAACTTCCCTTTGGCCTTCGCTTCATTCATTGACCCGAGGCTGGCGAGGTCGTCGTAGGCCACCACCTCCGCCCGGATGAATCCCTTCTGCAAATCGGTGTGGATGGCTCCCGCCGCTTCCTGCGCGCCCGCGCCGCGTCGGACGGTCCAGGCGCGCACCTCGTCCTCGCCCACCGTGAAGAAGGACTGTTGCTGCAACAGGTCGTACGACAGGCGGATCATGCGGTTGAGGCTGGGTTCTTCGATTCCGTATTCCTGCATGAACACGGCCGCGTCCTCGGGCGGGAGTTGGGCGATCTCCATTTCGAGTTTGCCCTGCAACGCCACCGTCGGATGGTCGGCCTCGATCTGCGGCGCGGACTGTCCCTCGCCGAGGTTGAACGCGGTCAGGATGGGTTTGCGCGTCAACAGGCCGAAACTGGCGAGTTCCTTTTGTTCCTCGGCGTTGAACTCCATGCCGCGCAGGGGCTGGCTATCGGATAGTCTCTTGTGCAGCCGCTCGAACAATTCCGTCTGACGCGCGTTGAGGGCTTTATCCGTGCCGCCCTTTTTGCGTTCCTCCACGAGGCGTTCCAACTTGCGCTCCACAGCCACGAGGTCGTTGAGCAGGAGTTCGCCTGTCATCGTCTCCACATCCCGCGCGGGGTTCACGCTCTCCAGCGGATGCGGCACGTTGTCGTCCGCGAAACAGCGGACGACGTGGATGAATCCCTCCATCTGCGAGAGCGCGTTCAACAACTGGCCTGAGATGCCCGTTTTGGCCGCGCCCGCTTCCAGTCCCGCGATGTCGGCGTACGTCACTTTGGCGTAGATGGTCTTGCGCGGGTTGAACATGGCGGAGAGTTTGTCCACGCGCGGGTCGGGGACGTCCACCACTGCCTGGTGGATTTCGATGCGCCCCGCCGAGGCGGTGGTGGGCGCGTGGCCGCGCGTCAGCGCGTTGAAGAGGGTGGTTTTTCCAGATTGGGGGAGACCGATGATTCCGAGTTTCATGTTTTGTTGGGCGGATTGTTATCCGCCTTACCTTTTCTGTGAAGCGGATTGGCAATTCCGCACTACCTTGACCTTGTTGGATGAAATTTGTTATACTGTGCATACGTAACGCAAATTGCCAATTTGCGCAATAAGCCGAAGTGGCGGAACTGGCATACGCGCACGACTCAAACTCGTGTCCCCTTGCGGGGATGAGGGTTCAATTCCCTCCTTCGGCACTGGAATTATAACAGCGCTTTTCGCAAGCCCTCCGATCCGGTTGTGGATTGGAGGAAGGCGCGTACCGATGATCTTTTGCGCGTGGCGGTCCGCCACCGATCAGCGGTTACGAGAGACGCGAGACCGCCAGTTGGCAGTCTCGCGTTTTGTTATCATCCCTTCCAAACGGAGATAGCGGCCTAAAATAAGCGACGATCTCTCAACGCGAATTTCGCCAATGCGCGAATGTAGCGAATTCCTTCTCGATTTCTTCGTGAAATTTGCCAATTTGCGTCATTTGCGTTCCAAGATCCAAGGCTGTATCTCGGTAGCGCTTATAATCAACAGAGCGCCGCCCAAACGGAAAGAGTTACCGCGAAGGCAAAAAGTGAAGCATGAAACTTTATTTTTTCTTTATCTTAATGGACGCCCTCATCCTGCTTTCTTATCCGGTGGTTTATCTCCTTTCGAAGCGGCGGAGAAGCGGCAGGAACAGGACAGATAAATTATCATAACGTCAAGGAGTCTTCCATGCCCGACATCAACGACATCCTGGCAGTGATTCTGGGGGGTGGACGCGGGGCGCGGTTGTATCCGCTGACCGTCATGCGCTCGAAACCGGCCGTCCCCATCGCGGGCAAATACCGTCTCATTGACATTCCCATCAGCAACTGCGTCAACTCGGGCATCTTCAAGATCGCGGTGTTGACGCAGTTCAACTCCGTCTCGCTCCACCGTCACATCACGCAGACCTACAACTTCGACGGTTTTCACGGCGGCTGGGTGCAGATCTGGGCCGCCGAGCAGACGCTCGAATCGGAGAACTGGTACCAGGGCACAGCCGACGCCGTCCGCAAACAAAAATTCGAGATCATCACAACCGGTATGAAAAACGTGCTGATCCTCGCGGGCGACCATCTCTACCGCATGGACTACGCCGCCATGGCAAAGTTCCACTGGGAGAACCAGGCCGACATCACGGTGGCCGTCCAGCCTGTTCCGCGCGAGGAAGCCTCCCGCTTCGGCCTCCTGAAACGCGAGAAGGACGGCCGCATCACGGATTTCGTCGAAAAGCCGAAAGAGCGCGACGTGCAAGACCGCTTCGTCAGCCGCGACAATGAAGAGCGGCCCTTCCTTGGCTCGATGGGCATCTACCTCTTCAACACCGAAATCCTGATGCACTTCCTGGAAAATTACCCGAACTTCGACGACTTCGGCGGCGACGTGATCCCGCAGGCCATCAAAACCCATGCCGTCTACGGCTACGACTTCGACGGCTACTGGCGCGACATCGGGACGATCCGCTCGTTCTACGACACCAACCTCGAACTCGCCAAACCCGGCCACCCATTCAGTTTTTACGATTACAAACAGCCCATCTATACCCACCCGCGCGTCCTGCCCAGTTCCATCATCGAGGAAAGTTACGTGATAGACGGCATGATCGCCGAAGGCTGCATCATCCGCAAGGCGGAGATCCGCCACTCCATCATCGGCGTCCGCTCGGTGATCGAGACCGGCGCGCGCGTCGTAAACACCATTATGATGGGATCGGACCATTACGACAAACCCGACGACAAACACGGCGTCCACATCGGCGTGGGCGCGGGGAGCGACATCGAAGGCGCCATCCTCGACAAGAACGCGCGCATCGGCGAGCGCGTCGTCATCCGCCCCTTCCCGCGCGGCATCGACCGGGACGACATCTTCCCCGTCGTCATCCGCGACGGGATCGTGGTCGTGCCGAAGGACAAAGTCGTCCCTGCGGGAACCGTCATCGCGCCGGAATAGTCCCCGACTCCTCGCGTCCGCTTGACAAGCCCTCCGCGCAGGGTTACACTCTGGCCGTGTTCGGGGAGTAGCCGCCTGCCCCCGCAGGATGGATTGTCGTCAGCCCATTGGCGCAAAAGCCATCGGCAATCCATACGCTCAATTTTTTCGCAAGAGCGATTGGCGAGACCATCACGGAGAGCGCGTGGTGGTCTTTTTGTTTGCGATATTTCATGACAGGAGATTTTGCATGGCCTTTGCGATCCCACCCATCAAGTCCGACTCGGAAAAAGCCTGGCACGCGCTGGAAACGGAGGAAGTCCTCCAGAATCTGAAAGTAAAGGAACAGGGACTTACCAACGAAGAAGCCGCGCTGCGACGCGAGACCTACGGCTCGAACCAGCTACAGGAAGCCGCGCGTCCGGGCTGGCTGCATATGCTCTGGGAGCAGATCAACACGTTCGTGGTGTGGCTGCTCATCATCGCGTCGGCAGTCTCGGCCCTGCTCGGAGACGAGATCGAAGCCGCGGCCATCCTGGCCATCGTCGTGTTGAACGCGACGCTGGGCATCATCCAGGAGCGGCGCGCCGAAGAGGCCCTGGCCGCCTTGAAGAAACTCGCCGCGCCCGAGGCGCAGGTCCTGCGCGACGGACACCGCGCCAGCATCCCGGCCAGCGAACTCGTCCCCGGCGACATGGTCTTCCTCGAAGCCGGCAACTACATCCCCGCGGACGTGCGCCTGCTCGAAGCGGTCAACCTGCGGGTGGAGGAGGCCTCGCTCACGGGCGAATCGCTCCCCGTCCAGAAAAGCGCCGCCACCGTCCTCGACAAGGACGTCCCGCTCGGCGACCGAAAGAACACCGCTTTCATGGGGACGCTCGTTTCGTACGGACGCGGGCGCGGCGTGGTGGTCAGCACGGGGATGCGCACGCAGCTCGGCCTGATCGCGGAGATGCTCCAAAAAGTGGAGGAGGAGGAGACGCCGCTCCAACGTCGGCTCGACCAGCTGGGGAAGACCCTGTCCATCGGCGCGCTGGCGCTCGTCGCGGTCGTCTTCATTGTGGCGCTGATCAATTACACCAATATCGGGGAATTCTTCAGCGGGCCGCTGACCTATATCCGGGACTACGCCAAAGAGATCACCGAGGTTTTCATCATCGCCGTCAGTCTCGCCATCGCGGCCGTGCCGGAGGGACTGCCTGCCGTGGTGACGATCTCGCTCGCGCTCGGCATGCGCGAGATGGTGAAACGTCACGCGTTGATCCGCAAACTGGCCTCGGTGGAGACGCTCGGCTCGGCCACCGTCATCTGTTCAGACAAGACCGGCACGCTCACGCAAAACGAAATGACCGTTACGCGCCTATGGGCGGCCGGGCAATTCGTCGAAGTGACGGGCGCGGGTTACGTCCCCCAGGGCGATTTCAAAGTGGGCGATAAAAAGGTGGAGATCGCCGACTACCCCGGCATGTTGACCCTGCTCTGGCTGGGCGCGCTCAACAACGACGCCCAACTTGAGACCACCGGCGAGGCGGATCAAGCCCAGACCTTCCGCGTGGTCGGCGACCCGACGGAGGGCGCGCTGCTCGTGGCCGCGGCCAAGGCCGGCTCGCCGTACCGCGAGATCCACGAATCCTATCCGCGCGAGAACGAGATTCCCTTCGACTCGGAACGCAAGCGCATGATCACCGTCCACGACATCACCAACCCGCGTCCCGAAGACTTCTCGCCCTTCTCCGACCAGGAATTCAAAGACTGGGACGTGATCGCCGTCAAAGGCGCGCCGGACCTGGTGCTGGATCTCTGTTCGGGTTATCAGACCATGAACAACGCCGTCAGGCCGCTGGACGAAAAAGCCAGGAAGCGCATCCTCGACGCCAACGACGCCATGACCGCCAACGCCCTGCGCGTGCTCGGTCTCGCCTACCGCGTCGAAAAAGACGTGCCGGACCGCGAGTTGAAACCCGAAGAGGTGGAACGCGAGCTGGTCTTCGTGGGATTGGTGGGCATGATAGACCCGCCGCGCATGGAGGCGGCTCCCGCGCTGGACCGGGCGCGCCACGCGGGCATCCGCACGGTGATGATCACCGGCGATTATCCCAACACCGCCCGCGCCATCGCCGAATCCATCGGGCTGATGAAACAACGCAAAGGCGTGTTGACCGGCGCCGAACTGGACAAATTGAGCGACGAACAGCTAAAGCAGGTCATGCCCGACACGGCCGTCTTCGCCCGCGTCTCGCCCGAACATAAAATGAGAATCGTGGACGCGCTGCAGGCCAACGGCGAAGTGGTGGCGATGACCGGCGACGGCGTGAACGACGCGCCCGCCATCAAGCGCGCCGACATCGGCGTGGCGATGGGCATCACCGGCACCGACGTCGCCAAGCAAACCGCCGATATGGTGCTGACCGACGACAACTACGCCAGCATCGTCTCCGCGGTGGAGCAGGGACGCATCATCTACTCGAACATCCGCAAGTTCGTGTTCTTCCTCCTGTCGTCCAACGTCGCCGAGATCATGATCATTTTCCTCGCCACGCTTGCGGGACTCCCCGCGCCGTTGACGGCGATCCAGCTCCTCTGGCTGAACCTGATCACCGACGGCGCGCCGGCCCTGGCGCTCGCAATGGAAAAGGGCGATCCCGACATCATGGACCAGAAGCCGCGCTCCAAGAACGAGCCGATCATCAACAAACACATGCAGGTGGGGCTGCTCGTCCAAACCTTCGCGCAGACCGGCGCCGTGCTGACCGCGTTCGCCCTGGGATTGATCTGGCACCTCGAAGAGGGAGCCGTCATCCCGCCCGGCATGAACCCGCTGACGTACCTGATCCAGCACGATTGGCGCGGGGTGGACGTCCAGACCGCGGAGACGATGGCCTTCGTCACGCTTTCGCTGTGCGAGTTGTTCCGCGCCTACACCGTCCGCTCAGAGAAGGTCTCCATTTTCCGCCTGGGCATTTTCTCGAATCGATACATGCAATACGCCGTCGGGTTTTCGCTCGCGTTGCTGCTGCTGGTTTGCGCCGTGCCGTTCCTGCAGCCCATTTTCAACACCCACTTCCTGAATCTGGGCGAGTGGGCGCTGGTGGTCGGGCTGGCGTTCATCCCGGCGGTCTCAGAGGAGATCACCAAGTTGGTCCTGCGCCGCAGGGACGCGCGCCTGGCGTAAGGCTGGCGGGACGGAGAATCAACCATGGCAGACAGTTCCCAAATCGGCCGGCTGAACGAGTTGCTGAGTCACGTCCAGGAAGGCTACCTCACGGTGGAGGGAGTGTTCCCTGAAAAGCGTTCCTACAAATCGCTGGCGGTCTTCTGCAACGACAATGGGACGATGTTCATGCTCATCGGCGAACACAAAAACGCGTATGCCATCTTCGAGGCCAGTCAATTCGACGGGTGGAGTTTCCACAGCGGACACTCCTCGCTGGAAGGCGCGCTGAACGAAATCAGGGATTTCCGTTTGAAACGGATATCGTAATGAAAAGAGGCGGTCGCAACATGACCGCCTCTTTTTTATGGCCGAAGATTTCCTTCCAGCCCCAGTTCGGGAGCGATGCTCCGCATGGCGAGAATGACGTTGGCCGTATGCTCCCATAGATCAATGCCGAATTCCTTCGCCGCGTTCTCCATCTCCTCGCGGTTCGTCCCGGCCGCGAAGGCGCGGTCCTTCCACTTCTTTTTGACGGAGGAGGCTTCGAGGTCGTACAGCGAACGCGACGGGCGGACGAGCGCGACCGCGGTGACCAGTCCCGTGATTTCGTCGCAGGCGTAGAGGGCCCTGCGGCGCAGCGTGTCGCGCGGGATGTGGAGATGCTCCGCGTGACTCAGGATGTCCTGCGCGAGTTCCTCGCTCAGTCCGCGCTCGCGCAGGATGGGCGCGCCGTCCTGCGGATGGCTTTCGAGCGTGGGATGGATCTCCCAATCGAAATCGTGGAGCAGGCCGAGCAGCCCCCACGTCTCCACATCTTCGCCGAACTTCTCAGCGTAGAACCGCATGGCGGCTTCCACACACAGCATGTGGCGGACGAGACCTTCGTTTTTGACAAATTCATGGACGATGGAAAGGGCTTCTTCGCGGGTCATAACTCCTCACTTGTTGATCGTACTAGTCGGTGAATATCGGTTCGGGATCTCCCAGCACGGGGACGGGTTTCTTAAAGAGAATATCGTTGATCGCGCCGAGCGTCGCCAGCGACTCGCGGAACGACCAGGCGGCGCGCGAGGCCTTGCGGTAGTATTGGATGTCCGCAGGGACGCCGACGCCGTCCACGCCGAGCATGTTGCACAGATAGACGGCGCGCGGCAGGTGGAATTCCTGCGTGACGAGGATCGCCGAGTCCACGCGGAAGATATCGCGGGCGCGGTAACAGGTGTCATAGGTGCGCCGGCCCGCGTAGTCGAGGACGATGTCTTCGTCGGGGACGCCGAGACCGAGCGCGAACTGGCGCATGGCCTCGGGTTCGTTGTAATTCAGGAAGCGGTTATCGCCGCTCATCAGCAGTTTTTCCGCCTTGCCCGCAAAGTACAGATCCGCGGCGGTCTGGACGCGGTCCTGCAAAATGGGAGTCGGCGAGCCGTCGCGCCAGAGTCCCGCACCGAAGACGACGGCGACGCGCCGCGGCGGGACCGTCGCCGCGGAGTAGGTTCGAGGTTTGGCGTAGAGCAGGAAAATAAAGCGGGGAAGAACAAGCCCGAGGAGCGCCAGCAGGCCGAAGGTCCACGCGAGACGCCAGAGAAACTTCCAAAACTTTTTAAGCATGGGCGGGATTCTACCAGCAATCCCGCCGCGTCGTCATTCGGTCGTTTCGACTTTCTCGCGCCGCGCCTTGAGCCAGCCATGCAGGCTGATATTCACCACGCGCTCGGTGCCGGCCAGCAGGCTTTTGATGTTGGGACGCAAAGCCCAAAGGAGCAGGATCTCGGCCAGCACGCCGTACAACACATCAATCCACGGGAGGCCGTTAACGGCGCGCGCCGCGAACACGATGATGGCAAACAGCGCCACGCTCATGGTGGTGACCGAGGCGTAACCCAGCGTGAAAAAGACCAGCGCGCCCAACGGCAGGATGATGGCAAGCGACATGGGCCACAACCCAAACGCGCCGCCCACCGAAGGCGCGCCGCCCGCGCCGCCGCGCAAACCCTTAAAGCGTTTGTTCTCGTCGAACTCGGGCAGGAAAATGGAATGATTGTGGCCGAGGATGGCAAAAATGGGCGCGAAGACGTGCGCCCAATGAACATCGGGAACCGCCGCCTGCGCGATCCACACCGCGCCCGCGCCCTTCATAATGTCGAGGAACGCCGTCGCAAGGCCAGCCCACAGGCCGGCCGCGCGCATGGCATTCGTCCCGCCGGTGCGCCCGCTCGCCACATTGCGGATGTCCTTGCCCGTGCTGATCTTGACCACCAGCAATCCGAAAGGCACCGAGCCGAGTAAATACGACGCAAGCAGCACGCCAGAAATGATAAGCGTTTGATTCACAATCCAACTCCATATTGAGATGACAAAATTAACACGGAATGCCTCGTTAAGTTACTGGACGACAAACCCGCTTCGCGCCTGACCCGCAGCCGGGCGCGCCCGCCGACGGGTTTCCCTCACCCAAGCAGCGCGGCCGCGCCCCACGCCAAAGCCAGCGCGGCGACGGGTTCGACGAACGCGCGTCGTGGCGACGCGGCCTCGCCCAGATTCCCCGCGAGCGAAGTCAACGCGTAGAGCGGACCGAGCAGGGCCAGCCCAAATTGGATCGGCGCGAGCGGCCAGTAGTGCAGCGCCGAGGCCAGTTGCGCGGAGACGAGCGCGATCCCGCCCGCCCAGAAAAATTCCCATTTTTGCAGGCGCAAGTACAGCGTGCGCAGCGACACGAGTCCGCTGGCGAGGACGATGGCGGGAATTTCAAGAACGAGGCGCGGCCCCGAAGCGCGCAAAGTGGCAAGCAGGATGAGATAGACGGCATACGAGAGCGCCGTCAGCAAACCCGTCGCGAGGGAATATGCCGGGGCGGACGGGTCCACCGCCACATATTCGGCAGTAAAGACGGCGACGAGCGCCAGCCCCGCGACGGCAAACGCGGCCCACCACGACGGTCCGCCCGGCAGAATGGACAGGGGCACGCCGACGACGAAGGTGGTCAACGTGGGCAGGAGCCAATGTATCGCCGTCGGCCGGGAGCCGAGGGCGGGATGTCCGCGCAAGAGCCAGTCCATGCCGGTGGCAGAGATGCCCGCCGCCAGCAGGGTCATCACCGTCGTCAGGCTGAGGGGATAGACCAGGAAGAATTGTCCCAGCGTCAGGCGCAGGGGCAGTTCGGAGGAGGGCAGGACGCGCGTCAACGCGAAGGCCAGCAACGTCGCGGCCGTGAGAACGCCGATGCGGTCCGCATCGGGGAGGGAGGAACGAGCCATGGATCAAATTGTACCTGAGAGCGGCTAAACTGGCGGACGGAACCCAAAGAAAAATCCGCGCGCTCCGTGATTTCGCTGAAAAAACCATTTCTTACCGCTTTGTTGCAAACGCTTTAACAGTCTGTCGCTGCAAGCGAAGCAGTCCCCGGCTTGTGAAGAGATTGCTTCGGGAAAGCCGCAAGTAGAACTTGCGGAATCCTTTTTATCGGCAATCGGCAATTTAAAAACACTCTCTTCGACCGCGCGGGGCGGAACGACGCTATGGTAAAATTGAGCGGTTATGGAAACAAAGCAAGCCCCTCAACCGCTTCCGCCGCCGCCCAGCGTGACGCCGGCCATCAAGGCCGGCATGGATGCCATCTCAGTTCACCTGTCCATCCTGCTCCTGCCGCTGGGCTTAGACCTGTTGCTCTGGTTCGGTCCGCGTTTGAGCATACAGCCGCTTTTCGCCTCGCTCCTCGAACAAATGAAATCGTTCGGCGTCGGCGGCGCCATGAAAGCCTCCGACGTGGAAGCCGCCCAGCAAATGCTGACAGAATGGCTCTCCCGTTTCAACCTGCTGAGCGTGCTGCGGACTTTCCCGGTGGGCGTTTCCAGCCTGATGACGGCCAAACAGCCGGCCGTCAACCCGCTGGGAGGAGGAAGCGTAGTAGAAGTCCACTCGGGCGTCGGATTGATCGGCTGGCTCTTCCTGCTGACCGTGCTGGGATGGGTCGCCGGCGGGCTGTACTTCCACTGGGTCTCCAAAGCGACGGGCAGCCGCGAGACGAACTTCGGCGGCGGCCGCGCGGTGACGCAGACGGTACTATTCTCCGTCCTGCTGGCCGTGGCGGCCTTCATGGTCGGTATGCCGGTCATGTTCGTAGTGGGAATCGTCGGCCTGATCAGCCCGAACCTGCTCCAGATCCTCCTGTTCATCCTCGCCTTGTTCAGCGCGTGGATCGTCGTGCCGGTCTTCTTCTCGGCGCACGGCATCTTCCTGCGCGGACAAAACGCGTTTTACTCCATCTACGCCGGCCTGCGGATGGCGCGCTTCACCCTGCCGTCCAGCAGCATGTTCGTGCTGGCGGTCTTCGTCATCAGCCAGGGACTCAACTACCTATGGGCCATCCCCGCGGACAATTCGTGGATGCTGCTGGTGGGCATGGCCGGTCACGCCTTTGTCACCACGGCATTACTGGCCGCCTCGTTCATTTATTATCACGATATGAACGCCTGGCTTGAACTGGTCTTCCAGCGCCTCAAGCCGGACGCGACCGCGCAACAAACGTAAAATTCGCCCTCGCTCCTCCCTTCCCTGCCTCGCCAAAGGCATGGACGAAATCGGGATGGACGAGGGTTTTCGGAGAGAAACATGGCTCAATCCAACGGTCATTACGAAGCGGAAAATATTCAAGTACTCGAAGGACTCGAAGCCGTCCGCCGCCGCCCGGGCATGTACGTGGGCGGCACGGACGTGAAGGCTCTGCATCACCTGGTCTACGAAGTGGTGGACAACTCGATTGACGAAGCCCTGGCGGGCGAGTGCACGCGCATCGAGATCCGCATCCACCCAGACTCGAGCGTGAGCGTGGCCGATAACGGACGCGGCATCCCGGTCGGGATTCATCCCACCCAGAAAAGGTCCGCGCTGGAAGTGGTGATGACCACCCTCCACGCGGGCGGCAAGTTCGGCAGCGGCGGATACAAAGTGTCGGGCGGTTTGCATGGCGTGGGCGTCAGCGCGGTGAACGCGCTCTCGGAGTGGTGCGAGGTCGAAGTCCGCCGCGAGGGACAGGTCCACTTCCAGCGCTACGAACGCGGCATCCCGCAGGCGCCGGTCAAAGTCGTCGGGAAGGCAAAGGCCTCCGAAAGCGGAACCAAGACCACGTTCAAGTATGACCCGCAGATCTTCAAAGAGGAGATGGACTTTAACTTCAACACGCTCGTCCAGCGCTTCCGCGAGATGGCCTTCGTCACGCGCGGCGTCACGATCTTCTTCCTGGACGAACGTTCGAACCGCGAGATGACGTTCTACTTCGAGGGCGGCATCACTTCCTTCGTCCGCTATCTGAACCGCAACCGTGAGACGTTACATTCAGTTGTTTACATGGAAAAGGAGATCGAAGGCATCGGGCTGGAGGTCGCCATCCAATACACCGACGCGTTCACCGAATCGGTCTACTCGTTTGCCAACACGATCAACACGGTGGACGGCGGCACGCACATGACCGGCCTGCGCTCGTCGCTGACGCGCGTCATCAACGATTACGCGCGCAAGAACGGGCTGCTCAAGGACGCCGACCCCAACTTCACCGGCGACGATACGCGCGAAGGCCTGACGGCCATTGTCTCGGTCAAACACCCCGACCCGCAGTTCGAGTCGCAGACCAAAGTGAAACTGATGAACGCCGAAGTGCAGACCTACGTCACACAGGTGGTGGGCGAGGCTTTCGGCGCGTTTATGGAGGAAAATCCGCAGGCCGCGAAAGCCGTCATCGCCAAGTGCCTCACCTCGTCGCGCGCGCGCGACGCGGCGCGCAAGGCGCGCGACCTCGTCATCCGCAAGTCCGCGCTCGAAAGTCTCACCCTGCCCGGCAAACTGGCCGACTGCTCGGAGCGCGATCCCGAAAAGACCGAACTCTACATCGTGGAAGGCGACTCGGCCGGCGGCTCAGCCAAACAGGGACGCGACCGCCACTTCCAGGCCATCCTGCCCCTGCGCGGCAAGATCATGAACACCGAGCGCGCCCGCCTCGACAAGATCCTCGGCAACAACGAGGTCAAGGCGCTCATCTCCGCGCTCGGCACCGGCATCGGCGACAACTTCGACCTGGAAGGCCTGCGCTACGGCCGCGTGGTATTGATGACCGACGCCGACGTGGACGGGGCGCACATCCGCACCCTGCTGCTGACCTTCTTCTTCCGCTACATGCCCTCGCTGATCGAGGAGGGACATCTCTACATCGCCCAGCCGCCGCTCTACCGCATCGCCTACAAAAACAACGTCAAATACGCCTACAGCGACAAGGAAAAGGATAAACTCCTGAAGGAGATGGCCTCCGCCGACAAAGCCAGCATCTCGCGCTACAAGGGCCTCGGCGAAATGAATCCCGACCAACTGTGGGAGACGACGATGAACCCCGAAAATCGGACTCTCCTGCTGGTGACGGTGGACGACGCCGCCGAATCCGACCGCACCTTCGACATGCTCATGGGCGACGCGGTGGACCCCCGCCGCCGCTTCATCCAGACCCACGCCAAGGCGGTCCGCAATCTGGATATTTAGCCCGCTCGCCAGAAACCAGGTTTTTTACAAAAACCTGGTTTCTGCTTTGTTATGAAAGTACCATCTTTGAGCGGGGGATTACGGGTACAATTTCCGTACCCAAATCGGTCCCAGGCACAGGCAGACCCATGTTCAAATCGTCAAACTGGAACGCCATTCTCAATATCGTTCTGCAAGTGATCGTCATAGTCTATCAGGGCGCGGCTGTAGTGGCGTTTGTCTTCGCGTTGTTCCTGGCAAACCGCTGGTTAAAGACGCCCTTCCTCGGCGCGCTGTTCGAGCAGACCATGCTGAAGAACGCGGCCGGGCCCAGCGAGCCTTCCGAGGCGTGGAAACTATACAGCCAGATCAACTTCGGGGACCAGTTGACCAGCGTCAACGGCGTTCCCGTCCGCTCGTTCACCGACGTCGAAGACGCGCTGACGGGCCGCACGCCCGGCATGATCCCCACACAGGTGGGATTTTCCCCGGGCGAAACCATCCCCGTCACAGTCCGCACCGGCGCGGGAGAGGAAAGAAGCCTCGAAGTAACCCTGGGCGTCTTCCCGGCGGCCGACCGGGTCGGCTACATTGTCATCCCCGCCGTCCTCAGCGGCCTGTTCCTGATCATGGGGTTATGGATCTTCGCGGCCCGCCGCGAAGAATCCGCCGGGCGGGCTTTTTCTCTCTTTGCCTCGTCGCTAGCCGTGACGCTGGGTACGCTGTTCGATCTGTTTACCACTCACGGCTTCACTCCCCTCTGGACGCTGGCGCTGGCCGTATTGGGCGGCTCCATGGTGGACATGGCCATGAGTTTCCCGCAGGAATTCCGCCCGGCCGTGCGCCGTCCCTACGTACGCTGGATCGGCTACGTCATCGGCCTGGCGCTGGCGGGATACGCCTACGCCGCCCTCTACGACTTCCAAAGGCCGGGCGCGTACATTGACGCCTGGCAGGGACTCTACCTGTTCGTCGGAGTCGCGGGCCTGATCTACTTCGGCTTCATGATCCATCGCGTCCTGTTCTCGCCGTCGCCAGTGGTCAAATCGCAGGCGCGCGCCATCCTGTACGGCGCGCTGCTGGGATTCAGCGTCATGATCGTCTGGATGATCAACGCCTTCTTCGGCAACCCGCTCAGGATGTCGTTCCACACGTGGTTCTTCGCGCCGCTGATCCTGTTCCCGCTCTCCGTCGGCTACACCATCCTGCGCTTCCGGCTAGTGCAGACCGACGCCTGGCTTCGCAAAAGCCTCGTCTACGTTCTGTTGAGCGTCCTCCTGATCGGCGCGTACGGCATGATCGTCAGCGGGGTGAGTCTCATCTTCCGCGAACAGATGCCGACCAACAACCCCCTGCTGATCGGCGGACTGGCCTTTCTCGTCGCCGTCTCGATCTCGCCCCTGCACCAGCGCCTGCAAGGACTGGTGGAACAGCGTCTTTTCCGCGGACAGCGCGCCTACCTGCAAAGTCAGCAGGATTTCATGCACAAACTGGCCCATATCGTGGACCAGGCCGGCGTCTCGCTGGTCTTGCGCGAAAACCTGATGACGACCCTCGCGCCCGACCGCGCGCATATTTACGTGTACGACAGCGTCAACGACCAATACTCGTCCATGCCCGGCATGGACGGGCGTCCCACCAGCGACGTGCGCTTTGCCGCGTCCAGCCCGCTGGCGCAATATTTCCAAAAGGAACGCCTGCCCCTCTACCTCGACAATTCCAATCCCGCGGCCGTGATGAAAGACGAAGAGACCCGTCTTGCCCTGCTGGGCGCGCGGCTCTTCGTCCGCCTGCCCGGCAAGGAACGCCCGCTGGGCTGGGTGGCCCTCGGCCCGCGCCTCTCAGGACAACCCTACACGCCCCAGGACCTGGCCTTTGTGGAAGACCTGTGCGAACAAGCCGCCATCTCCATCGAACGGGCGCAGACCGTTTCGGACCTCGAGCGGCGCGTGCAGGAAATGAACGCCCTGGCGCGCGTCTCGCAGGGCGTGAACATCACCCTCACCTTCGACGACGTGCTGGAACTCATCTACGCCCAGACCGCGCAGATCATCCCGGCCGCCGATTTCCACATCACGCTCTACAACAAGGCCGCGAATTATTTCTTCCACGCGTTCTGCGTGGAGGACCGCGAGCGCATCGAAGCCAATGAAGACGCCCCCCTGCCGCCCGAGGCCGGCCTCGCGCAGGAGGTCATCCGCCGCGGCCGGCCGCTCGTCACGCCAGACTACGCCCGCGAATGCCGGGCGCGCAATCTCCTGCCCGCGGAACAGGGCGTCTTCGCCTGGATGGGCGTGCCGCTCAACGCCGGCGCGGATACCATCGGCGCGCTCACCATCGCCAGCCGCGACGCTATCGTCAGCTACACGCGCGGCCAGTTGGAACTCCTGCAAAGCATCGCCGACCACACGGCCGGCGCCATCGTCAAATCGCGTCTGCTCGAAGAAAGCGAACGCCGCGCCCGCCAGCTGGCTACGTTGAACGAGATCACGCAGCAGTTGACCTCCACGCTCGAATCCGAACCCCTGCTCAACAACCTCCTCGAAAGCGCCGTTTCCATTTTGAACTGCGAGGCGGGCAGCCTCTTCCTCGTGGACGAACAGACCGACGAACTGATCTTCACCGCCACCGTCGGCCCGCCGGCCTCCGCCTCGCTGGTGGGACAGCGCCTCGCGCCGGGCAGCGGCATCGTCGGCCGCGCCGTGCAAACCCGCCTGCCCGTCATGGACAACGACGCGCAGCGCTCCGTCGTTCGCCACGCGGCCACCGACCAGCAGACCGGCTTCGTCAGCCGAACGTTGCTGGCCGTCCCCCTCCAGGCCAAAGACCGCGTCCTCGGCGTGATCGAAGTCATCAACCGCCTCGACCGGCTGCCCTTCGATAACGACGACCAGAACCTGTTGACGGCCTTCGCCGGCCAGGCCGCGGTCGCCATCGAAAACGCCCGCCTCTACACCCTCACCGACCAGGAACTGAACGCCCGCGTGGAGGAACTCTCGGTCATGCAGCGCATTGACCGCGAACTCAACGCCAGCCTCGAAATGGACCGCGCCATGCGCATCACCCTCGAATGGGCCATGCGCCAGTCGCGCGCCCCGGCCGGGCTGATCGGCATGTTGGAAGGCGGCGACCTTCGCGTCATGGCGCACGAAGGCTACGGCAACCACCTGAACGCGTACGCCGAAGCGCCCCTGCCGCTCGACCTGCCCGTCCTGCGCCAGGCCGTGGAGAGCGGACAGCCCCAGCGCCAGACGCTCGACCCGGAAATGGGCGGCAGCCTCCTGCCCGAAGCGCGCGACCAGATCGTCGTCCCGATCCGGCGTGAGGCCCGGGTCATCGGGCTGCTGATGCTCGAAAGCCCGGCCACCGCCGAGCCAGACACCTCCTTCCTCAACCGTCTCAGCGACCACGCCGCCATCGCCATCGCCAACGCGCAGCTATACAACGAAGTGCAGGCCGCCAACGAAGCCAAGAGCGAATTCGTCTCGTTCGTGGCGCACGAACTTAAAAACCCGATGACCTCCATCAAGGGCTACACCGAACTGCTGGCCGGCGGCAAGGTGGGCGCGATCAACGATATGCAGTCCAACTTCCTCGGCACCATCCGCTCGAACGTGGAGCGCATGTCCACCCTCGTTTCCGACCTGAACGACAACTCGAAGATCGAAGCCGGGCGGCTGCGCCTCGACTTCCGCGCGGTGGACGCCGCCGAAGTGGTGGACGAGATCGTCCGCTCCACGCGCCGCCAGATCGAAGACAAAAAACAGACCATCACGGTGAACCTGCCGGCCGGCCTGCCGCCCGTCTGGGCAGACCGCACACGCATCGGGCAGGTATTGACCAACCTCGTCAGCAACGCGCACAAATACACGCCCGAAGAGGGACGCATCGTGGTCAGCGGCGAACTGACCTCGAACCAGTGGGACCCCGAAGGCGCGGCGAGCGTCATCCACCTGTGGGTACGCGACAGCGGCATCGGCATCAGCGCCGAAGACCAGGTTAAAATCTTCCAAAAATTCTTCCGCTCCGAAGACCAGAAAGCACGCGAAGCCCCCGGCACCGGCCTCGGCCTCAACATCACCCGGAACCTCGTGGAAATGCAGGGCGGACGCATCTGGTTCGAGAGCGAATTCCGCAAAGGAACCACCTTCCACTTCACCGTCCCCGTGGCGGAAGGATAACCCCGCCCAGCCGCCCTCCCCCAAACGAGCGGAGAGGGAGAATATACAGGGAACATGACTTTAATTTCCGCAGTTGGACAAGCCCAGGCCCTCGACGGCCGCGAAGCCGGATTGCAGGCCGCGCACGCGGCGCTCAACCGCCTCAAGGCCACCTCCCCGCATTTCGGGATCGTGATCGCCTCGCACCAGTACCAGCCCCGCGAAGTGGCCGCAGGCGTCGCCAGCCTGACCGGCGACATGCCCCTGATCGGATTCAGCGCGCCGGCCGGACTGACGAACGACGGCATCCATCCACATTCGGTGGTTGTAGCCCTGCTGCACGGCGACCTGCGAGCGGAAGTCCACTGGCTGCCGGGGTACACCCAAAGCGGACGCGAGACCGCCAACCGCCTCGTCCAATTGACTTCAAGCGGCGCGGCCCGCCAGTCGCTGCTCTTCTTCGCCGACGGCTTCAACGGCGACGCCGAACAGTTGTGCAACAATCTGCCGTCGCATTCCATGCTCGTCGCGGGCGGGCTTTCCAGCGGCGACACACACACCGGGAGCAACTACCAGATCGCCGGCGCACAGGCCGGGACGGGCGGATTGGCCGCAGCCATCCTGCGCGGCTCCGCCAGGCTGGGCATCGGCTACGCGCACGGCTGGGACCCGGTCGGATCACAACTGCGCGTGACGCGTTCGCGCGGCTTCTGGCTCCGCACCCTCGACGGGCGTCCCGCCTCCGAGACCTACGCGCAAATCTTCGGTTACCCGGCCCGCGACTGGGCCTTTCCCCCGCTCAACTATCTGGCGCGTCTCTACCCGCTGGGAATCGAACAGGACAACCAGATGATCGTCCGCGCCCCCCTGCGCGTGGAAGCGGACGGCAGTTTCCGCCTCAACGCTCCCGTCCGCGACGGACTGGACGCCTACCTGCTGGTGGGAAGCCGCGCCGCCTGCCTGGAGGCCGCTCGCAAAGCCGCGCGCGAAGCGTTGCTGCAACTCGGCGACGCCAAACCCGCCTTCGCGCTCGTGCTGGTGGACCAGGCCTGGCAAATGCTGTTAAAATCCACGCCGGGCGCGGAGATCGCCGCCGTGCAGGAGATCATCGGCGCCGAAACGCCCATCGCGGGCGGTTACACGCTCGGGCAGATTGTGCCGTCCAGCGCCGCGCTGAAGTTCCTGAACCAGCACATACTGGTGGCTGTGTTCGGGGAAGAGCAGAACTGAGCATGAGACAGATTCTCAACGCGCAAGCCCTCCGGTAAACCTCCCGCAAAAACCCATATCCGCCCGAAGGCTCGAAAATCCGCTTTCTGAAAACACGCCCCCAACCTGCGGCGGACAGACAGGAAACCATGTCACGTAACCGTATCATCCTCGTCACCGCGGGGATCATGTTCAGTCTCTTCCTGGCCTCGATGGAATCCACCGTCGTGTCCACGGCCATGCCCACCATCGTCGGTCAGCTGGGCGGACTGGACCATTACTCGTGGGTCTTTTCAGCCTACATGCTGGCCTCCACCACCGTCGTCCCGGTGTACGGAAAACTCTCCGACTTATATGGCCGCCGCCTTCTCTACGTCGTCGCCATGGGATTCTTCCTTGCCGGCTCGGTACTTGCGGGCCAGGCGCAAAGCATGACGGGACTCATCTTCGCCCGCGCCCTGCAAGGACTCGGCGCCGGCGGCGTCCAGCCGCTGGCCTTCATCATCATCGGCGAAATGTTCACGCTCGAACAGCGCGCCCGCATGCAGGGATTCTTCTCCGGCGTGTGGGGCGTCTCGTCCATCATCGGGCCGATATTGGGCGGATTCCTCGTCGAGCAACTCTCGTGGCGCTGGGTCTTCTACATCAACCTGATCCCCGGCCCGATCGCCCTGGCCCTGGTGACGTTGGCCTGGCGCGACGTCATCCACACCCACGGCAAGATCAGCGTGGACTACCTCGGCGCGGCGCTGCTCTCGGCGAGCGTCATCTCCCTCCTCCTCGGCCTCATGGAAGTCGGGACGCCCGCCAGTTGGGTCATGCTCGGGCTGGCCTTCGCGCTCTTCCTGCTCCTCCTCCGCGTCGAAAGCCGCGCCGCCGACCCGATCCTGCCGCTCTCGCTCTTTCGCGACCGCCTCTTCGCGGTCGCCAGCTCGCACGGCCTCCTGACCGGCTGGGCGATGTTCGGAAGTCTCTCATTCATCCCTCTCTTCGTCCAATCCGTGCTGGGGACGACCGCCATGCAGGCCGGCCTCACCGTCACGCCCATGCTGCTCGGCTGGGTCACGGCCAGCGTCATCGGCACGCGTCTCCTCCTGGTGATCGGCTTCCGCAAACTCGGCTTCATCGGCACTGCGCTGCTGCTGGTCGGCACGGCGCTTCTGGCGACGGTCGGGGCGGAGACGAACTATGTCAACAACATGGTTTATGTCAGCATTATGGGCGTCGGCATGGGACTCTCGATCCCCTCCTTCCTGATCTCCGTGCAGACCAGCGTCGAACGCCGCAAACTCGGGACGGCCACTTCCACCATTCAATTCAGCCGCTCGATGGGCGGGACGCTCGGAGTCAGCGTGATGGGCGCGGCCCTCAGCATGAGACTCGCCTCCAACCTCGCCGCATCCGGCCTGGACCCGAGCCTGGTCGCGCGGTTGCTCGATCCGCTCGGCCCGCAGGCGGTCGCCGAGGCGGGCGTGAGACTGGCCCTCGCCGACGCGATCCACCTCGTCTTCGTCATCGCCTTCGCCGCCGCCATCCTTGGAATGATCTCGGTCTTCTTCACCCCGCGCGTCGCGCTCAAAGACAGGGCGCCTTCCCTGCCGGAAGAAGAGGCGCTGCCCGTCATCATGGAATAGATCTGGGGGATGTCTCTTCCGCAGGAGAGGTTGCGCGCTCGCTGCAAAGCGTCCGCTTTTGCAGGAGTTTTGGACGCGGATTTCACGGAGCGCACGGATTTCTCTTTGAGTTTTTCCGCGAAATCCGCGTCATCCGTGTTCAATGCTCGGCAAATAGCAATTCTTCCAATTTGTCCAGCGAGACTTCGGCCAGCGAGTTGACGGTCAGGTTCGCGCCGTCCGTGCCGAAGCGGATCGTCAGCGGGTTGGGGACGGCCACCACAAAGATGCCCGCGGACCTGGCGGCGCGCACGCCGTTGAACGAATCCTCGAAGACCACCGCCGCCGCTTTCGGGACCTCGAGCCGGTCCGCCGCGAGCAGGAACAGGTCGGGGTGCGGCTTGGCGCGCCCGGGCGCGACGTCGTCGGAGCAGAGGACCGCGTCGAAACGGGAGTCCAGCCCCAGTCGGGAAAGATGCGAGTCCACCCAGGCGTGGGGCGAGCTCGAAGCCACGGCGAGGCCCAGTCCGCGCCGCGCGGCCTCGTCGAGCAGGTCGGTCACGCCGGGCAGGATGGGATTCGCGTGGATGAGGGCGTCGGTCTCGCGGCGGTGGCGGGCGCGCAGGGACGCGGCCTCCAGCCTGGTCAGTTGGGCGAGGTGCGCCGCGGCGTCGTAGAGAGAGTCGCCGTAAGAGCCAATGATCCCGGCCCATTCGTCCATCGGCAGTTCGTGACCGTGTTCGCGGAAGATGGCTTGCCAGACCGCCGCTTCGGGCGTTTCGGTGTCGAGGATGAGTCCGTCGAAGTCAAAGATGAGGGCTTGGAGAGTCATGGATGTTCTCAATTCTGTTTGGAGTCGCGCAAGTATATCAAAGACTGCCACGTTTCGCCCGCGACGGGGTTACAATGTACATCTTTGACGACGGAGGCGACATGCGTAATAGATTTCTGTACAGGCTGGCGCGCGGCGCGATCCGAGCCTATGCCCAGTTGTGGTTCAAGATGCGCGTCCATTGGAGGGCGCCCCTGCCGCACGGACGGAAACTGATCGCGGCCAACCATCCTTCCTGCACCGACCCGTTTGTGATTCCCCTGCTGACGAAGGTTGAAATGAGCATCCTGATTACGGGCAAGGCGTTTAAAGTGCCGCTGTTCAACGATCTCCTGCGGCGCTGCGGACAGATCCCCGTGGTGGAGGGCAGCGGCCGCGACGCGCTGGAGGAGGCGCGCCTGCGTCTCGAATCGGATGAGACGGTGGCGATCTTCCCCGAGGGGCATCTCAGCCCGCAGGAGGGCGGTCATCTCCCGGCGCGGCCGGGCGCAGCGCGCCTTGCCATGTTGACCGGCGCGCCGGTGATCCCGGTGGGCATCTATTATCCGCGCGAAAAGAACGTTTATATTTCGAGCCGCATCACCGGCGGCCAGAAGTCCGACGGCTATTGGTATTTGACGGGGCCGTATCAGATCACGGTGGGCGAACCGATGTATTTCAGCGGCGATCCCGACAGCCGCGCGCAGGTGGCCGAGGCCTCCATTGCGTTGATGGACGCGATCGCCCATCTCGCGGAGGAAAGCCGCCTGCGTATGCTCCGTCTCGTCCCCGCGACGGCGGAGGCGGAGTAGCGCGGCGCTCATCTGGTATACTCGCCCCATGCCTCCACGATTCGAAATTGACCTCGATCTCTGCGAACACATTACCGCCGACGCCATCGGCCAGCCCGGCCGGCGCGTCTTCTACCTTCAGGGCTGGGAAAAGGGACAGCCTCCCGCCACCGTGTTGATCGAGAAGGCCCAATTGCAATCGCTGGCGATCGGCATCGAACAATTCCTGGCGGACGTGGCGCGTCAGAATCCCAACCTGGACGAGGCCTCGCACGATTACGTGGAGGAAAAGATGCGCATCCACGCGCCGGTGGATCCGCTCTTCCGCGTCGGCGAGATCGGGCTGGGCTACGACCAGCAGCGCGACCTCGTGGCGTTGATCGTCCGCGAACTGCTGACCGAGGACGCGGATCCCGAATCGGGGGCGGTGGCCCGCTTCTGGTGCACGCGGACGCAGTTGCGCGCGCTCTCGCGTTGGGGCGCGGAGATCGTCTCGCGCGGGCGGCCGATCTGTCCGCAATGCGGCCAGCCGATGGAGCCCGAGGGACACTTCTGTCCCAAGAAGAACGGGCACAAGCGCTGAGGCAGTGTTTAGAGAGCAGAGAATAGAGAGCAGTGGGGACGTTAGAACAGGATCGGCTGGCTCGGCTCTTCGTCGAGTCCCTTCCAGCCAAACTTCTTGAAATCCACGCGGCCTTTTTCGTCGAAGACCACCCCTTCGGCTTCCAGCAATTCACGTTGACGCCGCGCGCCCGGCCGCGGGCTGATCTCCCCTTTGGCGTTGACGACTCTCTGCCACGGCACGTCGTCGGGACAATTCGCCATCGCCCCGCCCACCCAGCGCGGACCGAACGCCCGGTACGCCTCGAACTCGACCCCGGGCGGGGGAGGCAGCATCAGGGCGATCTGTCCGTACGCGGCGACGCGCCCGCGCGGGATCCGGCGGACGAGGTCCCACACGAGGGATTGGAATTGCTGCACGTTGGGAGGAGAGGTATAGGCTGGCATGGGATTCCTTTGGAGAGCGTCTCTTAAATCCTTTTTGTACACGGATTTGACGGATCGCACGGACAACCACGGATTTTTTTAATGGTTCCATCCGCGAGAATCCGCGTAATCCGTGTGCACAAGAAACAGTCTCTTATGGCTTCGCCAGCGAAAAACGGACCAGGCGGTAATCCTTCGTGGCCGCGTCCAGTTGACCGTCGTCCATCTTGCGCTGGTCCACCCCGAAGAGCGGGCCTGCAAACCCCGAACCGATGATGACCTGTCTCATCAGGGACAGGCGGTCCGGCGAGTCGGAGGCATCTTCAGCGCGCGCTTTGTGACTACCGTCCAGCAGCCGCAATTCGACTTCGGGGTTGGCGAGCAGGTTCCTGTACCAGTCGCAGTTGGAGCCGAATCCCGCGAGGCAATAGACATCGCCGTTCACCCGCGCGTAATTGACGGGGGTCTGGTATTCCTTTCCCGATCTACGTCCGCGGTGTTTGATGACCATGATCCGCCCGCTGACGGAGGGCGCGATCTCCATCGTCCACCCCAGGCCGATCTTCAACATGAAGACCATGAACGGATTCATGGCGTGGAACGTCCTGCGCAGGGCGTTCAACTGTTTTGACGAAAATTTTGCAACGTCCATGTTCCCTCCCGAAACGCGGGCGCGGCCGCGATCCCTGCCGCGGCGCGAGCGGAACGATTCTCAAAACTTCCACTTTTTCAACTCGTCCACCATCTTGTGATGGGTCAGGTCCAATTGCAGCGGCGTGATGGAGACGTAGCCCGCGCGCAGCGCGCCGAAGTCCGTGCCGGGTTCGTCCACGCCGGTGGGGGCCTGTCCGCCGATCCAGTAGTAGGGACGGCCGCGCGGGTCGAGGCGGCGGTCGAGTTCGTCGCGGTAGAGGCGCAATCCCTGGCGGGTGATCATAAAGCCCTTCAGTTCGTCCTTTGGCAAATACGGCACGTTGACGTTCAACACCACGCCTTCGGGAAGTCCCTTTTTGAGGACGCGCCGCGTCACCTGGCGCGCCACCGATGCGGCGGCGCTGTAATCCAATTTGCTTTTGTTGTTCTCCGGCGAATCGAGCGAGACGGCGATCCCGGGCAGGCCGTCAATCACCGCCTCCATCGCGGCGGTGACCGTCCCGGAGTAGGTTACGTCGTGGCCGAGGTTGGCGTTGGGATTGATGCCCGAAACCACGATGTCAATTTTCTCCTGGATCAAGCCGAGCAGCGGAAGCGCCACACAGTCCGAGGGCGCGCCGTCGGACGTGTACGCGGACGAGCCGTCGGCGAGCGTCGTCTCGCGCACCCGCAGGGGACGGTCCATCGTCTTCACGTGTCCCGAAGCGGACCAGTTTTTGTCCGGCGCGAAGACAGTCACTTTGCCGAGTTTGCGCATTTCCTGGGCCAGAGCCAGCAGTCCCGGCGCCTGTACGCCGTCGTCATTGGTTACGAGGATGTGCATGGTGGTTTTCCGATTTTGGATTTCTGCGGATGATTATAATCAATAGATCACGAAAACCGCTCGCAACTTGCGCTCTCCAGGGGATGAATCCCCCGCCTCAGTTCGCGAAAGTCGGATAAATCCGACTCTGCGCGGTCAGTCCGAAGGACTTGCAGGTATTGAGCGGGGATTTCAATCCCGCGAGATCTCCCTTCATCGCAGTTGTCATCTCATAACTCGGCCCCGTCGCCGCCCCCGCTCGGCGTCGGCGTCGGCGTGCCGGGACCGAACCCGACACAAACATAGTCCACACAATACATCCCAGCCGGACAGCCGTAACCATTCGGGCATTC
>WBZY01000363.1_pt1 | contig 24687 bp, 15 predicted proteins | sample 5204191 | NCBI WGS metagenome assembly WBZY01 (sample SAMN12344363, study PRJNA552823) | activated sludge metagenome | biome: Activated sludge suspended growth; feature: Anammox Sidestream; material: Wastewater; isolation source: activated sludge from anammox sidestream of wastewater treatment...
CCTCGGCCGCGCGCGCGCGCGGCGTCGGCCTCGTCGACGATGCGTCGGCAATGGGGATACAGCAGGCGCCCGACGGGCGTCAGGTGAATGCGGCGTGTCGTACGCTCGAGCAGTCGCACGCCGAGCGCCGCCTCGAGTTCCGCGATCGAGCGGCTCGCCGCAGCCTTCGGCACGCCGAGCGCACGCGCCGCGGCGGAGAAGCCATTGAGGTCGACGATCCTCGCGAACAGCGCCATTTGCGCCGGCATCCAGATTGTACTCATGGCTGCACCTGCTCTCGGCCCCCGGCGTGTTATTGTTTCGCCTGTAGTATGCACTTGCGCAAGCTCGGCACACAGGGGCTCGAAGTCTCCGCCATCGGCCTCGGCACGATGGGCATGGCCGGCGTCGCCGGCATGGGTGACATGTACGGGCCGACGGACGACGCGGAGTCGATTGCGACCATCCATCGCGCACTCGACCTCGGCGTGAATTTCTTCGACACGGCCGAGATCTACGGACCCTACGCGAACGAGCAACTCCTCGGTCGCGGCCTCGCCGGGCATCGTGATCGCGCGATCGTCGCGACCAAGTTCGGCTTCCGGATCGAGTACGGGAAAATGGCCGGCGTCGACGGCCGACCGGAAAACGTGCGCCGCGCGATCGACGGCTCGCTCGAGCGGCTCGGCGTCGAGTACATCGACCTGTGGTACCAGCATCGGCGCGATCGCGACGTGCCGATCGAGGAGACGGTCGGCGCCATGGCCGAGCAGGTGCGCGCCGGCAAGGTGCGCTTTCTCGGCCTGTCGGAAGTCGGCGCCGCGACCCTCGCTCGCGCGCACGCCGTGCATCCGATCACGGCGCTGCAGAGCGAGTATTCGCTGTGGGAGCGCGGCATCGAGGGTGACGTGCTCGCGACCTGTCGCGCACTCGGCATCGGCATCGTGCCTTACAGCCCGCTCGGTCGCCGCTTTCTCACGGGCAAGGTACCGAAGCCCGAGACGCTGGGCGCCGGCGATTACCGGCGGCTCGATCCCCGCTTCACCGGCGACAACTACGATCGCAACATGGCGATCGTCCGTGCGGTCGCACGCGTCGCCGCGCAGTACGGCGCGACGCCCGCGCAGGTGGCGCTCGCCTGGCTGCTGCACCAGGGCGACGACGTCGTGCCGATTCCCGGCACGAAGCGTCGCACCTGGCTCGAGGCGAACGTCGCGGCGGTGGACCTCGCGTTGACGCCCGCCGACCTCGCGACGCTCGCCGCGCTGCAGCCGACGGCGGGCGAGCGCTACACGGCCCGCGGCATGGCGAGCATCGAGCGCTGATTATGACAAATCGGCCGGTCCGCCCGCGTGACAGAACGCGAGCGCGGTCACGGCACGGGCGTTCCTTTCCTGCGACGCTTCCCCCGCGGCTGACTGCTGCACTGGCACTACGGATCCCGGGGACGACAACGAGCATGTTCAAACTGAGACGCGCGAAGCCCGCCGAGCGGGCGACGATCGAGCGGCCGGCGGCCGAGCGTGAGCGCGTCACCCCGGAATCGCTCGGCCGCGAGTTGCGCGAGGCACTGCGCCAGGTGCGCGTGCATTCGATTTCGATCCACGACGGCGAATGCGATGCGCTGTGGCTCAGTGAGGGCGTGCTCGGGCCCGACGAACATTCGGCCGCACTCGAGGCGATGGGTGCCTTCAGCCTCGAAGCGCAACGCCACTATTCCGCGTTCGATCTCGGCGACGGACGCAGCGCCGTGTTCTTTGCCGCGCGTTCGCCGTACGGCGAGGTCCTCGGACTTGCGATGGTGATCGCCGATACGAAGTCGGTCGAGAACGGCGGTGGCGAGCGGCTCGGGACCGCCGACGTGCGCGCCATCATGCAGCGACTCGCCGTCGTGCTGCGTCCGACCTCGATCACGCAGACCCAGCCGATTGTCCGGCCCGAGAACCTGCCGACGAATGTCGTCGTCACGACTCTTGCGGGTCCCGTCGCCGCGCCCCGGGTCGAGGAGACCCCGCCGGCGGCGGTGCCCGCCCCCCGCACCGATGCAGCCGCGGCCGTCCCGGCCGGTCGCGGCATGCCGGTCCTCGAGTTCTCGTTCGATGCGCTGCTCGACCCGAACGCTTCGTCTGCGCCGCCCGACGAGCCGGTAGCCGGGCAGGCGGCGGCGCCTGCCCGGACCGACCCGAGTCCCGAGGCGACGCTCTACGTGCCGCAGGCCACCGTGCGCGAAGTCGCCCTGCACGTGCAGCAACTGCACAAGCTGCGCTCGGGGGGCCGCACGCGCCGCTACGAGGTGCTGCTCCGCGCCCGCAGTCACCCCGAAGCCGACGCAATGGGCGACACCGTCGCGCAGATGCTCGCCTCGCAGGGCGCGACCAGCACGATGGACCGCTACATCACCGGCGAACTCATCACCTGGCTCGCGAGCCATGCCGAGGTGTGGGAACGCGAACCGGCGAGCTTCTCGGTCAATGTCGCGCTGACGACGCTCACCGACGAGCAGTTCCTTTCGTTCGTCGCGAACAACCTCGCCGAATCGCGCGTGTCGCCGGAGATCATCGGCTTCGAGGTGCCCGAACGCGCGTTCGTCGAGCACCGCGCGTACGCCGAGCGCTTCGTCAAGCGCTGCGAGGAGCTCGGCTGCTTTCTCGTGCTCGACGATTTCACGCTCAACTCCGAAGCGCTGCCGTTCCTTGCGTCCCCGGCCGTGCGGCTCGTCAAGATCGACGCGAAGCTCACGTCGGCGGCGCTGAAGGAGAAGCTGCCGCAGGCGGTCGTGATCGCGATCTCGCAGGCCGCCAAGGTGCTCGGCGTGCACTGCGTCGCCAAGCGGGTGGATACGCAGGTCGGCCGCCAGTGGCTGTCCGCGATCGGCATCGATTTCGCCCAGGGCTTCCTGCTCGAAAAGCCGCAGCCGCTCGAAGTGCTGGCCCGCGAGTCCCGCCAGGCCGCCGGCGAGGGCTGAACTGCGACGAAGCGAGCCCCTGCTGCGACGCACCGATGCGTCGGCGGGGACGAGTCGCATAGAGTCTCGGCCATGAGTCCCGAAACGCCCGCCGCCCCGGCGGCCGGCCCGTATGCGCCGCTGCTCGGCCGCCTGAAGATATCCCGCGACACCCTGTTCTGGACGCTGCACGCGGCCGGATGGGTCGCCTACGGCTGCGTGCAGTTCCTCGGGGCGCTCATCTACGACAAGGAACCGGGCTATCAACAGGTCATCCTGACGGCCGCGATCTCGGGCTTCGTCGTCACGATGCCGCTGCGCTACATCTACCGAGCGCTGTGGCGCCAGCGCCCCCGCCTGATCCTCGTCGGCATCGCGCTCACGTCCTATGCCACCGCCCTCGTCTGGCGCGTCTGCGTGAATCTCGGCTACGACCGGTTCATGCCGCAGATGGAATGGAAGATGGTGCACTGGTACGAGTACCTGGCCGGCGCGATCCAGGGCACGTACCTGATGCTCTGTTGGTCGGGGCTCTACTTCGGCATCAAGTACTACGAATCGCTGCAGTTGCAGCGGGAAGCGACCTTGCGTTCCGCGGCGCTCGCGCAGGAGGCGCAGCTGCGGATGCTGCGCTACCAGCTGAACCCGCATTTCCTCTTCAACACGCTGAATGCAATCTCGACGCTGATCCTCGACAGCCAGAACCGCACGGCCAACCAGGCGGTTACGCGGCTGTCGGATTTCCTGCGCTACACGCTCGACCAGGATCCGATGAAGAAGGTCACGGTACGCCAGGAGCTCGACGCGCTGAACATGTACCTGTCGACCGAACAGCTGCGCTTCAACGAACGCCTGCGCATCGAATTCGCGATCGAGGAGGGTGCGCTCGGCGCGCTCGTCCCGAGCCTCCTGTTGCAGCCACTCATCGAGAACGCCGTGAAATACGCCGTCTCCCCCCGCGAGAGCGGCGGCGCGATCCGTGTCGAGGGCCGCGTGCGCGGCGCGATGCTCGAACTCGTCGTCGCGGACGACGGTCCGGGCGCCAGGACTGCCGGCGCGCTGATGGAAGGCCGCGGCGTGGGATTGCGCAACACGCGCGAGCGCCTGCACGTGCTGTATGGCGACCGCCATCGATTCGCCGCGCTGAATGCACACCCCGGCGTGCGCATCGAGATCGCGCTACCTTTCGAGAAGGCACCCGAACCATGAATGCCCACCACCCGATCCGCACCCTGATCGTCGACGACGAGGCGCTGTCACGCCGCGGCCTCGAGATCCGCCTGCGCACCGCCGGCGATTTTGAAGTCATCGGCCAATGTGCGAATGGTCGCGAGGCGATCGACGCCGTGCGCGCACTCGCGCCCGACCTCGTGTTCCTCGACATCCAGATGCCGGGCCTGTCGGGCTTCGACGTGCTCGCGCAGCTGCCGACCGATGCGTTGCCGATGGTCGTGTTCGTGACGGCCTACGACCAGTACGCCATTCGCGCCTTCGAGGCGCGCGCCATCGACTACCTGCTGAAACCGGTCGACGAGTCGCGCTTCGCCGCCGCCGTCGAGCACATCCGCGAGTTGCGCCAGCAGCGCACGGCCGCCTCGCAGCGCGATCGCCTGGTCGAACTGCTCGCCGACGTGTCGGGCAGCGGCGAGATCGACGCCGACGACCTCCTCGCACGCGGTCGCGCGGGCCTCGCCGGTCCGCGCAGCACGGTACTGCCGATCCGCGAGGGGCGCGAGACGATCCGCCTCGACACCGCGACGATCGACTGGATCGACGCGGCCGGCGACTACATGTGCATCCACGCCGGCAATCGCACGCACATCCTCCGCGGCACGATGAAGGAGCTCGAGGACGCGCTCGATCCGAAGGTCTTTCAGCGGGTGCATCGCTCGACGATCGTCAACCTCGCGCGCGTCAAGACCTTGCGCGCCCACATGAACGGCGAGTACTTCCTCACGCTCGACGGCGGGCACGAACTCAAGCTCTCGCGCACCTATCGCGACAAGGTCGAGTATTTCCTCAAGGGGCCGCGGCTGAACTGACGCCGAGCCAGCGGTTGTACCAGTCGACGTAGCGCTGCAGCCGGTCGACGCGCAGGCTCGGCCGCGCGAGATGGTGATGCTGGCCGGGATAGATCACGAGCTGCGTCGGCACCCCGAGCCGCCGCAATGCCTGGTACATCTGCTCGGTTGCCGGAAGCGGCACGTTGAAATCGTCCGCACCACACAGGAACAGCGTGGGCGTCCGGATGCGGTCGGCGTGCAGGAACGGGTAGGACAGGCGCAGCCAGGTATCGGTGTTCTTCCAGGGCAGGCCGAGTTCGGCTTCCCACTCGCGCATGTACTGGTCGACGCCATAGCCACCGAGCATGTTCGACATGCCTGCGCCGCTCGTCGCCGCCTTGAAGCGCGTATCGCTCGCAATCACGTAGTTCGTCAGGATCGCGCCGTAGCTCCAGCCGCCGACTCCGAGGCGTGCCGGGTCCGCGATGCCGTCGGCGACGACGCGATCCGTGAGCGCGAGCACGTCCGGCACGTCCGCGTAGCCCCAGTCGGCCAGCAGTGCGCGCTGGAACGCGTATCCGCGGCCGGTGCTGCCGCGGGGGTTCGGCGCCACGACCGCATAGCCCTGCGCCGCGAACAGCTGCCACGAGAGGTCGAATTCATGCTGGTGCTGCGACACCGGGCCACCGTGCAGGCGCAGCAGTGTCGGCACGCGCGTGCCGGGCGGTGTCCCCTTCGGCACGAGCAGCAGGCCGTGGATGTCGAATCCGCCCGCGCCTTGCGCGGCGATCGGCCGGGCGGTGACGACATCGACCTCGCGGAGCCAGGCATCGTTGTGGCGGGAGATCCGCCGCAGCTTGCCGCGCTCGAGCGCCGACAGTTCGCCGGGCTGCGCACTCGTGCCGTGCACGACGACGATGCGGCCATTTGCGCTCATGTCGTACTCGCTGACGACGCCGCCTGGCGCGGTGAGCCGCTCGATGTGGCCGTCGCGCAGGCGCACCCGCGCGAGCACCATGCTCGCGTCGTCCTCGAGCCGAAAGTAGAGCCACTGCCCGTCGGCCGACCAGCGCGGCTCGAGTGTGTTGCGATCGACCGCCGCCGTGGGCAGTCGCGCGTCGACGGGCCCCGCTGCCCCGATTGACGGCACATCGACGACAGCGACCTGCGACAACGCGTACCAGAGGTCCTGCGGCGCGCCGCCGGCGAGAAAGGCCATGCGCCGGCCGTCGGCGCTGAAACGCGGCGGTCCGCTCAGCCAGGCGCCGTCGGCGTCGCCGTCCGCGCCCGGATTCGCGGTGAGTCGGTGCGCCTCGGCGCCGGCCCTCGCCGGGACCAGGTACAGGTCCCAGTTGTCGGTCGCGTCCGGGTTCTCGCCGCGCTTGCTGACGAACGCGATCTGCGAGCCATCGGGCGACCACGACGGCTGCAGGTCGTCGTACGGACCGTCGGTCACCGGCGTGACCGCGCCGCCGTGCGCGTCCATCAGGAAAAGGTGCGAGCGTTCGTCGCGCAGGTAACCCCCGTCGTCCGACTTGAACCACAGCCGGTCGACCACGATCGGCGCGGGCTTGTCTTCGCTCTCGTCGCGCTGATGCGGCCGCTGCGCCGTGAATACGAGGCGATTCCCGTCCGGCGACCAGGCGAAGTCCCCGATGGGCGCGTCGAAGTGACTGAGCTGCTGCGCCTCGCCGCCCGCGAGATCGAGTACCCAGACCTGGTCGCCCGCCTTCTCGTCGGCGCGGTCGCTCAGGAACGCGAGCCGACGCCCATCGGGACTGAAGCGTGGGCTGTGCTCGCTCGACTTGCTGCGCGTCAGCTGCCGCGTCTCCGTACCGTCCCAGCGCGCGAGCCACAGGTCGGCCTGATCGGCATCGGCCTCCCTGTCGGGCGTCGTGACCGTGTACGCGATCCACTGCCCATCGGGCGAGAAGCGCGGGCCCTCGACTGTCGCGAGCCGATAGACGTCATCGGCCACGATGCCGCGTGCGTGCACGCAGGTGCACGACAGCACAGCGAGGCACGCAAGCCCCGCGGCAGCGCGCCCGCTCAGCAATCGGCGGCCGGCTGCGCGCGGCGACGCGGCGGGTTGTAGAACGGGCCCTCGACGACCGTGCAGCGCGCCATGAAGCGGCTCCATTTGAGCTCCTTCTGGTAGTAGATCTCCGCCCACAGTTCGTCGCCCGGCGCGCCGTATGGCGTGCTCACCGACGCGAGCGCGATGTTCGATTTCGCGGCCGGCGACCACATCGCGGAAGTCACGACGCCGACATTGCGCCGGCGACGGTCGTAGATGAACGCGTCCTTCGCGGGCTTGTTGCCTTCGACATCGAGCCGGACGAGCCGGTAGCGCGAGCCGCGGGCCTTCTCCGCGAGCAGCGCGCGCCGCCCCGTGAAGGGCCCCTTGCCGAAATCGACGAGCCATTCGAGATCGAGCTCGAACGGCGAGCGCGTGCGATCGGGACGGATCGCGCGGTCGGCCGGCAGGAAATCCACGCCCGCCTGGATGAAGCCCGCCTCGATTCGGCTCATCTCGAGCGCGAACGTCCCCATCGGCTTCACGCCAACCACCTTGCCGACGTCGAACAGGCGGTCCCACAACGCGACGGCCCGTTCCGGGTCGATCCACAGCTCGTAGCCGAGATCGCCCGTAAACCCTGTGCGCGACACGAGGAGCTCGGTGCTCTCGAAGGCGTAGCTGCGTATGCCGAAGGGCGCGAGCGTTTCGATCTCGGCGAGCCCGAGCCGCTTCAGCACCGCGCAGCTCGTCGGTCCCTGCAGCGCGAGCGCCGCGACATCGTGTGTTTCCTCGACGATCGACACATCGAAGCCGAGGGCGGAACCCAGCAGCCAGTCGAGCTGGCGTTCCTGCGAGCACAGGCGATACACGTGATCGCGCAGGTGGAAGATCGTGCCGTCGTCGACGACCTGGCCCTCATCATCGCACCACACGGTGTAGCCGACGCGCCCCGGCTTCAGCTTCGCGACATCGCGCGTGACGAGCCGGTTCATGAACGCGAGCGCGTCCGGGCCCGTGATCAGGTGCTTCGTCATCGGCGAGAGGTCGAACACCGTGCAGGCATTGCGCAATGCGGTGTACTCGAGCGCGACGTCGAAATACGCATCGGCGACCGTGTAATCGCGCCAGCGGTGCCAGGCGTTGAGCGTGTTCGCCGCGGCGGTGCGCGGATGAAACGGTGTCGGGAACACGGCCTGCAGGTAATGCTCGCGCGGGATCGTCATGGGCGCACCTTGCCGAGCACGACTCGCGCGGCATTGCGCCCCGCGCGTCCGATCACGCCGCCACCCGGATGCGAACCGGCGCCGCACAGGTACAGCCCGTCGATGGGCGCGCTGTAGTTCGCGGCGCCCCGCACCGGGCGCAGCATCATGTACTGGTCGAGCGCGAGCTCGCCGTGGTGCCAGTGCCCGCCCGTGATGCGAAACTCGCGCTCGAGATCGACCGGTGTCAGCAGCTCCGCATCGACGATCTGCGCCCGAAGGCCCGGCGCGTAGCGCGCGAGTACATTGAGGGTCGATTGCAGCAGGCGGTCGCGCCCTGCGTCCCAGCCGTCCGCGAGGTCGTAGGGTGCGTACTGGATGATCGCCGACAGCACGTGCTTGCCGGCCGGCGCGAGCCCCGGGTCGTGCATCGAGGGCACGGTGATCTCGAGAACGGGCGATGACGAGAATTCGCGGTACTTGGCAGGGTTGAAGGCCGCTTCGACATAGTCGAGGTCGGGCGCGACGATCAGGCGCTCGCCCACCTGCGCTGCGGGGACGCCGCGGAAACCAGGCACGCCGTCGAGCGCAAGGTGCAGCTTCGCCGCGCAGCCGAGCGAGCGGTAGTTGAGGATGCGCCGCGCGAACTCGGCGTCGAGGTGCCGCGCCCCGAGTAGCTGCAGGAACGTGGTCTTCGGATCCGCGCTCGAGACGACCGCGCTCGCGGCGATCTCCTCGCCGCTGTCGAGCACGACCCCGGTGACGCGATCGCCCGTCACGGCGAGCCGCGAAACCGGGCTCGAGATGCGGATCGTCGCGCCTGCGGCGCGCGCGGCGACGGCGAGCGCACCCGTCACGGTGCCCATGCCGCCACGCGGCAGGGCGTAGGCACCGGCGCGCTGCAGGCTCGTGAAGAAGGACTGGCCCGAGCGCGGCCCGAGCTTCGCGCCGAGCACGCCGTCGAGCGCGAGCGCGCCCTTCAGCTGCGGGCTCTCGAAGCGGTCGTCGAGGAGGTCGTACAGGTTCATCGTGCCGACGCGCAGCAGTTCGCGCATGTCGGCGCGCCCGAGCCGGCGGACATCGAACGCCAGCTGCAGGAGCGGGACTGGTGCCGGGTTTTCGGTTTTTCGGTTATTGACCATCCGGCCCAATAACCGAAAAACCGAAAACCCGGCACCAGTCCCAGGCTTCGCCAGCAATGCTGCGTAGCGGCGCTGGCGCGCGACGTATGCGCCAAGTTCGGTGCGATCCGCATCGGACAGCTGCCCAGAACGCACGATCGCCCCGTTCAGCACCAGCGGCTCGCCGTCGGCGAGCGCCACGGTGTCGAGGCCGCTGCGCGCGAGCGCGAGGCCGTGTTTCGCGAGCCTGAGATCCCGCGCAATCGCCGGGTCGAGTGCGTACAGCAGATGCGCGCCGGACGACACGCGAAAGCCCGGCGTGAACTCGCGCGTCACGGCGGCGCCGCCGACCTCGGCTGACGCCTCGAGGACCAGCACCTTGCGCCCGGCACGTGCGAGGTACGCGGCGCAGACGAGCCCATTGTGGCCGCCGCCGATGATGACGATGGGCGCGGCGTCAGTCATCGCTCCACCCTTCCGGCACCGTGTTCGGGCGGCGCAGGTCGCGCAGGATCTCGCGCGCCGCGTTGGCGCCCGGCGCGGCCATCACACCACCACCCGGGTGCGTGGCCGAGCCGCACAGGTACAGGCCACGCACCGGGCCGCGATATTGCGCGTAGCCGGGGAATGGACGATTGAAAAACAGCTGGTCGAAGGTCAGCTCGCCCTGGAAGATGTTGCCCTCCGTGAGCCCGACCTCGCGGTCGAGTTCCTGCGGCGTGCGCACTTCCGCGTGCAGCACGAGCTTCCTGAAGCCCGGGCTGTAGCGCTCGATCTGGTCGAACACCGTATCGCGAAACGCGGCGCGATCGGCATCGGTCCATGCGCGACCCTCTATTTCATGCGGCACGTACTGCACGAACACCGACATGAAGTGCTTGCCGGGGGGCGCCATCGTCGGATCGGTCACCGACGGAATCAGCAGATCGAGGTACGGGTCCTTCGACCATGTGCCCGCCTTCCAGTCGTCGTACGCGCGCTCGAAGCGCTCGAGCGTATCGAGGAAATGCATGTCGCCCGCGATGAGCGGGTGCCCGCGGCCGAGCGCCGGGAAGACCGGCAGTGCATCGAGCGCGATGTTGAGCTTGCCCGAGGAGCCGCGGCTCTTGAACTCGCGCGCCTTCTGCACGATGCCGGCGGGCAGGTCGCCGGGCTCCATCAGCGACAGGAACGTCCGCTTCGGGTCGACGCTCGAGACGATGCTGTCCGCGTAGTACTCGTCGCCGTTGCCGAGCACGACGCCGCAGGCCGCGCCGTGGCGCACGAGGATGCGCGCCACCGGCGCGTCGGACTTCACGATGCCGCCGTGCGACTGCAGGGCTCCCGCGATCGCCTTCGACACGGCGCCCATGCCGCCGCGCGCGAAGCCCCACGAACCCATCTGGCCGTCGACGTCGCCCATGTAATGGTGCAGCAGCACGTAGGCCGTGCCCGGCGACTGCACGCCGAGCGCGGTGCCGATGATGCCGCTGCCCGCGTGATGCGCCTTGACGATGTCCGACTCGAAATACTCGGCCAGGTAGTCCGCGATGCTCATCGTGTAGAAGCGGATCGTGTCGCCCATCGTCGCCTCGCCGAGGCTCGCGAACTCGCGGCCGAGGTGCAGGAGCTCGCGCAGGTCGCGCAGGCGAAACGATGTCGGATCGGGCGGCGTGCGCATCAGGAGTGCGCGGATGAAGCGGCACTGGCGCATCGTGTCGCGCGAGTAGCGCAGGTACGCATCCGCATCGCGTTCGTTGTGGCGCGCGTACTCCCGGCGGCGCACATCCTTGTCGACATAGCCGCCGATGAAGTCGTTGTCGCGCGTGAACGTGAGCCCGCCGCCGTACGGCGCGATCTGCAGGCCATGGCGGGCGAGGTCGAGGCTGCGGTAGATCTCCGGACGCAGCAGGCTGCACACGTAGGAGCAGTTGGAGTAGATCCAGCCCGGGTGCAGTTCACGGCTCACCGCGGCGCCACCGATCCACGGATTGCGCTCGAGCACGAGCACCTTGAGCCCGGCCTTGGCGAGGAACGCGGCGGTCGTGAGGCCGTTGTGGCCTGCGCCGACGACGATGACGTCGTAACGGGTCATGCCGCCGCGCACCTCAGAGCAGCTCCAGGAGCCGCTCGGCGTACCAGCGATCGAAGATGTGCACGCAATCCTCGGACGACTGGTACGGCCCCGGCCGGTAGCCGCGCGAGGTGACTCCCGCCTGCGCACGCTCGCAGAGCGCCCAGTCCTGGCGGTTGGTCACATCCCAGAATTCCACGACATCGGACGGATCGAAGTCTTTGGCGGCGAGCGCTTCCGCGGTGACGAGCCACTCGCACTCGACGCGCGTTCGATCGGGCGCGAGTGGCCACGCCGTGTGCACGAGCACGTAGTCCGGATGCGGCGACAGCAGCATGTTCGGGTAGATCACGTAGTAGTGCACGTAACGGCAGTCCTCGAGCGACAGCCCGGGGATGGTCGGCAGGTTGCTGCGGCCGCTCATCGACATCGTCTCGATGCCGTCCCGCAACTTCATGGGCCCGCCGTTGAAGCAGGCGCCGATGTCCTGGCCACGTTCGTCGCGGCTGATCTGCTCGCTGATGCGAGTGAGCTGCGGGTGCGCAAGCGAGCAGTGGTAGCACTCGCTGTAGTTCTCGCAGATCAGCTTCCAGTTCGCCCGTACTTCATACTCGATGCGGCGTCCGCGGCGCAGCTGCGGCATCCTGAAGCGAGTCAGGTCCGGCAGGTCGGCGAGATAACGCTCGAGTGGCTGCGCCTGCGGATCGAGGTTCAGGAAAATGAATCCTTCGTGCAAGCCGCTGCGCACCGGCACGAGCCCGTGCTCTTCCTTGCAGAACCCGGGCCCCATGCGCGGCGCCTGCTGCAGACTGCCGTCGAGCTGGTAGCTCCACGCGTGGTACGGGCACACGATGCGCGCGAGTCCCTGGCCCCGCGGTTCATCGAGGAGCCGCGAGCCCCGATGGCGGCATACATTGTAGAAGGCGCGGATCTCGCCGTCCCGGCCGCGCATCACGATGACCGAATCGCCGGCGACGTCCCTCAGGAACCAGTCACCCGGCGCCGGGAAATCGGCTTCGCGACCGACGCAGAGCCATTCGCGCGCAAAGAGGCCGCGCTGCTCGAGCTGCAGGATCTGGTCTGAGCCGTAGACCTCGCCCGGCAGTGTCCGGGCTTCGGCGAACGGACCGCGGGTTCGTTCGAGATGCGCAACCCACGGCAGCTGCTGCCCGCCCTCAATGGCCATTTCCACCCCCGCTGGAGGCGGGATTGTAGCGCGTCGATCAGGGTCATTTCGCCATCAGCAGCCGCAGCGTCGCGGTATCGGCTTCACGGCGGATGCTCGAACGCGCCGCTAATCGATCACGCGCCCGCCCTTGACCACGACGTCGACCGTCTGCAGGAGGCGAATGTCCGCGAGCGGATCGCCCCGGACCGCGATCACATCGCCGTAGCGGCCGGGCGTGACCTCGCCGACCCGGTCCGACCACCCCATGTAGCGCGCGGCCACCGAGGTGGCGGACTTGATCGCCTCCATCGCCGTCATGCCGCGCTCGACCATGATCGGGAATTGCCGCGCGTTCAAGCCGTGCGGGTACACGCCCGCGTCGGTGCCGTAGACGATCGCGACACCGGCTGCATGGGCGCGCGTGAAGCCCTGCCGCTGCGCCTCCGTCGTCTCGGCATTCTTGCGCAGGAACTCGGCCGGCCAGCCGAGACGGCGCCCTTCGCTGTCGATGTAGTCGCCGTTGTAGACATCCATCGACAATGCGACGCCGTGCGCCTTCGCGAGCGCGATGCCCTCGTCGTCGATCAGCGAGGCGTGCTCGATCGTGTCGGCGCCCGCGAGGATCGCCTCGCGGATCGAGCGCGCGCCATGCGCATGTGCCGCCACCTTGCGCCCCGCCGCGTGCGCGACCGCGGTGACCGCCGCGATCTCCTCCGGGGTCATCTCCGGCTCGCCCGGCACGCCGCCGAACGCGAGCACCGCGCCGGAGGCGATCACCTTGAGCAGGTCCGCGCCGCCGTCGATCGCCGCCTGCGCCTTGGCGCGAAACTCCGCGGGGCCGCGCGCCACGCCTCGCCGCACGTCGGCCGGGATGTCTGCTTCCGGCACAGCCGGCACCAGGAGATCGCCGCCGCCGCCCGGGATCGTCAGGTAGTAGCCGACCACCTGCATGCGCGGGCCGGCCACTTCGCCGCGATTGATGGCGTCGCGCAGCGCGCGATCGGTCCAGGCGTTGTAGGCCCCGAGGTTGCGCACGGTGGTGAAACCTGCGCGCAAGGTGGCGGCGGCGAACTGGCGCGCGAGCGCGGCCTGCTCGGCTGCCGTGCGACGGAAGTACACCGTGAGGTCGGCCGTATCTTCGGGCCGCTCGGTGATGTGCGTATGCATGTCGATCAGCCCGGGCAGGCAGGTGTGATCCGCGAGATCGATCACGGGCAGGCCGGGTGGCGAGCGGCGGCCTGCTTCGATGGCCGCGATGCGGCCGCCCTGGATCACCACGGTAACGTCACGCTGCGGCGTATCCGAGATGCCGTCTATCAGCGCGCCGCACTGCATGGCGAGTGCGCCTGTATCGACGAGACCAGCGCGATCGATGCCCCGAGGCGCTGGGGTCACTGGCGCCGCACAGCCGACTGCAATCATCAGCGCGCAGACGCCGGCACTGGCGAACAGGAAACCGCGTTGCACGCTCACGCCCCTGATTATGCCGTAGGTTCCATACAACAGGTTTGACAACGCCGCTGCGGCGGTTTCTCATAGCTGTCGCGTGAAGTCACCTCGCCGCAGCCGCGCGCATGGATAGCGCTACCGACCCGGTCGGTACGCTGGATGTGGCGCTCGCGCACGCCGCGCAGCTCCTGCAAGTCGACCCGCGGCTCGCCGCCGAACAGGCGGACGAAATCCTGAATGTCGCGCCCGGACACCCGATTGCGCAGCTGACCCTCGGGTCCGCATACCGTCGCCAAGGCGACACCGCGCGTGCGCTCGGCGTTCTCGAGCCGCTCGTGCGAACGCAGCCTCGGTGGGGCGTCGCACAGCTCGAGCTGGGCCTCGCGCTCGCGAACGCGCATCGTGGCGACGACGCGATCCTTGCGTTCAGGCGCGCGGTGGAACTGAAGCCGGACCTGCCCGACGCCTGGCGCATCCTCGGTGATCACCTCACGCTCCTGGGCGATACCGAGGGCGCCGACGCGGCCTACGCCCGGCACATCCGCCATTCCACGCGTGATCCGCGGCTGCTCGAACCCGCCGCGGCGCTCTGCGAGGGCCGGATTGCAGACGCCGAGCACCTGCTGCGCGAGCACTTGAAGATGCACCCCACCGATGTCGCCGCGATCCGCATGCTCGCCGAGGTCGGCGCGCGAATTGGCCGTTACGGTGACGCAGAGAGACTGCTCGGCCGCTGCCTCGAGCTCGCACCCGGCTTCCTCGCCGCGCGTCACAACCTCGCCCTCGTCCTGCAGAAGCAGGCAAAGCTTGCCGCGGCAGTCGCGGAAGCGGAGCTGCTGCTGCATGCCGACCCGGGCAATCCGGGCTATCGAAATCTCGCCGCGTCGCTCGCCGCGCGGCTCGGTGATCTGCCACGCGCGATCAGCATCTACAGTGATGTACTGCGGGAGTATCCCCGCCAGCCGAAGCTCTGGATGAGCTACGGACACACGCTGAAGACGGCGGGGAGGCTCGATGAGGCCGTCGACGCCTATCGTCGCTGCCTCGAACTCGCACCGCATTTCGGTGAAGCCTGGTGGAGTCTCGCGAACCTCAAGACATTCCGGTTCTCCCCGATGGATATTGCCGCCATGCGCCGGCAGCTAGACCGCAAGGATCTTGCCGACGAGGACCGTTTCCACTTCGATTTTGCGCTCGGCAAGGCGCTCGAAGATGCAGAAGACTATGCAGCCTCGTTCGGCCATTACGAGGCCGGCAATCGCCTGCGTCGTCGCAGCGTCACCTGGTCCGCCGCCGACAACACGGCGCATGTGCAGCGGTCCAAAGCCATGTTGACACCCGATTTCTTCGCGGCACGCAGCGGCTGGGGCTCGCCGGCGCCCGACGTCATCTTCGTTGTCGGCCTGCCGCGCGCGGGCTCGACATTGATCGAGCAGATCCTGTCGAGCCACTCGCAGGTCGAAGGCACGATGGAATTGCCCGACATCATCCAGATCGCCCGCGAGATCGGCGGCGGGGCCGCACGTGGGCCCGATTCGCGCTACTTCGAGGCACTCGCGCAGCTCGGCCGCGTGGAGTGTGCGCAGCTCGGCGAGCGCTACCTCGTGCAGACGCGCATCCAGCGACACAGCGCAGCGCCTTTCTTCATCGACAAGATGCCGAACAACTTCGCGCACGTCGGGCTGATCCATCTCCTGCTGCCGAACGCGAAAATCATCGATGCCCGCCGCCATCCGCTCGGCTGCTGCTTTTCCGCGTTCAAGCAGCATTTCGCGCGCGGCCAGGCCTTCAGCTACAGCCTCGATGAAGTGGGCCGCTACTACCGGGACTACGTCGAGTTGATGGCGCACTTCGACGCGGTTCTGCCAGGCCGGGTTCATCGCGTGATCTACGAGCGGATGGTCGAGGACACCGAAACCGAGGTGCGCCGATTGCTCGATTACTGCGGATTGCCCTTCGAGCCCGCGTGCCTGCAGTTCTATCGGAACGACCGCGCTGTACGCACCGCAAGTTCGGAGCAGGTGCGCCGCCCGATCTACCGCGACGGCGTGGATCAGTGGCGCCACTATGAACCCTGGCTCGAGCCGTTGAAGCACGCGCTCGGCCCGATCATCGATCGCTATCCGACATCGTCGCGTTCCTGAGTATACGAAACGGGGGTAGGCATATGACTCGTAGCAGGAAGAGAAAACTTCTGCGCCGGCAGGCGCTTCGCCCGCATTCGCACGCACCACGCGCCATCGCGCGAAATGCGCCGCTGGTCTCGACCGCGGTGCTCGCCGCGATCTCGACGGCGCACGCGCAGAGCCCGACGCCGGCCACGTCCGGCGGGCTCGAGGAAGTGATCGTCACCGCGACGAAGCGGACGGAGAGCCTGCAGGACGTGCCGATCAGCATCCAGGCGCTCGGCACGCAGAAGCTCGAAGAGTTGCACGTCTCGGACTTCGACGATTACGCGAAATTTCTCCCGAGCCTTTCGTACACGACCGGCGGGCCGGGCTTCGCGCGGGTCTACTTCCGCGGCGTCGCAGCCGGCGACAACGGCAACCACTCGGGTTCGCAGCCGAGCGTCGGCATTTACCTCGATGAGCAGCCGATCACGACGATCCAGGGTTCGCTCGACCTGCACATGTACGACATCGCGCGGGTGGAAGGCCTGGCTGGGCCGCAGGGCACCCTGTACGGCGCGAGTTCACAGGCCGGCACCGTTCGGATCATCACGAACAAGCCAGACCCCGACGGGTTTGCGTCAGGCTACGACCTCGAAGGCAGCGTGCTCGAAGGCGGCGGCGGCTACGTGGCCGAAGGCTTCGTGAACATCCCCGTGTCGGAACGCGCCGCGGTGCGGCTCGTCGGCTGGGCAACCAAGACACCGGGCTACATCGACAATGTGCCGGGCACGATCACGTTTCCGACTGCGAGCAGCGTCGCCGGCCGGCCGATCACTGCGAGCAATGCAGCGTATGTGAAGAACAACTACAACGACACAGAGACCTATGGCGCGCGCGCCGCGCTGCGCATCGACCTCAACGACAGCTGGACGATCACGCCACAGCTGATGGGCCAGAAGCAGGAGAACGGCGGTGGCTTCGCGTACGATCCGGCGGTTGGCGATCTGGAAATCCATCGCTACCGCTCGGAGAAATTCGACGACAAATGGGGCCAGGCGGCGCTCACCGTCGAAGGCAAGATCGCGAATCTCGACCTCGTCTACGCAGGTTCGTATCTCAAGCGCGATACCACCGGTGACTCGGACTATTCGGACTACACCTACTTCTACGACGTCGTATACGGCTACTACCTGAATTCCGATACCGACGTCGTGAACGCGTCGCAGTACTTCCTGAGCGACGACCGGTACCAGCGCTGGAGCCATGAGCTGCGCGTCTCCACGGATCCCACGAAGCGGCTGCGCTTCGTCGGCGGCGTGTTCGCGCAACGCCAGCAACACCGCATCGAGCAGAATTACAAGATCGACAACCTCGACCCAGGCCTCGCCGTCACGGGCTACCCGGATACCGTCTGGCTCACCCAGCAGGTACGAGTCGATCGGGATTCGGCGGTCTTTGGCGAGCTGACCTACGATTTCACCGAGAACTGGTCGCTACTGGGCGGCTTTCGCTGGTACGACTCGGACAATACGCTGCAGGGTTACTACGGCTATTCGGAGGCCTATAGCGGCAGCGGCAACAGCGGCGAGACCCTGTGCAGCTTCCAGGCAGGCGACGCGCGCTTCGACCGCTCCGGATGGATTCCCTTCGGCGGCGCACCTTGCAGGAATCTCGACAAGGGGCAGAAGGAGGACGGTGTCAGTCCCAAGGTCACGCTGACGTACAAATTCGACCGTGATCGGCTCGTCTACGCCACGTACTCGGAGGGCTTCCGGCCCGGCGGCCCGAATCGTCGCGGCACATTCGCTCCCTACAAGTCAGACACGCTCTTCAACTACGAGATCGGCTGGAAGTCGACGTGGCTCGACAATCGTCTGCGATTCAACGGCGCTGTCTTCTACGAAGACTGGGACGATTTCCAGTTTTCGTTTCTCGGCGCCAACGGCTTGACGAACATCGTCAACGCCGGCGGCGCACGGATCAAGGGCGTCGAGTCCGACGTCAGCCTGGCTGCTTCCGATCGCCTGATGCTCGGCGGCAGCGTGACGTTCCTGAACAGCGAACTGACCAAGGATTTCTGCGAGAACCTCGACAGCACGGGCCTGCCGTTGCCGCCCGGGCAATGCGACCCGTTGAGCTTTGCGTCGAAGGGCACCGAGTTGCCGATCGCGCCGAAGTTCAAGGGCAACGTGATTGCGCGTTACACGTTCCCGCTCGGTGGCTTCAACGCGAACATGCAAGGCGCCTTCGCCTATCAGAGCGAGCGGCGCTCGGCGTTGCTGCCGGCAGACGAAGCCGAGCTCGGCGGCCCGAACCGGGCCTATGGCGTGGCCGACTTCAGCTTCGGGCTGGACAGGGACAGCTACTCGCTCGAGCTATTCATCGACAACGCGTTCGACAAGCGCGCAGACATCACGCGCTTCGCACAGTGCGACGAGCAGATCTGCACACATCCCTACATCATCACGAACCAGCCGCGCACGTTCGGGCTGAAGTTCAGCCAGCGCTTCTAGCGCAGGGGGTCGCTGCTCAGGAGGAGCCGCAGGATCGACGGTCGCAGGAGCTTGCGGATCATGCGCCGCAGCTCCGAGGGGCGCAGCGTGGTCTCGCATGGCAGCATGCCGGCCACGCCGCTCATCTGCAGCAGACCGTCCTTGGCCGTCAATGCATCGATCCGCACATCGAGCTTCATCGCCGGGGTAACGACACGCATGGCGTGCACTGTAACCGCAGCCGGTGCAAATGGCACTACGCACTAACCCGTTCAGCTCGCGCGCGACGACGGGCCCTTGCGCTCGGCGAGCACGTCCCCGTCACTGCGCTGAATCGTCACGCGTTGTCCCGGTTGCAGCCGCTCGGCGCCCCGCACGACGATCCGGTCGCCGGCCGCGAGGTCCCCGGCCACTTCCACGAGATCCCTGCGCCCCGTGCCCGGCCGTACGCTGATGCGCTCGGCCTTGTCGCCCGCGCCGACGCGAAAGACGTAGGCCGCGCCCTGGCGCAGCACGACCGCGTCGCGAGGCACGGTAATCGCACGCCGCATCGGCCCGTTCGGCAGCTCGACGCGCACGGCGGCGCCGATGGGCCATGTGTCGGGCGCCAGCGCGACCCGCACCTCGAGCATGCGCGAGCGCTCGTCGCCAACCGGCACGACCGAGCGGATCCGGCTGTTCGCCTCGCGGGCGTCGTCGAGCACCCTGACGCTCTGGCCGCGCGCGAGCGAGGCCGCCGCCGCGAGGGGAGCGCGGGCGACGGCCTCGACGCTGCGCGTATCGACGAGGCGGACGAGCGGATCGCCGACCGCCACGAATTCACCCGTCGTGCGCAGCCGCTCGGCCACCTGGCCCGCAAACGGTGCGCGCACGGTGGCGCGTGCCAGCTCGAGACGCGCGCGATCGCGCGCGACGCGTGCCTGTTCGAGCTCCTGCTCGGCCATCGCGAGCCGCGATTCCGCCTCGTCGATCTGGTTGCGCGACGCGATGTTCTGTGCCGCGAGCGTGCGCAGTCGATCGCGCTGCGTGCGCAGCAGCGCCACGTTCGCGTCGAGGCGCTTCACCGCGGCCTCGTTGTCCCGCACCGAGAGCACGATGCGCGCGGTATCGAGCCGCGCGATCACGTCGCCGCCGGCGACCTCCGCGCCGGGCTCCGCGATCCAGCGGATCGGCCCGGCGACTTCGGCCGAAAGCCGCGCATCGGCGCGGCTCACGATCGTCGCCGGTGCGAACGCGCGCGGCACCTCGTCTTCGACATGCGCGGTCGCAACGACGACGGGCACGGCCGGTCCGGGTGCCGGCTCGGCCGCATCGGCGATGTCCCAGCAGAGCAGCCACTTCAGGAGAAGCGCAAAGATCAGGGGGATTCGTAGCTCGGCAACCATGCGGGCTCCTTCTCGCCGAGGCGCAGCAGCGCCGGCAGCAACACGAGGGTAAAGGCGGTATTGACGACCATCCCGCCGACGATCACGGCGCCGAGGCCGCGGTAGAGCGCACTGCCGGGGCCGGGCACGACCGCGAGCGGCAGCATGCCGAAGAGCCCGGAGAGCGTGGTCGAGAGGATCGGCCGCGTGCGGGTGCGCAGCGCCGCGGCGATGGCGTCGCGGCGCGCGAGCCCGTTCCTCTCGCCGGTGCGCGTCTCGTCGGTCAGCAGGATCGCGTTGTTCACGACCATGCCCATCAGGATGATGAACCCGATCATCGTCAGGAGATCGAGCGTCTGGCTCGTGACTGCACGCAGCAGCCAGATCGCGAGCACGCCGCCGAAGCTCGCGAGCGGAATCGTCAGCATCATGATCGCGCTGTCCTTGGCGGAGCGCACGAGCGCCGCGACGAGCAGGAACAGCACCAGCATCGCGATGCCGATGTTGAAGCGCATGTTGTCGAGCGCTGTCCGGAGGTTCCCGGCATTGCCGGCATAGCGGATCGAGCCGTCGGCGGGCAGCAGTTTCGCGATCTCGGGTTCGACGTCTCGCTTGACGACATCGATCGCCTGCTGCAGCGACAGCGCCTTTGGCGGGCTCACGTTGAGCCCGACGGTGCGCCGCCCATCGACACGCCGCAGGCCGCTCGGGCCGACCGTCGCCTCGATCCGCGCGAGTTCGCCGAGCGGCACGACCGCGCCGCTCGGCGTGGCGACCGGCACGCTCGCGAGCGTTTCCGGGGTATCCCACGGGGCCGCGCGCAGGAACATGTCGAGCCGGCGCTCGCCGTCGAAGTACTCCCCCACCCAGGCGCCGTCGCCGAGCGCACGCACTACCGTGCCGACATCGCCGCGGGTCCAGCCGACTTCGTTCAGGCGCCGGTCGTACGGGGAGATGCGCAGCTCGGGCTCGGCCATTTCGAGCCCCTGGAAGGCCTGCACCTGGGCGCCGGGCAGCTTCTCCGCGATCAGCTGCTGCGCGCGCCTCGCGATCGGAAACAGCGCCTCGAGATTCGACGACTGCAGCTGGAAATCGATGTTGCGCCCGTCGCCGAAGCCGCCGAAGAGGTTCCCCTGCGAAGCGAACACTTCCGTATCCGGAAAGCCGCTCACGATCTCCTCGTTGATCACCCGGTCGAGGAGGTCGATCTTCGCCGGGTCGAGCGGCCGCGCGCCGATCGAGCCGCCTCCCGGGAACACGAGCACATAGTAGTTCTTGAGCGCGGGCTCCTTCTCGCCGCGCATGTACGGGTCCATGCGCCGGGCAATCTCCTGCACGATCTCGCTGTCGATCGTCTCGATGCTCGCGCCCGGCGGGAACTGGAAGAAGCCGTCGATCGCATCCCGTTTCACCGGCGGCAGGTAGTCGAGCGGCGGCAGCAGCAGCCACGAGAGCGCTGCGGGCACGACGAGCAGTGAGCCGATGATCGCGTAGCGGCGCCGGGGCGTATCGGTCCAGCCGACGATCGTGTCGGCCATGCGCCGCCAGCGCGCGTCCGAAGGCGCCTCCGCCGTCGCCGGCTTCAACCAGCGCGATGCGGCGAGGGGCAGCAGCGTGACCGCCACGACGAGCGAGGTCGCCACCGCGATCACGACAGTGAGCGACAGATCCGCAAACAGCTGCCCCGCGGCATCCTCCATGAACACGACCGGCATGAACACGACGATCGTGGCTGCAGTCGAAGCGAAGAGCGCGGGCCAGACCCGGCTCGTGCCCTCGAGCGCGGCCTGCAGCAGCGGCAGGCCCTTCTCGCGCCGCTGCACGATGCTTTCGAGCACGACGACCGCCGCGTCGGTGGTCATGCCGACGCCGAAGGCGAGCCCTGCGATCGAGATCACGTTGAGCGTGCGTCCGGTCAGCATCAGGACCGCGAGCGCGACGAGCAGGCACACCGGAATCACGATGCCGACGAGCAGAGTGGTGCGCAGGTCGCGCAGGAAGAGCCACAGCACCAGCACGGCGAGGATCACGCCCGCGACCAGGTTGCCGCTCACCATGCCGATCGCCTGGTTGATGAACACCGAGGGATCGAACGACTGCGCGACCGTGAGCCCCATGTCCTTCAGCGGGCCGTCGCGCATCGCGAAGATCTCCGCCTTGACGGCATTCAGCGTATCGAGAACGTTGGCGTGGTTCTCCTTCAGGATCTGCAACCCGATCGCGGGATTGCCGTTCTGGATCGCGAGGTTCACGCGATCACCGCGCCGTACCTCGACCGTCGCGATGTCGCCGAGGCGCACCGGACGCCCGTCACGCCACTCGAGCACGAGATCGGCGAGCTGCGCGGGCGTATAGCGGCCCGCGAAGCGCATCGTGTACTGGCGCCGCCCGATGTCGACGAAGCCGCCCGACAGGTCGGTCGCGTTGCCCGCCACCGCCGCGACGCGAGGCAGCTGGATGCCGAGGTCGGCGGCGCGCTGCGGATCGAACACGATCTGCAGTTCCTCGGGGGCGCCCGCATTGATGTTGACCGTTGCCACCCCGGGAATCGTTTCGATGCGTGCGCGCACGAGATCTTCGATCTGGCGGCGGTAGTTCTCGACGGGGCCGGGCGTACCGGGCAGGAGCTGGACGAAGAACCACGAGAGCGTCTGGTTCGGCCCGCCGCCGCCGTCGTCGCCGAGCGCGATGCGCGGAGCATCGGCGTCGCGCGGCAGCGGCGGCAGCTGGTTCATGCGGCTGATCACTTCGATCAGCGTCGCCTGCATGTCGGTGCCGATGGCGAAGCGCAGGTTCACGAACGCGCCGCCCGGCCCGGCGAAGCTGTTGAGCTCCTTCAAGCCGGGCAGCCCTTCGAGCGCACGCTCTTCGGGCTCGATGATCTCGGACTCGACCTCGCTCGGCGCCGCGGCGCGCCAGCCCGTGAAGATGCTGATCACGGGTTCGTCGATGTCGGGAAAGAGCTGGACCGGCAGCCTGAAGAATGCCAGCACGCCGAGCAGGCACGCGAGCAGCACCGCCACCGCGACGCCCGCGGGGTTATGTAGCGCGATCCTGGTCAGGTGCATGCGTCCTCCCCGACGCAATCTTGCACCGTTGGACGCTCGCCCCGACCCGCGAGTTTAACGGCCCGTCGCCGCGGAGCCTCGCTTCGTCGCTACCGGTGCGCTACCAGCCGCTTGCGCTACCAGTGATAGCGCACACGGTAGCGCACGATCGATTCACCGTCCTTCGCGACCCGGATCGGGAAGTGGATCGTGCGCGCGTCTTCCTTCACGTAGTCGTGCGACTTCGACACGATTGTCCAGCCGCTCCACCGGAAGAGCGTTTCCCGCACGAGCACGTCGACGGGTTCGGACTTGTGGTTGCGCACCTTGACCTCGATCTCCTCCTCCATCGTGCGCGCCTTCGTATCGATCGAGAAGTCGACCTGGCGGCGCTCGCCGACCACGTCGAACGCCGAGCCGAGCTTGATGCGAACATCCTCGTCCTTCGGCGTGTGATCGATCACGTCCTCGCCGATGAACTCGAGGCTGTCATCGGCCGCATCGAGCTTGGCGACGCGCACGCGACCGGCGGGCAGCGGAATGCCGAGGCCCTTCGCCTTGTCGTTGCGGAACTCGAGATACACATCGACCTTCCGGTTGGCCGCAGTACCGTAATCGCGGTCGAGGTAGGGGCCGCCGAACGCGCCGAAATCCGGTGCTCCGTAATAGACCAGCAGCTTCTTCGCCGGAATCGCCTTCGCCTCGTCGAACAGCTCGAGCTGCTTTGTCGAGTTGTTCGGCAGCGTGGTACGCCGGCCGAGCGTGTAGAGATGAAACTCGAAGAACGCCTTTTCCTCGAAGCCCGTACCGGCATCGGCTGCCGCCATTTCCATCGCGCGCTTCTGCAGATAGACCCGTTGCGGTGGCGCGACCCGCTGCACGTCGCCGGCGATCAGCTTGAGGCGCGCATCGTCGTAGCTCGCGCCCGACTGGTTGACGATGCTGACCCATGCGCCGAGGTCGATCGTGCCGCTGTTGGCGTCCTTGCCCTCATTGAAGACGAGGTTGTAATCGGCCCACCAGGTGATGCCGCCGGTCTGGTAGGTCACGCGAACGCGATGGGGGCCGCTGCGCGCGGCGTCGATGTCCCAGACGAGCGTCGGGCGCGTGATCAGCCCGCCCGGCAACTCGGAGAAATGCACGGCGCCATATTCGCGCAGCGCGTGGATCGAGCCATCGGCGCCGCGCACGACGAGGCCGTCGGTCGCGGACAGCAGCGTGCCACTAGTCGGCGGCCCCGCATCGCGGCCCGGGCGGTCGACCGTGACAGGCCGGTCGACGTAGCGCGCCAGCAGCTTGTCCATGCCGATCAGGTCGAACTGGTAGTTCTGTTCGAGCACACGCGTCGCGGGATCTGTGAGCGACTGGAAGCTCACGGTCGTCGGGTCGATCAACGCTGCGACGTCCGTGTAGCGCACGCTCGAGCGCCCTGCGGCGAGCTGCATCGTGCGCATATCGCGCACCATCGCGTAACCCGGCACCGCCATGCCGTTCGGTACGCCCCCACCCGGCAAGGGCCGATAGAACTCCGCCGGCACCCCGCCTGGCTGCGCGGAGCTGTAGATCGTGATCGACGTGCCGCCTGGATCGGCGGCTGGCGCTCCTGTGGCGAGCGCGAGGCCGGCAGCGAGCAGCGTGGAGGGCAGGGTCTTGCGTGGCATGCAGGGCTCCTTGGATCGATACGGATATGGTTCCCGAAAATGCGACGCAAGTCGCGTTTTCCGTCGGGCTTTG
>WBZY01000648.1_pt1 | contig 24641 bp, 21 predicted proteins | sample 5204191 | NCBI WGS metagenome assembly WBZY01 (sample SAMN12344363, study PRJNA552823) | activated sludge metagenome | biome: Activated sludge suspended growth; feature: Anammox Sidestream; material: Wastewater; isolation source: activated sludge from anammox sidestream of wastewater treatment...
CGCGGCAGGTCTCGTCCGCCGCGATGAAGCCTCCCGCCGATTTCGGCAGCTCGCTCGCCTCGAGCCATGCGGGCCCGGTGAGGCCCGGCATGAAGAGGATCAGGTCGGCCTCGATTTCCTCGCCGGCGGTCACGACCTTGCGGGTCTCGAAGCGGACCACCTTGTGACCGAGCCGGGTTTCGATGCCCCGTCGCTCCATCTGCGCAAGCAGTTTCGACACGGCCGGCCGACCGAGGCGCTGCCCGGGCTCCTTCGAGGGATTGAAGAACACCAGCCGGAACTGTTCACGCCGGCCTTGCCGGCGCAGCAACGTATCGATGCCGAACAGGAACTCGAACATCGGGCCGCCACGCACCGCGCCCGGCTCCTGCGGATTGGTCGCGAACCCGACTGCAATGGTGCCGCTGCTCATCGCGGCGAGCCGGTCGCGGATCGCTTCGGCTGCCGTGATGCCCTCGCAGGGAATGAGCGCGTGCTCGATCCCCGGCAACTTGCGCAGATAGCGTCCACCGGTGGCAATGACCAGGTAGTCGTTCTCCAGTACGCCATCATCGGTGGTGACACGGCGGCCGCCAGCGAGCACCTGCTGCACGGCGCCACGGTGCCAGCGCGCCTGCTGACGCGCGAAGAAACCGGCGAGCGGAATGCGCAGATCGTCGCCGCGTCGCATCCCGGACGGCAGCCAGATGAGGCTCGGCAGGTAGAGAAGCTCGTTGCGCGGTGACACCACGACGATGTCGGCTGCGACGCGCTGCCTGCGCAGTTCGCGGACCGCGGTCAGGGCGGCGAAGCCGCTTCCGAGGATGACGATCCTCGGCCGTGCGTGCTCCGCCATCAGGCCGCCCCGCCGAGCGTCGAACGTGCCCAGCGGGCGATTTCGCCGGCCGACAGCGCTCCGGCAGCGACGAGGGGTCCGGCTCCTGAGCGCTGCCGTGAGCCGACGCGAAACGGGCTGTCGATATTCAATGACGCTCTCCTTAGCAGCAGCGACCGGGCCGCCCCGTCCGCCCGCTTGCAATAATATTAGCTATTGCTTATATTAGAGTCAACTGATTCATACCCGTACCCGCCGATGTCGAAACGGAGCCGCCGACTACCCGAACTTGCAGCCATGCAGGCACATGCAGGCGAGGCTGCGCAACTGCTGAAGGCCCTCGCCAACGAGCGCCGGCTGCAGGTGTTGTGCCTGCTCGCCAGCGGGGAGCGTTCCGTCGGCGAGATCAACGAGCTGCTCGAACTCAGTCAATCAGCCCTGTCGCAGCATCTTGCCGTGCTGCGCGACGAGCATCTAGTGCGTACGCGGCGAGAGGCGCAGACGATCTTCTACTCGCTGGTACCGGGACCGGCCGCGGCTGTCATCGAAACCCTGCACCGCTTCTACTGCAGCGTTCCGGTCGACGCCGGTCACGAACGGGGAGCTGCGTGACGGGTGACGTCGAGGCAACCTGCGTGGCGCGCAAGCGCTGACCGGGGCATTGCCCCGCCGTTCGCCGGATGCCGTTCAGCCATGCGCATCCCTTAGAATTGCCCCATGAAGCTGCACCAGCTCCGCTACCTGCTGGCCGTCGTCGAGAACGGCCTCAACATCACCGCGGCAGCGCAGCGCCTGCATACCTCGCAGCCGGGCGTCAGCAAGCAGCTGAAGCTGCTCGAGGACGAACTCGGTTTCCATCTATTCATGCGCGAAGGCCGTGCGCTCACCCGCCTCACGCCCATCGGCGAGCAGGTCGTCGTGCACGCGCAGCGTGTTCTCGGCGAGATCAAGTCGATCAAGCGGCTGTCCGAGGATCTGCGCAACGAGGCGGGCGGCACGCTGTCGATCGGTACGACCCACACGCAGGCCCGCTATGTGCTGCCGGAGGTGATACGCAGTTTCCGCGAGCACTATCCCGGCGTGCAATTGCATCTGCACCAGGGCACTTCCGAGCAGATCGCGGCCCTGATGGAGCGCGACCAGATCGACTTCGCAATCGCTACCGGTTCGCACGAGCTGTTCCCGGACACGACTCTGCTGCCGCTCTATCGCTGGCATCGCACGGTCGCGGTGCCACACGGGCATCCGCTCACGCGCGAGAAGAAGCTGTCGCTGAAGTCGCTGGCCCGTTACCCGATCATCACCTATTCGTTCAGCTTCACCGGCCCCTCCTCGCTCAACCAGATCTTCGCCGCCGCAGGCCTCGAGCCCAACGTCGCGCTCACTGCACGGGACGCCGACGTCATCAAGACTTACGTGCGACTCGGCATGGGGGTCGGCATCGTCGCATCCGTTGCGATCGAGCCGGACGCGGACAGCGACCTCGTGGCGCTCGACGCTTCGCACATCTTTCCGGTCCACACCACCTGGGTGGGATTCCGGCGCGGTACGCTGCTGCGCAAGTACATGTACGAGTTCCTGCAGGCGCTCGGGGATCACCTCGACCGCCGGAGCGTCGACCGCGCCCGGGAACTGCCGACACCGGGGGAGGTCGCGCGCTTCTTCGCCGGCGTCGAGCTGCCGATGCGATAGGCCCCGCGCGCCACTCCGGCCGCCCCGGCGCCAGCGCACCGGCGCGCTGGCAGCAGCACTTCGCTTCGCATATAATAAGCCCGGCTTATTAGTTGCACTACTTAGCATGCCCCGCCCCGAAGAATCGATCGGCTTCCTGCTGAGCGACACGGTTCGCCTGATGCGCACCGAGTTCAACCGTCGCCTGCGCCAGCACGGCATCACTCTCGCCCGCGCCAAGACACTGTGGCGCCTCTCGCAGGAGCCCGGGCTGCGCCAGGTCGAACTTGCGCAGGTCCTCGAGATCGCACCCATGACGCTGGTGCGCCTGCTCGATCGTCTGGCGAAGGCTGGCCACATCGAGCGCCGCCGCGATCCCGGGGACCGGCGGGCATTTCGCCTCTACACCACGCCGGCGGCGAAGCCGGCGCTGGCTCTCATCGGCCGCACCGCGAGGGAGGTGCGCGCCATCGCCCTGCGTGGCCTCGCACGCGCCGAGCGTGAAGCGCTGCAGCGGGGGTTGCGAGTCATCAAGCAGAACCTCACGAAGGGCATGCCATGAGATCCTGGTTGCGCCCCGCGCTGCTCTACGGCGTGCCGCTCGTGATTTTCGCAATTGCCGCCACGATCTGGATCACCGGGGGCCGCTATGTGGACACCGATGATGCCTACGTGAAGATCGACAAGCTGCCGGTCAGCGTCGACGTCGCCGGTACCGTGCGTGAAGTGCATGTGAAGGAGAACCAGAGCGTCGCCGCCGGCGCCCCGCTCTTCACACTCGACCGGGCTCCCTATGAAGTGGCTCTCGCCAAGGCCACAGCTGACCTCGCTCGCGCACGCACCGACGTCCGGGCGCTCAAGGCGAGCTACCGCGAGCAGCAGGCGCAGATCGCGCTGGCGATGACACGCGAGCAGTTCGCGGGGAAGGAATACCGCCGGCGGGCCGATCTCGCGACGAAGGGGTATATCCCGGCGATCAATCTCGACGAGGCGCAGGAACAGGCGGACCTCGCGCATCAGCAGACGATCGCACTCGAACACGATCTCGCGCGCATCAGCGCCACCCTCGGCGGCAGCATCGACCTGCCCGTCGAACAGCATCCCGAATACCTCGCCGCAGCGGCCGCACTCGCGCAGGCGAGGCTCGATCTTGCACGCACGACCGTCTACGCGCCATTCGCGGGGGTAGTCAGCAAACTGCCGAAAGTCGGTGCATATCTCGCGCCGGGCACGGCCGCGCTCGCGCTCGTGGGCGGGCAGCCCCCGTGGATCGAGGCGAACTTCACGGAGAAGGACCTGACGCATGTGCACGCGGGTCAGCCGGTGGAGGTGCGTTTTGACATCTTCCCCGGCAGGAGCTGGCGCGCCGTCGTCGACAGCATCAGCCCCGCGACCGGCGCGGAGTTTTCGGTGATTCCACCGCAGAACGCCACCGGCAACTGGATCAAGATCACGCAGCGCATCCCGGTGCGCATCGAACTCCTGCCCGATGCAGGCCCGCCCGGCCTGCGGGCGGGCCTGTCGGCCTGGGTGAAGATCGATACCGGCCGCCGGTGACCCGTCAGGTACATCGTGGCTGGATCACGGTTGCGATCATGATCGCAACCGTCATGCAGACGATCGACATGACGATCGCGAACGTTGCGCTGCCACACATGCAGGGCGCGTTGTCGGCGTCGATCGACCAGATTGCCTGGGTGCTCACCTCCTACATCGTCGCCGCGGCGATCTGCACGCCGCTCGTCGGCTTCTGCGCCGCCCGCTTCGGCCGCAAGCGCCTGTTCATCACGGCCATCATGGGCTTCACGATCGCCTCGGCCCTCTGCGGCGCAGCGCAGTCGCTGCAGGAGATCGTCGCGGCGCGCCTGCTGCAGGGCATGTTCGGAGCCGTGTTCGTGCCGCTGTCGCAGGCGGTGCTGCTCGATACCTGGCCACGCGAGCGGCACACAACGGCGATGTCATGGTGGGGCGTCGGGGTCATCGTCGGCCCGATCATCGGCCCCACGCTCGGCGGCTTCCTGACCGAGTACCACAGCTGGCGCTGGGTGTTCTACATCAACGCCCCCATCGGCCTGCTCGCCTGGCTCGCCGTGACCGTGTTCCTGCCCGAGACGCCGGTGGATCGCGAACGGCGCCTCGATCTGTTCGGCTACGGCCTGCTCGCGATCGGTATCGGCGCGCTGCAGCTGTGTCTCGATCGCGGCCAGACGCTCGACTGGTTCGCCTCGCCCGAGATCATCCTCGAAGCACTGATCGCGGGCGTGTGCTGCTACATGTTCATCGTGCACATGTTCACGCACCCCACACCCTTCCTCGAGCCGGCGCTCTTTCGCGACCGCAACTTCGTCGCCGGAACGTCATTCGCGTTCATCGTCGGCATTACCCTGCTCGCCGCCGTGACGCTGCTGCCTCCTTACCTGCAGACCCTGCTCGGCTACCCCGTGCGCGACGTGGGCGTGCTGCTCGCCTCGCGCGGCATCGGCACGATGATCTCGATGCTCGCGGTCGGGCGGATCGGCAATCGCCTGCATCCGCTGCAACTGATCATTCCGGGAATGTTGATCACCTGCGCCTCGTTCTACTGGATGACCCTCTTCAGCCTCGACACGACGCCCGCGATGGTCGTCGGTTCGGGGTTCGTGCAGGGACTCGGACTCGGCCTCGTCTTCGTGCCACTGACGACCATGACCTTCTCGAACCTGACGCCGCAACTGCGCAACGAAGGCACGGCGCTCTACACGCTCGTGCGCAACATCGGCAGCAGCGTCGGCGTGTCGATCGTCACGAGTCTGCTGGCGCGCAACACGCAGGCCAACCATGCGGCCTTCGCGCAGTTCGCCTCTCCATTCAATGACGCAACGCGGCTACCGGGCTTCCCCGCGGAATGGGCACTTCAATCCCCGGCCACCATCGCCGCCCTCGAGCACGAGATTTCCCGCCAGGCACAATTGCTCGCCTATCTGCAGGATTTCCGCTTCATGCTGTGGCTGTGTGCCCTCACGATGCCGATGCTGCTCGTGTTCGCGAAGCGCAGGAACACCGCTCCCGCGCCTACCTTCATCGAGTGACGGCGCTATAGTGCGGGGCGCCCGCCCCTTGCAGCGGGCCGGAGGGAGGCAGGCATGGAAGGCACTTTCCGCGCACGTTCGGGCCTGCGCACGCTGGCGTTTGCAGCATGGGTGCTGATCGCCGGATGCGCCGCGGTCGCGCCCACGCAGCGCCCGGATGCGCCCGACCGGCTTCGCGCGCACGCTTGGACCCTGCCGGCCTGCCCATCGGCGCCCGTGCAACCGCCAAGTGGATTCCTCGCGCCCGTCCTCGGCGTTGCGGCTGATCTGCTGCTCGACCGGATCGCAAACGCGCTGACCGCCGCGGCGGCGGCCGACCGGGATGGCGTCGCGTGGTCGGGCGTCGAAGCGCGCTATCTGTACTTCGGCCGTCCGGCGGGCGTCGCAGCCGGCGACAACCCGGTGCCGGCACTCGCGGGATGCCTCGTGATCGCGCTGACGGATCGCGCGAGTGCATCGCCGGCCGGCTGGTGCGCGGCACACGCTGCGGCTCCGGGCGAGAGCCCGGCGTTCGATGTGCCCTGTGCGCCTGAAGGACACCGCCTGCTCGCGACGGCGACCCGCGACCTGCCGCAGGCCGCGCCCGCCGCGGGCCACGCGCTGCCGCGCCTCTATGCCGAGATTCGCCTGCGCGCGTCGCGCGATGGCATGGCGATCGTGCCAGAGGTACAGAACCTCTTCTATCCGGCGCCACTGCAGGCGCGCGCAGCGGCCACGCGCGATCTTGCATTCACCCTGCAGCTGCGCTTGCCGGAGCAGGCGAAAGGCGCCAATCTCTTCCTGCTGCTGCGGGATCTCGCGCCGGGCAAGCTGCGCTACGAGCCCACGACGGATCTCGCGCAAGCCGATTCACTCTGGACCGCAGTGCCCGCCTATACCGGACGCAAGCCCGCACCTGCCGATGCCGGTGAAGGGCTCATGCCCGTCAACGTCGTGACGGAAATCCGCGAGACGGGCGACACCGATGCAATCCTGCAGGCGCTCGCGGCCGGTTTCAGCAAGGCCCGCCCGGCGCTCGAGAAGGCGCTAGAGTAACGCCCCCGGAACCGGAGGCCCCACATGCTGCGACCCACTCTGCTCGGCTTCGCGTCCGCGCTCCTTGCGCTCACCGCCGCGTCCGACTCGCGGGCGCGTACGCAGAAGCCGCCCCTGCACGGCCAGCACTGGGTCGCGATCACCGGCAAGCCGCTCGCTGCGACCGCCGGCGCGAGAATCTTCGAACGCGGCGGCAATGCCGTCGACGCCGCCTGCGTGATGATCGCGGCGACCTCGACAATGTGGGATACGCTGTCCTGGGGCGGTGAGACACAGGCGCTCATCTACAACCCGAACACCGGCAAGGTGATCGGCGTCAACGCACTCGGCGTCGCGCCCAGCGGCGCGACGGCGGAGTTCTTCCGCAAGAAGGGCATGAAGTACCCGCCGGAAGACGGCCCGCTCTCGGCCGTCACGCCGGGCACGCCGGGCGGCATCATGGTGATGCTCGCGGAGTACGGCACGCTGAGCCTTGCCGAGGTGCTCGCGCCCGCGATCGCGCTCGCCGACGGCTATCCGATCGAGGCCGAGACGGCCAATCGCATCGAAGCGACGAAAGCACAGCTGCAGCAATGGCCCGACTCGAAGCGCGTGATGCTGCCGCACCAGGGCGCCGCGCGCGAGGCGCCACAGGCGGGCGAGATCTTCCGCCAGCCCGACCTCGCGGCGACATTGCGCAAGCTCGTGGCGGCCGAACGCGCGGCGCTCGCGACCGGCAAGGACCGCAAGAGCGCCATCCTCGCTGCCTACGACCGCTTCTATCGCGGCGACATTGCGCTCGACCTCGTCGATGCGACGCGCGCCCTCGGCGGGCTCTTCACCCGCGAAGATCTTGCGAACTGGCAGGTGAAACTGGAAGAGCCGGTGCACGTAAACTACAAGGGGATAGAGGTCTACAAGCTCACGACCTGGGTGCAGGGCCCGGCGATGCTGCAGGCACTCAACATCCTCGAGAACTTCGACCTGCAGGGCATGGGTTACAACAGCGCCCGCTACATCCATACCGTGTATCAGGCGATGAGCCTCGCGTTCGCCGACCGCGACTTCTACTACGGCGATCCGTACTTTCCCCCGGCGGAACCCGTACAGGGCCTCCTGTCGAAGGAGTATGCGCGCTCGCGCGCGAAGCTCATCCGCGAGGGCCGCAACGACCCCGACATCCGCCCCGGCGACCCCTATCCGTTCCAGGGTGGCGTGAATCCCTACGCTGCAAGTCTCGCGAAATGGCACACAGTGCCATCGGCGCATGTGTCGGCACCGCCCACGGCGTCGCGCCTCGAAGCACTGCAGCGCGAGTTCACGAGCGGCACCACCTCCGTGGTCGCTGCGGACAAGGCAGGCTGGGTCGTGTCGGTCACACCGAGCGGTGGCTGGGTCCCGACCGTGATCGCGGGCCATACGGGTATCGGACTGTCGCAACGCATGCAGAGCTTCGTGCTCGACCCCGACGAGAATCCGTTCAACGTGGTCGAGCCGGGCAAGCGCCCGCGCGCCACGCTCACACCGAGCCTCGCGATGAAGGACGGCAAGCCGCTGATGGCCTTCGCGGTGCAAGGCGGCGATACGCAGGACCAGAATCTGCTGCAGTTCTTTCTCGGCATGGTCGAGTTCGGCCTGACCGTGCAGGAAGCCACCGAGGCCGCGAATATCAACAGTTACCAGATGCGCGCGTCCTTCGGCGGCCACGAATCCCAGCCCGGGCGCATCCTGCTGGCCGACGCGACGCCACCCTGGGTGCGCGACGAGCTGAAACGCATGGGCTATACGCTGCAGTTCGCCGAACGCACGTCAGGTCCGATCAATGCCGTGTGGCTCGACAGGGAACACGGCACGATCTGGGGCGGCTCGAGCAACCATGGCGAGGACTACGGGATCGCCTGGTGAGGGGGGCCGCATAGCAGCAAAACGGCTGCTGGCGCCGCAATCCTGAAACGCGCATAGTCTCCGGTCCTGCCGCCAGGAACAGGGACGAAGTCATGGGGGCCCCGGCGATCGATCACGCGCGCCTGATGCGTGCGTCCGGAGACTGTATCGAGGCTGCCGCGCGTTTCGGAACCGCGCAGCAGCAACTTGTCGCGCGCCGCCTGATTGAAGATGCGGGCGCCTGGCAGGCCTGGGAACGCGAACACGACGGCCTGATGCGCAAGGTTGCGTCCTCTTCCCGCGAAACAGGCCAGATACGTGCCCTGAAATCGACCTCGTTCGCGCTCATCGAGCGCATGTCACTGTTCGAATACATGACAAACCGGCGCTTGCGTGGCGGTGCGCGCCGGCGCGCGCTCGCCCAGTTCCATGGCTCGCGCGCCTACACCGACGCGATGCTCGCCGAGCACGGCAACTTCGTCCGCTCGGCCTGCAGCCATTTGTGCTCGCACCACATCGGCACGGTCGTGATGCTCGACGGCGCGTTCCAGGAGCCGATGGCGCGCTACCAGGACCTCTTTCGCGAATACTTTCACGCCTTTTGCGACGTTTCGCTCGGCGAGCGTGACGACACGGAATCGCTGCGCGCGCTGCTGCCCTACCTCAAGCACCAGGTTGCCGAATTGCGCCGCGCGATTCTCGCCATGCCGCGCACCCTGCCAGACCTGGTGCATGAAGCCGTGATCCGCCGGCCGACCGGCGACACGATGCGGATGCCCCGGCCGCGCTAGCCGCGGCGCGCAGCCGTCGTGCACGCAGGCCGCGCATGATGCGGAACAATCCGGGGGCAGACGAGCACATGCGTCATATCAGGACAGAGCTTCCAGGTCCCAGGGCCCGCGCGCTCATCGCGCTCCTGCGCACGAGTCTCGACGAAGCGCTGCGGGGATCTGGCGCTTGACGACCGGACGCCCGGGGCGCGAGCTCGGTTTCTGGATGTGCACGGCGCTCGTCGTCGGCAACACGATCGGTATCGGCATCTTCATGATGCCCGCCGCACTCGCTCCCTACGGACTGAACGCACTCGCCGGCTGGGGCATCACGGTGATCGGCTGCATGTTCCTCGCCCGCGTCTTCGCGCGCCTCGCGCAGATCTACCCTGCCGCGGACGGCCCCTATGCCTACATCCGCTCCACGCTCGGCCACTGGCCCGCGTTCCTTTCGATGTGGAGTTACTGGGTCTCGAACTGGATCACGAACGCGACGCTCGCCGTCAGCGTGGTCGGCTATCTCGACGCGGCGGTGCCGCCACTCGCGCGCTTCCCTCCGGCCCTGCTGGCGCTCGCGCTGCTGTGGCTCTTCGTCCTCGTGAACCTGCTCGGTACGCGCGCGGGCGGCCGCGTACAGGTCGCCTGCACCGCGCTCAAGCTCCTGCCGATGGTCGCCGTCATGGTGCTCGGCGCATGGGTGCTGTTGGCGGACCCGGTGGCCTACACGCGTTCTGTGCCAGCCACCCCCCTGGCATTCCCGCAGACCATGGCGGCCTCGACCATCGCGCTCTTCGCGATGCTCGGGCTCGAATCCGCGAGCGTGCCGGCTGGCCGGGTGCGCGATCCGGGTCGCAACATTCCGCGTGCGACGCTCATCGGCACGTTGCTCACGGCCGTGATCTATATCCTCGTTTCCACGGTGCCGCTGCTCCTCATTCCGCAGGCGGAGCTTGCGCAGTCGAGTGCGCCGTTCGTCGACCTGCTGGGAAGCCATCTCGGCGAAGGCATCGGGCGCTGGCTCGCGCTCTTTGTGGTGGTGAGTGGCCTCGGCGCGCTGAACGGCTGGACGCTGATCTGCGGTAACCTCACCGCGACGATGGCAACACAGGGAGACTTTCCCGCGGCAGTTGCCAAACTGAACGGGCGCGGCGCGCCCGCCCGGGCGCTCATCATCACCGGCCTGCTCGCGAGCGCGATGATCCTGATGAACTACAGCAAGTCGCTCGTCGACGGGTTTGTGTTCCTGAGCACGATCGTGACGGCTGCGAGCCTGCCGCTGTACCTGTGCTCCTCGCTCGCGCTCGTCGTGCTGTGGCACCGCGGCGAGCGCCCGGCGGGGAGCGATCTGCAGGTGATGGGCCTTCTGGGCTCGGCCTACGTGGTGCTCACCTTTTACGGCGTCGGCCATGTGCCCTTTCTCTGGGCACTGGCGCTCGCGGCGGCAGGGGTGCCGATCGCGCTCTGGACGCGCCGCGCTGGTTGCGCTCAGCGGGTACCGAGCGCCGTCTCGTAGAGCCCGTCGAGGAAGCGCAGCTGCTCCGCACGTGCCGGCTTGCGCACGGCAACCTGTGTCCCGAGATCGAGCATCAGGTCCGTGCCGCGCTCGTAGCGCGGCCAGTGCGGCAATCCGGGGCCGTTGGGGTCGCCGTGCTTTGCAAAGTTCACCCAGTAGCCGGAAACGACTTCCGCCATGCGCCGGTCTGCGGCAGTGGGCAGCGTGTCAGCGCGCGAGCGCCGATTCATGCCGGGATCACCGAATGCAAAAGCGACGTCGTCTGAATGGGCCGCGCCGGGCACCGAGCCGCGCCGGCCCTCGGTGACATAGCTGAATTCATAGAACCACGCCGGCTTGCCGACGCTCGACATCTCGCCCGCGAGAAAGCGCGCGGGACCCCGGAACAACATGTCCATGAACCAGGTCCTGACCAGTGTCGCTTCATCGAGCCCGGCATAGGCCTGCCGGACCGCCGCGGGATCCTCACCGCGCAACATGTCCTTGAGCTTGAATTCGTACGACCCGAGGAGCGATGCCTCCCAGTTCGTGGTGCCCGACAGGAACGGCACGGGCTGTTGTCGACCCGCACGAAAAGTGCGTGCGATGTCGTCCGGCAGCACCTGCCCGTCGACCACCGGATTCATCGAGTTCGGCATTTCCTTTTCCGAGTACGCGATGATCCGGTCGGTCGGCAGTGCGCGCAGCCGCGCCGGCGCCTCGCGGTCATTGGCGATACCGAAGCTCGCTGCCATCTGCAGGCCATCGGCCTCGAGCGACAGGAACGGTCCACCGTCGCCCCGCAGCCTGCGATCGCCCTCGATGCGCGCCGCGCCACTTTGTGCGATCGCGGCCTGGAAGAGGCCACCTGCGGACGGTGTGGCCATCAAGGTCGTGACCGACACGCCGCCTGCCGACTGGCCGAAGACCGTCACGCGCGCGGGGTCACCGCCGAACGCCGCGATGTTGTCACGTACCCAGCGCAGCGCTGCGACCTGGTCCATCAGCGCATAGTTCGCAAGGGGTACACCCGCCATCGAGGCCGAGAGTGCCGGATGCGCGAAGAGTCCGAGCCGGTCGAGGCGATAGTTGATCGTGACGACCGCGACGCCCTTGTGCGCGAGCGCAAAAGGCTCGGCGCCCGGCCACGACCCGGCGCCCCAGCGGTAACTGCCGCCGTGGATCCACACCATGACAGGTACGCGCTTGCCGCCGTCGAACGCGCCCGCAGGCACGTAGATGTTGAGCTTGAGGCAGTCCTCGCCCATCGGCACCCCCGCAAGGGGATACGGGGCGCGTCGTGACTGCGGGCAGATGGTGCCGAACGCGGTCGCGTCCAGTACCGTGTCGCGATGCGCCGCCGGTTGCGGCGGCTGCCAGCGCCGCTCGCCCTCCGGCGCTGCGGCGTAGGGCACGCCGCGAAACACCGCGACGCCGCCCAGCATCTGGCCGGTGACCCCGCCTTCGGCGGTCGGGATGACGCGGGGCGTCGGCGCCGTCTGCGCCGACACCGACGTCATCACGATGCACAGCAGCGCAAGGCCGCCGGGACGGGTGAGCGGTCTCATGTCAGAAACGGTAGCTCGCCGTCAGGCCCCAGGTGCGAAGACGCGGGTACGAAACCGTGGTGCGATTCAGGAAGATCGCGACCTGGTTGTCCACGTAGTTGTTGAGCCACGAGTCGCGGAAAGCTCCGGTTGGCGTCGCGTCGTCGGTCAGGTTCTCGCCCCACAGCTCGAACCGCCACTGCCCGGACTCGAGACCGAGGCGCGCATTGAGCCGCTCCGTGGAGCCGGTCTTCGTGAGGCCTTCCGACATCGGTTTCTGGCTCGCCTTGTACGAAAAGTCGACGCGGCCGAAGAAGTCGAAGTCCGTGAACGCCGCGTGCCGATAGTCGAGGCCGAGGTTCCACTGCGTCGGCGAGGTGCGCGGCAGATCGAAGCCCGAGATGTCGCCGCCCGAGGGCGCGAACGACGGCAGCGTGATCAGGCTGCGGTTGAGCGCATCCTTGAACTCGGCATCCGTGTACGAGAAGCCCGCGTTTGCGGTGAGGCCCAGCCCCAGGGCCGCGCGCAAGGCCAGTTCGACGCCCTGCGACTTCGCCGTGCCGACGTTGAGCGTCACGGTTTGCGGAATGGATGCGCCGGGCGACAAGGCGGGCAGCTGCATGTCGGTCCAGTCGACATAGAAGAGCGCCATGTCGAAGTTCACCCGGCCATCTGCCAGCGAGCCCTTCGCGCCGAGTTCGTAAGTCCAGTTCTCCTCGGGCTCGAACGACTCCTCCGCGGCGACGCTCGCGTTCTCGTTGAAGCCACCGGCCTTGATACCCTTGGCAGCCGACGCGTAGATCATGAGTGCGTCAGCCGCGCGGAAGTCGACCGTGAAGCGCGGCGTGAAGAATGACCAGGTATCGTTGAACGCGCGCGGATTCACGATCACGCGGCCGTCGCGGACCGGTGTACTCTGCGTCTTTTCTTCTTCCGCGTAGCGGGCTTCGACACGACCGCGCAGACGATCGGTGAAGTCGAATTCGAGTGCACCGAACACCGCGCGGGATTCCGTTTCGCGCGAGAACCGCGAGAACGCGGGCACGCCGTTCGTCACGAACCAGGGCGTCGCGATCGCCGTATAGAAGGGCGGGATGAAGCTGACGAAGTTCGCAGGCAGCGCACTCAGCGCGCCGGCATCAAGACCGCCGTCATACTCCTGTTCGTAGTAATAGAGGCCGGCCGTCCAGCGCAGGCGCGTGTCTTCGCCACCCGAAATACGCAGCTCCTGGCTGAACTCATCCACGTAATCCCGGTCACCGCGGAAGAGCTTAGACTGGAAGACCTGCGGCACGACCGGGCCCGAAGGCAAGCGTCCGAGATAGAACCATGACGCCGGGCCGACGAGGCGCGTGGCGTCCGACAGGGCCTCGTGACGCAGCGTGTTGTAGCCGGTGAGCGAGGTGATCTGCCCGATGCCGATGTTCCAGTCCGCCTGCAGGCTCGCACGAAACACTTCGCGGAACTCACCCACGCCGCGCGGATCGGCACCGAGCGCGGACAGATTCGCCTCCGGCAGCTCGCCGCAGAACGCCAAGGCCTGACCCGCCCCGTTCAGTTCGCAGTTCCCGCGCACGAAACCCACGGCTGGCGGGCCGATTTCGTCGTCCGAATAGTAGGCATTGGCGCGCACCGAGAAATCCTCGGTCGCATCCCATTCGAGACCGCCCGACCAGGTGCGATACTCGTGGCCGCCCAGCTCGTGTCCGGGAGCGCTGTTGTTGCGATAGCTGCCGTCGAATTCGTCGTAGCCGACGGACAGCCGACCCCGCAGGTTCTCCAGGATCGGACCACCGAGGTGCACCGCGCCGCGCAGCGTGCCCTCGGAGCCACCCGTGGCCGACACCCGGCCGCTGAACTCCTTCGGTGCCCGCCGGGTCACGAAATTGATCGCACCGGCAAAGCTGTTGCGCCCATACAACGCGCTTTGCGGGCCCTTCACGACTTCGATCCGCTCGACATCGAGCAGATTGAAGTTGAGCCCCGAGCGGCCGGACACGTTGACGCCGTCGAGAAAGATTTCGACGTTGTTCACGTCACCGAACACGTCATTCTGCGTCAGGCCGCGGATCGTCGGGATGGCGAGGTACTCGCCGATCATCGTGTCGAACACGAGTCCGGGGGTCAGCGCGGCGATGTCGCGCAGGTCGCGAATGCCCGCCGCCTCGATGTCTTCGGCGGTGAAGGCCGTGATCGCGACCGGCACCGTCTGCAGGTTCTCGGCCGACTTGCGCGCCGTGACGACGATTTCCTCGAGCGTGTGGACTCCTTGCGCCTCCTGGGCGCCGGCAGGCAAGGCCGCCGCAATCGCCGCCGCCACGAACATCGACACGACAGTCTTGATCCCGGTCATGGAAGCTCCCCGTGAAGTCTGCGCAAATGCGCGCAACATCCACGCGCCCCTTCGCCCCGGCAAGCGCGTTTTCGCGGGCGACGCGACTTTTTCGTGGATGCCGTTGGCGTTCGCGAGTTACTGGGTATGATTCGGGCCGAGATGCAATGGCGACGATGGCTGAGACCTGAATTCGAGGGCATGACCCCGGCGGCGGCGGCGGCCTTCTACGTGGCGGCGCCACTTCTCGTCAGCCTCCTGCTGGGTTGGAACCGCATGCTGGTCGGGACTCACATGTCGCGCACCGGATCCACCCTTTTCTGGACGGGGCTCGTGGGCATCGTGTGGATCGCGGCGATTGTCGGAACCCGGCTGGTCCGCGCACTGACGCGTCGCGGGCGGTGGCCGGTCTGGCTGACCGCGGCGGCGGGCGCCCTGCTCGGCATTCTCCTTTTCTACTGGCCGATCGCGCGCTATCGCCATTTCGGTCTCGGCCTCCTGCCCGGGGAGTTCATGGTGCACGCGCCGCCGCTGCCCTGGCCGACGCTCGACTACCTGCCGCGGCTCTTCGCCAATACGCTTCCCGGAGTCCTGTACTGGGTGGTCGTCTACTGTGCGTTCGAAAAATGGCTCGGCATGCGCAACGTCGGGGCTCCCGACAGCGCCGTACGAGACGCGGCGCCCGTTCCGGCCGCATCGCACGGCACGAGCGCCGAAGCGACCCTGCGCGCGCGGCTGCCACCCCATCTCGACGCGCAGATCATTGCGCTCAAGGCCGAGGACCATTACGTCCGCGTGTACACGGAGAAGGGTGACACCCTCGTGCACTACCGGTTCCGGGACGCCGTGCAGGACCTGCGCGGCGTCGACGGTCTGCAGGTCCACCGCTCCTACTGGGTACGGCGATCGGCCATCACCCGGCGATCCGTCAAGGCCAACAATCACATGCTGCAGGTCGGCAAAGATCTGTCGATACCCATCAGCCGCAGTTTCCAGCGCGTGCTGGATGCGGGCGGGACTGTTCCCGCCGCCGGCGCGGCCGGTGCGGAGCTCGAACGTGACCTGCAGCGCCATGGCTGACGCCCTGCCCGCAAGGCACGCGAGGAAGCCGCGATCAACTCCGGCCGGACCGCAAGCTCAGGCTCAGCGCTTCCTCTCGGCCTTCTTCGCCTGCTTCTCTGCACGCTTTTCGGCGAGCGACTTCAGCGGCTTCTTCTTCGTGTCCTTCTTGCGATCCAGACTCTTGCTCATCGCGATCTCCCGGGTTGCCTCCTGAACCCTACGGTGGAATGCACGGTCGGCGCAAGCCGGGTCAGTCCTCCAGTTCCAGTTCTTCGGCGACGAGCGTCGTGCCGGACAACGTGCCCTGCGCCTTGACGAGCCGGTCGGGCGCCTGCGCGAAGAACTCCGCGCGGGTGAGCGGCAGGTCTCTCGCGTCCTCGAACTGCGTGCCGGCGTCCGTCATGACCGTCACCCCGAGGATCACGAGATTCGGATCCGCGACATTGCGCGCGACCCCCTGCAGCGTCACCTCGCCTTCCGGGTCGTCCCGCTCGAGGATGAACGCGTCGAGACCGCCGCCCTGCCGCTCGTTGCCGCGCACTTCAACGAAATCGCCCGTGCGCAGATCCGCGAGACGGAACGGGCGCTGCTGCGCGTTGCTCTTGTCCTCGAACTGGGTGGTGGCGCCCGTCGTCACGGTCACGCCAGCGACGCGCAGCGTATTGCCGGCAGCGTTGATTGATTCGACGAGACCCGCAACTTCTGCGGAAAACTCCTCCTCGACCTCGACCTCGCGCGCGACCAGCACGCCGTTCGCATCCATTACGCCTTCCACTTCGACGCGCACATCAAGCCCGAGCGTCACGCCGCCCAGATCGAACCGCGTGCTCGCCGTCGTCGTGACACGTTGGCCCGAGACGTCGAAGTCGGTGTTCGACACGAACCGCGTGATGAGCCCCTCGAGCTCGACCTCGTCGTTCGCCGCGGCGCCGATGCCCGGCGACACTTCGACGCGCGTCGCAATCAGCGCACCACCGGCCGTGAACGTGCGCCCCTTCACCTCGACCGTGCGCCCGTTGGCGAGGGCGCCTTCCGGGGTCGTACCGCTGTAGTCGACGGTGAGCGCATTCACGCGGAAGGTGCGCGCGTTCGGGTCGAGCCCCTGCACCACGCCCTTGACTTCGAAATCGCTCCCCGGGTCTTCGCGCTCGATGCGGGTCGCCGAGATCTCGCCGCTCGCGGTCGGAAAACCGCTGACCTCCACGATGAGCCCGGGCACTGCGAGGCCCTCGATATTCGACGGCACGATGTCATCGTCAAAGTGCGTCGCGCTCGTGACACGCACCGTCTGGCCGAGCACCACAAAGGTACCCGCCGCCACATCGAGCTGCGTGACGGGCCCCTCGACGTTGGCCGAGAAGGACACCCGCGTCGCCGTGCCGGTCGTGCCGTTGGCGCTGACCGTACCCTGTACGGTCACGACCTGACCGATCCGCAGCTCGGCCTCGGTGCCGGACCGGTCTCCGATCTCGATCTGCGCGCCCGTCGTCGCAAATTCGACGCCGTTGACGAAGATGCTGCCGAAGCCGGTGATGGCGCCGATCGACACCATGCGCCCGGAGCCCTGGATGCCACCGATCGGCGGCGAGCCACCTGAGTCACCACCACCACCGCAGGATGCGAGCAGGAGCGCCGCCAATGCCGTGAGAGATCTTGAGTGCTTCATGATCGTACATCCTCATCCTGAATGTGATAGACGCCGGCACCGAGCCGGATGCCTCCTGCCTCCTCCGACGGATGATCGGCACGCGCCTGGTGCGCGGTGAGCCACGCGTCCACACGCTCGAGAAAAGCCTGCCCCTCGGTCTCGAGGAAGGTGCGGAACTCCGGCAGTGCCTCGGCGCGCACGCGCGCGTTCATCGCAGCGCGCTCGAAGCGCACGGGAACTCTGGCGCGGCGTGTGAGGTTGTGCAGATACGTCATCGCGACGTCCGAGATCACCGTGCCCCAGAGCCGCACCAGATCCGCATCCATGCTCTGGGGAATGTAATTGCGCATCAAGGCCTCGAGCCGCCCGTCCGGCTGCTCGCGCAACGCACCGGCGTCCCGCAGTTCCTTCAACAGCGTGGAGGCGCGCACGTCGCCCGCGCCGCAGCGACGCAGCAGCTCCGCAAAAGTTGCGCCTTCGCCTTCGAGCGGCAGCACAAGCGGCAACCCGTTCGCGTCGAGGAAATCCGGATCCTGGTGCCAGGTCGAAAGGACCAGTGAGCCCTTCGTCACGTAACCCGTCCACGCTTGATCGGTACGCTCGAGACGCTCGCGCTGCTTGCGCACTTCGCGCCGGGTGAGCCCGGTGAGTACGGCGGTGCGCGACACATTGGTCGGGCGCCCGCGCTTGCCGAACCTTGCTGTAGCGACTTCCACGTATGCCGTCTTCGCGAGATCCGCGAACTCCTTCCAGGTGATGCCGCAGCGGATCAGCACATGCACCAGCGGTTTGAGCCACTGGCGCGTGGCTGCCAGCACTTGCGGTGTCGTAGCTGGTGCCATATGTGAGCTTATTATACTCACATACGGATCATATGCAATAGACTCAGAGTGCGAACTGGATCCGGACGAGCACGATGGCCGGATCGTCCGGGACGCCCCGCCGCGCGCTGCGCACGCTGATGTAATCGGCCATGACGCGCCAGCGCTCGTGGGCATACCAGTTGAGGCCCAGGGAGAAGTTGTCTTCTCTTCCACCCTGCACCCGCCCGTCATCCAGTTCGACCTCGCTGTAACGAAGCGCGAGTTCCCAGGCGCCGTGCGACCTGCCGGCCGGCATGGACTTGAATACGCCATTCCTGTAGCGGCGAACCTCGCCGGTCAGCACCCAGCTGCCTGCCACATACCAGCCATCGAAGCCTGCATCCGGGCTGGATCGCCGCGCCACATCGGCGCGCATCCATTCCGCCTGGGCGATGAATGGACCGGCCTGCCACGCGGCTTCGAGCCCGAGTCGATCGACGCGCCGGACATCGTCGAGATCGCCCGTATTCACGAAGCGGGTGTCGGTGGGCCGCGACTCGGGCCGCGCATTGAACTTCACCTCCCCCTGCGGGCGCTCGGTGATCGCGGCGATACCCAGGTGCACGAGCGCACCGTCGGTCCTGACAGGAGTGAAGGTGTAGCGCAGGCCCGCGCCCCGACCTTTGTCGCCGTCGATGGCGTCGCCGAATCCCATGACCGAGAACGTGTACCGGCTGCCTGATCGGTCGAAACCGATGCCGGCGCGCCGGGACAATCCGAAGGCATCCCCGGGCAGCGCCCGCTCGATGAACGTGATGTTGTTGGAACTCGTCAGTTCCTCGAGGCCGAAGGGCACCTTGAACTGGCCCAGCTTGATGGCGGCCGATTTCCAGCCCTGGTACTGGAGAAAGACATCCTTGAAGGCGCCGACCTTCGCGAAATCATAGGCAACCTCAAACGACCACGCCTCATTGAACCTGCCGTTGAGGCCAAACTGCGCACGGCGGACGATGAGAGCGTCGTCCAGCGCCCGCGTGTCGGCCTCGTGCCAGGCATGATCCACGTGCAGCCGGGCGGTCGGCGAGAGTTCAACCGCTGCAGCCATCAGCGGCGCGACGCCGATGCCCGCCGCGACCAGACCGAGCCTGAGCCCCTGATTCATTCGGGCATCGCGAGCAGCACGAGCGTCGTGTCCTGCCGATCCTTTTCGGACTGGTCACTGACGATCAGGATCCGACCGTCGGCGAGGAGCGTCATGCCCTCGAAGTTGTTCAGCCCACCAGGAAGGACCGCCGGCTCCCCGGTGGTGCAGGTACCGTCAGTCGGGCAGGACTTGATATCCACACGCCTCAATGTCGGTGTCATCGATGCACCCGCATCCAGCCGCGAGCGCTCGAGCACGAGCAGGTTGCCGTCAGCAAGCACGTCCACTCCCTTCAGACGGCTGCCCGGCGCATATCGCGCAAACGACCAATGGCGACCGTTCGCATAGACGACATGCAGGTTATCCGGCACACCCGCCAGCGGAGACTCTGGCGCTGTCAGCAGGCCAAACCGCGGTGCAAATGCGACCGATTCGAGGCCCTGCTTCTTCTTGCGGAAATTGCGCACGTCATCGAGCGGCGATGGTATCGCGATCGTGTCGAGCGCCACGCCCGCCGGGCTGAACCTCATGATGGTTGGTCGATCGCCCCCCTCGAGCGCAATCACGAGCACCGTATCACCCCGCTTGCCGTTGTCGGCATTCTGGACGGTCAGGCCTTCCGCATTGAAGGTCCTGCGTGCGGGGGCTTTCCTGTCGGGATCGGCCAGGGGAGCCACATGGACGGGCTCGGCCGCTGCGAGTGTAGCGCCCTTGAACGTCAGGCGGATGTGGACGACGTTGCCCTTGTCAGAAACCGCATAGAGCAGTTGCTCATCTTCATCCCACGCGAGCCCGGACAGTTCATCGATCCGGATGCCATTCAATGTCGTTGCCGGGATGGTGACCCGATCCACCCGCATGTGAGCTGATGTATGTGTGTCCGACCGGCAGGGCGCCGTGGCGAGCAGACTGGCCGTCAACAGTATCGTCAGTGCATGAACGTACTTCATGATGATTGGAGCTTTCTCAGGGCGGGCAGAAACGTGTTGTGCTTGTGCACTTCCTGCAGCAACGCCAGGCCGATGCAATACTTGGAGCAATGCCGGGTCGGGTGCTGGTGCAGGCTGCGCAGGATCTTGTCGGCAATGCCGTTGGCATTCGACGATTTGGTCTCGATGATGAATACCTCATCGTCGATGGCGCGTGACCCCGACCTCCCGGTAAACACGAGGCCGCGGTCGATCGTCATGCGCTCGCCACCGCGCCTCGCCACGAGCGTCATGCGCCGGTAGCGCATGCTGATCGACGGCACGAGCTCAGCTGCAAACTCGCGCCCGTAGAGTTCGCGATAGGCGGCGCGGACATGCGCCAGCGCATCGCCATCCAGCACACCGTGCTTCTCCGGGGCATAGCGCATGCGCTTCTTCACGGTGATGCCACGCTTGTCCTTGAGCTTGACCTCCACGAAGCACAGGCCCGCATCGGTGTAGCTGCGTATTCTCACCTTGAAACGCTGCCGCCGGCGTCGATGATGGTCGAAGTAGTTGGTGCGCTGCTCGTCATCGAAATAGCAGGTCTCGTAGGTGAAGGTGCGCTTGCCGTCCATTTCGAGAATGTCAAAGTGCCGGGCGAGCTCGGGCAGGGACTGCCGCAGCACCGCTTCGCGCACGACGTACTTGTTGTCAAGGCGCTCGAACATGGCCGCCTTGGCATTCAGCTGCTCGAGGCTGATCGCCGGAAATGACTCCGCAAATCCCGGCCTTTGTGCGGCGCCGCGCACGCGCCGTCGGTGCCTGAAGGCCGGCGTCCGGCGATGTTCAGCCCCTGCGATAGAAAACATTGAGGCGCACCGTGTCGTTGACATAGTCGATGGAGACCAGTTGATAGAACATGACCTCGACACCGAGCTGCCTGCCGAGATCGGCGCGCATGGCCTGTGGATCCGACAGGGCGTGGATGTCGATCTTGTCGAGCGTGATCTTGATGCCGTCGACCGACCGCAGGATTCGCGGATGATCCAGGACCCAGGCGCCCAGGAGCACGATGACGGCCGTGGCAGCCACAAAGGGAATCGTGGTGCCGTGTATCGAGCAGATCACGGCGATCGCCACACTGCCGAAGAAATAGGTGATTTCGGTCTTGGTGATCTGCTCCGAACGCAGCGTGAAAAGGGCGAGGATGGCGAACAGGCCGAAGCCGGCAGCGATGCTGAACTCCACGCTCGAAAGCACGGTGAGCACGGCGAAGACAAACGTGTTGAAGAGGGCCGCTGCCGTGACCAGTTCCTTGTCGTGGTAGCGCCGGTAATACATGCCGTAGATCAGCAGCAGCATGGCGGCGATATCGATGCAGAACCGGACAATCAGGTCCGCGATCGGATTCAGATTGAAAAGGACGGAGAACATCTGCATCGATCCTTCTGCTATATGTGGGTCAAATTAGCTCATATACGGCATTTATGCAAGTGAGCTTGTAACTGCTTGATTGGCCGGGAGCGAAATGCCTGTTCAGGACCCGGACACTCGCTCAACCACGACTACCACTGCGAGAATGAACGCGTGAACACACTGACCCCGCCCGACACCGCGCGCCGGCAATTCCTGAAGTCGATGACTGCCGGTTCGGTGATTGCCGGCCTCGCGGCTTGCGGAGGTGGTGGCAGCACGCGCTCGAACCCGGCACCACCGGCCCCGACCCGCTCCTGGAAGCTTGGCTTCTCGCCCAATCCACCACGGCCCACCACGCAGGCCGTGATCACGGGCATCGACCTGTGGTCGCAACGCGCAGAGCTCGCCGTCATTCACGAGGAGATGCCATGGAGAGACTTGCTGGCCGGAATGACCCCGGATGCGATCCTCGATCGCGACAAAGTGCAGCTCGTCAACTACATGCGCGGCAAGGGCCTGCAGCTCGTCTATATCGGAGACCTCAATGACGGCCTGTCACGACCCGATGAGGCGCCGCAGCTGCGCGCCCTCGGCCGCAGTCTTTCTGAGACCGCGGTGCAGCGGGCCTATCGCGACTACATGGTCGCGGTGGTGCGACGACTGACGCCGGAATTCGTGGGCCTCGCGGCCGAGACGAACCTGGTCCGGGCCGCGGCGCCGCCATGCCGCTCCTGGTCAGCGTGCAGGTGGAGACAGCGTGGGGTGTGCTCGGCGGCAACCAGGCGTACGTCGGCATCGACGTCGATCGTACCGACTTCCCGTTCATCGATATGCTCGGGCTGTCCTCATATCCTTACTTCGCTTACGCACGACCCGAGGACATCCCCGACAACTACTACAACCGGGTGCTGCAGGGCACGGGGCTACCGTGCATGGTGACCGAAGGCGGCTGGGCCAGCGCGAGCGTTGGCGGCTTCACATCCTCGCCCGACATGCAGGCCCGTTACGTGACGCGGCAGGAGCAGCTGCTCGACTCCGTGAGCGCACGCGCGCTGCTGCATCTGCTGTTCGCCGATCCCGATGTCGCGACGTTTCCGCAGCCGTTGCCACCGAACCTGCCGCTCTTCACGTCGATCGGGCTCACGGACAGCGACTTCAAACCAAAGCCGGCTCTCGCATCGTGGGATGCATTGCACCGGCGCCGCCTTCAGTAGCCGCCGCACGATCACGGATCGTGCGGCGGCTCGCTCATCAGCTTCATGATTTCCGCGCCGACCTGCAGGTCCGGCACGCTGCCGAAGTGCTGCGCGCGCAGGCGCCCCTGGCGGTCGATCAGGATCAGCGTCGGCGTGCCCTGCATGCGGTACGCGGCCATCGTCTTCGGCAGTCCGCCGTTGCCCGTGCCCGGCGCATCAACGCCAACGGGAAAACGGATTCGGTACTCGTGGAGGAAAGCCGCGAGCGCAGTGGGCGTCATCGCCTCGTGATGCTCGAAGACTGTGTGCAACCCGAGCACTGCGACTTCAGCGCCATCGAACGTGTCATGGATGCGGGTGGCCTGCGGCAGACCATGGCTCACGCAGCCCGGACAGAGCATCTGAAAAGCCTCGATGACCACGACTTTGCCGCGCAGTGCGCCGAGCGAGACCGGCTCGCGGGTGTTGAACCACTGCTGAGTCTGCAGTTCGGGAGCGACGGGGGCCGAAGTGCTCATCTCGTGGCAATGCCGGCGTCAGGGCTCCAGCTTCTGATAGGTAACCGGTAGCTACGCGGCGTGATTGATCAGACCGGGAACTCGTGGATGTCGGAGCGCAGTGGGTTGGCGGCGAAGTGTTGCTTCCATAGCCGCGGGGTCAGTTCAGCGACACGGCTGGCAGGATGTTCGGCGATGCGCTGCAGGGCATCGACCAGGTAGGTGTAGGGATCGATGCCGTGTAGACGGCAGGTGACGATCAGGCTCTGGATGATGCCGACGTATTTGGCGCCGAGCTCGGTCCAGCAGAACAGCCAGGCTTTGCGTCCCATGGGAATGGCCCTGAGCGCGCGCTCGAGATGGTTGGTATCGATCGGCACGTCCGGGTCGGTGAGGAACACCTCCAACCCTGTTCTTCGCTCCCGGGCGTAGTTCAATGCCTGGATGAACGGATTGCTGGGCGTGAACCCGGCATGCTGCAATTGCTCATCGATCCATTCGAAGAACAACTCAACCCGTGGTTTGCTGTGCGTCAGACGGTGCAGTTGCCTGGCATCACCCGTGAGCTTGAGCTCACGGATCTCGTCCTCGATGGCGTACAGGGATTTGATCTGTTCCAGTGCCGCGGCCGCACCGGTCGGTTCGATGTTCAGGGCATCGAAGAACCCGCGACGGCAGTGCGCCCAGCACCGCGCATGCTGGATACCGGTCTTCTCGGCATAGCGCTCGTAGGCGGCATAGCCATCGCTCAGCAGCACGGCGTTCGGCTCGGTCTTCAGTCCCAAGGCCTGGGTGACAAAGCTCGCTGACCGGGATGCGTGAAATGGGAAACACACTTCATCGCGCTCGCCGTATATCGGCCAGAAATAGCCCGTGTGCATCTTGCCGTGACCGGACCGGCCGGCCTTGATCGGCGTCTCGTCCATGGCTTTCACGCGGCTGTCGCGGATCGAAGCGAACTGGGCTTCGTAGAGGGGTTCCAGCAACCGGATCGACTGCTGTGCGAGCTGAGTCAGCCAGGGCCGGCTGACGCGGATACCGGCCGCCGCCAGGCGCTGATGCTGGCGGTACAACGGCAGGTGCCAGGCGAACTTGTCCACCAGCAGCCCGGCGATGAAACTGACATCCGCGCGGCTGTCCTGAATGACTCCCTCGGGTGCTGGCAGCGCCAGGATCCGGCCACCGGCCTTGAGCTTGATCACCGGGCGGCGGTACTTCAGGACGTGATAGGCCCCGGGGCGCTGGGCAATGCGATAGGTGACCTTCTCGCCGATGATCTCGTACTGATCGGGCGAGAGGCCCTCGACATCGGCATGCACCAGCGTGATGGTCTGGACCGGGACCTTCGACTCGTCGAAGAACTGCAGTTCCT